>Ga0105054_10010989_pt1 | contig 11385 bp, 14 predicted proteins | sample BON02_FD_78091 | JGI IMG/M metagenome (GOLD analysis project Ga0105054, IMG submission 78091) | Freshwater microbial communities from Lake Bonney liftoff mats and glacier meltwater in Antarctica - BON-02 (megahit assembly) | ecosystem: Environmental > Aquatic > Freshwater > Ice > Glacier... | reverse complement strand
TTTGCTCCACTCGCAGATTCTGATTGTCGATTTCTCATTAAACACTTACTCAGGCTAAACGGGACGAACATGATTTTCCCGTTCTGTTTTTTAACATGATTTCCTAGTTCTTTTTTTATATGTGATTTCCTGGTTGTGTTTTCAGGACGAGGCAACTGTGACGATACACGAGTCCTATGGGGTGGCTACAATTAGTAGGCTCCTTAAAATTATAGGGCTCTTTTGCAAAAGAGCCCTATAATAGAGACAATATTCTGCAAAAGAGACCTCTAATTTTAAGGAGCCTACTAATCGTAGCCACCCCATGTACTAGATACACCGTGACTCTGCATACGTCGGAGATATTCGTATGTCCATTTCACACCTCAACTCAAACCCTGTGACTCACATGGGCTGCGCGATTTTCAAAACAAAACACACTGCCATGAAAAGGCTTACAGCACTGCTGGCTATCTTTTGTGGCACTTTGCTGCGGCCTGAAGATGTAAAAGACCGTGTAAATCTGAACTTTGAACGAGTTGGCCGAGTCACAGTTTGAAAAAGTGTGTGTGTGTGTTAAAGTGTGTGTGAGAGAGAGAGAGAGAGAAGAGGACTTTGGCTGTCTTGCACTGCGCCGGGACCATGACGTCTGACTTTCGGACGCATACACACACACATACGCACACACACACACACACACACATACACACATACACACGCACGCACGCGCACACACACGCATGCGCACACGCACACGCACACATATTCAATATGTAAGCACTATATCCATTCATATGAATGCATAAGTGAAATAGCCCAGACGGAGGGAAAGATTTCAATGAGCAATCGGCAAGCATATTTTCAGGTCAGCTGATTCAGGTACTGTACGCCCAGGTCCCCATGTCACTCACTAAAATGGGACTGGTCCCTTCATTAGGAGAGTTGTGTATATTCGGCGCGCGGCGCGCGCTACAGCTTCGACTCCTATGGCGCGCGGCAGAATCGACACCGCGGCGCGTCCAAACAAGCCCCCCGCCCAATGTAGTACCACGAAAGCAGTCTCAAAAACTGCAAAACGATGCGTTTAAACAAGAACACCCGCCACTTTGATTGGCGATTTCTGATTAATTCCCACAATTTGTTGACAGAAGCCACCATTCTGCCGCGCATCACACAAGTGCACTGTACTAGCGCACCCATAAATGGTGGGCGGTGATAACACGGCATCCGAGTCTGCGAGTCATATGTAACCCCCGCATCTTCAAGTTTGGGATACCCACTATGAGTTTTCTATACCATTGTCCAAAACAAATAGAATCAATTGAAACGTTTCAGTGGATACAATTTTCAATGAAAACTTTACACAGACTTAAGCATATATACACGGACTTATTTCAAGTTCTTTTTGACAACCATATTCAATGGAAAATCTACACTCACGCAGTCGCCGCTCTCGCAAGGATTTCAACATGAAGCTATGGGGTGGCTACGATTAGTAGGCTCCTTAAAATTGTAGGTCTCTTTTGCAGAATATAGTGTCTTTTACAGGTCTCTTATGCAAAAGAGACCTGTAATTTTAAGGAGCCTACTAATCGAAGCCACCCCATAGCCGTCAGATATGAGCCTCACAGTGTCACTATGGAGAAGGAGGTGGAGACTTTTGAAAATTAAAGAACTACGCGACCATGTCATACATGTCAGAAAACCCGGACCCGCTGGTGAGCAAAACATTATACAATGTTTCTGGGCTGGCCTGCATCCTTGGGCTAACCAGTCACAATAAGAAAGTCTCCCTCACTCACAATAAACAATGGACCTCGGACACTTCAATTTTGTTTTAGAGTAGAATTTTTTTTTAATTTAAAAGTGTTTATTAAGGAGTAACCTCAGGAAGAGGAGTAAGAAACATTAAAATCGAAAGATACCCAGTTCGCAGCTGTTAAGCTCCCCAAATGTCTAGAGGGGCCTCACAACATCTACGACAGATCCACCACCAGCAAGGAATAGAACTGCAGCAGACCCTTCAAGTTTTTTTTTGTTCATTGCACAAAAAAGTTCATATAAGTACATTCGTACCTAGAACTTGAATCTGAAAGAACTCAATTGTGTTCGACTCATCAAGTAGTTGATCAAAATTTAAGATGTTCTAGTACGACTCAACTTTTTCCTGGAATAAAAGAGATCCAACAAAAATTTCGGATTTCTGCTTGTTTTCAGAATACCAAAAGAACCTGGTTCTGTTGAGATTAGTTCAATAACGTGGAACGAGCCCGGATCACTACCACGGGGGGTGGTTTATAAATCGCTTCCACCAGGTCAACTTTGATTTTTTAGTCATTTGCATACACTTCCCGTAGACATATCTGTATTATCGTAGTGAAATTTAGTCGATTTTTCAGATGTACTCAGCACGGCGACCCAAAAAGCACCCTTTCCGACAAACCTCTAGGAACAGGGAGTAATATTTCGGGATTCGCTCGGCCCGGCAAACCTTTGGTGTGTGACGACAACAACGCCAATACCCAAAAATGTTCCAGGTGTGACATGGCTGGCCGTTTGGTCGCGCTGGGCCAGAGCCCCGTTGCTCTTGCGCTGATACGTATGGCTCGTGCGTATGCTCAGGATGGCTGTTGCCCGTTGTGCAAATAGCAGCCAAATTTTGCACGAAGAGTGTGCAAGTGGGACAATGTTTGGCCAAAACAATTTGTGCCAGGGCTTGGTTGCACGGGGAAGCATTAGGTGTGGTGTCGTGCAGGAATGCCCTGCGATGCTACAGGTAGCACCTGTCGCGACTGTGCTATCTCCGACTGGGAGGCCAGAGGATGCAGAAGTCATGTGATGTACATCTTGTGTCATAAGTAGTCCTCACAGTGTGGTTTGCTTGTCACAGGACATCCGCTCCCTCCAGTCGCTCGACATCCCCGTCTACATCGACCCCACCCGCTCTCCTAACTGGAGGTGCGAGAACACAAATCAGCACTGCATGCTGCGTCGCGCTGCGCATGCTATATGTGTGCACCTTCTTCTCCCGCTGGTCAACGGCTGTTGTGTCGTCGGCAGCCCTACCCAGCAAAACCCACTGAATGCTGCATATGCTATTTTGTTTATATCTGTGTTCTGCTGTCTAACGGCTGTCGTGTTGTTACTGCAGCGCTGCCCTCCCCACCAACTTCTCGACCTACATCAACTCCGAGACCCAGGGCCAGTCCTGCGTCGGCGGTGACGTTGCTTGCAACGCCGCCCCCGCCATCCCCTCGCCCGCCAACGCATGGACCGGTCCCAACGACACTGGCTTCCCCCACGCCTAAATTTCTTCTGGTTCTGACGCCCGAAGAATGATGTGTCCACATCGATACTGAGAAGCTCCGCGATATTGTTTGTCTTTTTGATGTGAATGAAAACTTTCATCACTCAAAACTTGCTTTTAAAATCAGTCACACATGTCGAACTATCGTCTTATTGCCTGGTTGCGCCCTTTCCCTGAGTTTGATTGGACGCCAAAAAGGGCCGCGGCCGCGGAGGGGCGTACGGCCCCGTGGCGAGTCGCAACGCATCGAAGCTGCCGAACGTCTTCGGAGAGGTCCATCCTTTGAGGGGGAAGGAAATAGGGGGCTGTCCTATTCAGTACAGTGTACGTACGTAGTGGCCCAGTAGCGCAGCTTTATTTACGAGACCAGAACAAACAATACAAGGAAGGGGAGTGCAAAGTATCTGTAAGACTAAAAGATACGCTCAACTACTGCATATATACAATTCCCTTCCGTAGACCCAATTTATTTTCCCCCTTCAGGTCCTGAACCGTGGCTTTTAAACAACGCTCGGCAACTACTTTGCCGCCGCGCGCCCCCTTCGCACACTCACTGCTAAATCTTGGGACCACTAAGTCTCAGCGGGGAAACATGCGGCTGCCGCAGGTCGAAAAATTGGGGGGGAAAAAGAATTTTTGGGTCGTGCCCTTGTGGCACGCGGCAGTTCGTGGCTGAACCCCCTTCGCCGCTGCGCGTCCATCAACTCTCTCTTTGTTTTTGCATCGTCTCTGCTATCATGGTCCTGACCTTCAAACGGTCTTCCTGACTGCATGCGTCATCATGTCACACTTTCAAAGTGTTGGTTCGTTTTTTGACACGGACCACACGGTTTTGAAAGTACCCAACTAATTCCATTGGCAGTTTCTTGCAGGAAACCCCAGGATCACTCACAGACCCTGTTTCCCTCTCTGCCACTTTGATCCAATTAACCCCCCCCCCCCAGGGGGGTTTTCTATTTACTATGTTCCCTGATCAAGATCCGTGTGTAAAAGATTTAACGACGAGCTGCGACGGTCGCATCTCGTCGTGAAATCTCTTACACACGGCTCTTGATCAGGGAACATAGTAAATAGAAAACCTCCCCGGGGGGGGGGGGTTCTTTCGAGCCACTTCTTGGTCCAAGACGCATTCTTCCTTTGTGTGCGAGCGAGAGAGTCACGGTGAAGGACTGCACTCGAATTTTGAGTAGACACTGACATGCTTCAACTTGAAATCGAAATCATGGCTGTCAGGAGTTGGTGTGTGTAAGAGATACAAGCAAGATGAAACAACTTTTTGAAACGAAGGAAAGACGGCGAACGAGTAAGCAAGCTATATAGGAGGAAACGAGTATAAGACAGAGACTCGGATGGAGGAGGGGGGAATCGAACGATCAAGAGAGAGAGAGAGGGGAATGGGTAGAGACCGTGGCAGAGCGGAGAAAGCGCACGCAAGTGAGAGCAAGAATAAGAGTGAGAACAAGAGCAAGAAAGCTTGAGAGAACACCGTAAGAGAGCATACGTGTGTAAGGGCAAGTGAGAGAGTGAACGAGTGGGTGGATGGGCGAGTTACGGTGAGTGAGTAGGGCCTTGAGTGAGGGAGGGAGGGAGTGTCTTGAGTGAGGGATAAAGTGAGTGTGAGCATGAATGTGAGAATGTGCGTGTATGAAAGAGAGAGGGGGGGGGGGAGAAAGAGCACGTGTGTGTGTGTGTGTATGTGCAAAACACAGGAGGGTAAAGATTCGGCGCGTGTCCGAGTCTGTGAGTACATGGGAGAGCGAAAGAAATACAGCGCGTGACTGCGTTTGTGCGCGAGTGTAGGAGACAAAAAGAGAGAGAGAGAGAGACCACCCGACTCTATAAATTATGTAAAAATATTGAAAGGCCAGCCCCACCGATTTGACCTTCGGGAGCACTCAAATGGTAATACAAATGATTTCCGCCAGACAATATGATCTGGCGGAAATGAACGACTCAACCATGTTGAGTGACTTGAATAAAACCAGTACAGTATACTCTTGTGCGGAGAATCAGATCTTGGGGCATATAACCCCCCGGACAAAATTGATGATAAGAAAATTTCTGAATTCTGGCTACCAGAAATGGAACACATACCTGATTGATTGGGTCGGACCGGGCAGGGAAAGAAACCCTGAGTGAGAAAGAAAGAAAGAAAACGGTGAAACAATATGAGAGAGAAAACGAGACAGAGAGAGAAACACACACGCTGAGTTCCAGTCACAAGGTGTGTGAGAATATACTAGCAGTACAACGATGAATACGGTCAAATTAAGGCAGTGTTCTGTGAAGTTCAGTACACTACCCCCGTAGACCTTTATTTATCAATATTCGTTAGTTGACCCGCCGGTGTATCCAACCAAAACCCTGTTCCAACCTGACCAATGTCGAATTGGGACGTCCCAATTCGACTTGCAAAAAAAATCCTGGTTTGGTCGTGACCCTGTGGCGCGCCGCAGCTCTGGGCTAAAGACCCGTCGCGCGCACAGTAAACAGGTATCAGAAGCAAGACCCACTACTTGAAAAGAACGTGCCACCTCAGGCAAACCCGCCTCCCTCGGTGGGGCAGGCACCACGGGAGATTAAAGCGCTTCACCAACCACCGTGAAAATGATCTCTCGGCTGCAACAAGCTATCCCACAAACTGAACCCTCGGCCGCAACAATCCTTCTCAAAGAATGATCTCTCGGTGCAATAAATCCCTCCAAACCCTCATCCTCCGACCGCAACAAAATTGAATCCACCAAAAAAATGATACCTGTCCGCAACCAATCCCAACAAACATGATCCCTCGGTCGCAATGAATCCGAATTTTGCCCCAAATATTTTGGGGTAGAAGGAATCAAATTTGCCCTTGTGCGTTGGGACCTACCCGAGTGGGCGTGCGGCAGCTTTGGTGCGGTGCGCCTCGCTGTCACGCGCCCCAGCAGGATACAGACCACCTAAGCTCATAACCTAAGTTTATCAAAGAGACCGATGCACGCACAGACTCAAAAATCAAGGTGGTATTTACAACGAGCACACATGGCAAGACACAGTCAAGAGAAACGAGCCGCACTGGGGGCGCGCACAAACTCTATCTACCAGTGGTCGAAAGCAGAATTAGAAGCACAGTGTAAGTGTAGGAAAGGCACAAGCATGACAGCAGACAAGGGGTAGGGCCACCTCACCTGCATCGGGGAAGGGTCTCAGGCTTTGTAGTATTGGTATAGCAGACTCGACTCATCGGACATTACAAGTGCACCGGGCAACTTGTCCTGAAACGGGTATTGTGGCGTACCTTGGGAGTGCGGGCAGACCGCAACTAGCACGGCCCCAAGACTCAAGACTTTCGAACACAGGTCATTTTATAAAAACAAGGCCCGCACAGCATGAGTTATGTGCGCCCGGCCCTGGGCAAGTACTGCCTCTCTTCGTACAGTCACCGTGCCCACTTTGAAATGAAAACTTGTCACGATATCTCTTTACAAGATCGTGTAATTCTCAATTTCTATATCTAAATCAGATTAATGTAAATACTTGATAGAAAAGACAAATATGTAAAATTCATACATTGGGGGTCTATTGGAGGGGGCGGCTCCTGGAATTACCACACAAAAAAATGAGCTAGCTGGAGAGGAGTGAGGGAAAGTCGCGCGTGACAACGCAAACAAACATGCACAAGAACACAAACTGTGCACGCAGACACGCCAAATCCTACACAAGCGAACACAAGCACGCACACACTTACATGAAGAAGTCTATAAATAAACACCTGGTATACACGCGAATTCACGTGTTTACTGTATATATATGTAAATACATATATTTAGATGTAAATATATGTGTGTACATATATAGACGTCGACAGATGGATGAATATAACGTACAAGTATGTACCAATATACGTATGTGTGTACATTTGTATACATATATAGGCGTATGTACATGCACATGTAACGTATGTACTTGTACATATAAATCTATACAAGCGGAGTCACACACACATAACTAAATCAATACTTTTTACATGTAAATAGGGGTTAAAAGTGCTGCCTAGAGTTGGAATGTAAGTGAAGGCATTGATATTTGCAAACACAAAAACACATAGGTAGATTGATATTCTGCCTGCGAACACCACATCCGCACCGCCAAGACTTCCGGAGCATTCTCACGCTCACGGACGTCAAAACAGACATGAAAATCAGACATGAAAATCGGACATACTTCGTCCAGTTTTGGAAAAAAAAAGGAAAAAAAACAGGGGGCGCGCGCCCACTGGATCGGACCTTTGTCATAAGGATACAGATAGGGGGGAAGCCCATAAGAAACAATCCAGATGAAATAAATCTCAGGATATATATATCTGTATATGAATACGAAGTACACGTGTATGTATATATGCTGGGCAGTGGGATGATACACAGACCCTCCATTAAGGGTACTAAACTACTCTTTCAAGTAATGAAATCATCATCATCTCAGTAACCACGCTCCTTCCCCCCCTATCACCCCCCTCCTTTTTCCCGTCCTTTTGAATCATTTTCCCTTGTATCGCTCTCTCTCTTTCTCGTTTCTCTCTTTAACCCTCTCTCGGACTTCAGCAAAATCACGCCATTCAACGACATCATGCCCAGTCCCAGCTGATCCCCTTATTTCATGACCCGAGAGCACCTCATGTTCAGATCCAACCCAAATGAGTGTCCAGATTTTGCGAACAAAGTTTTTGTTTTTTTTCGTGTGTCCAGATTTTGCGACCATCTATCTACTACACCCCGAGTTTCGGTCTTCCCTCTCGATCGGGAACAGAATGAATGGGCCGAAAGTGGTGTTTTGACAAATTTCCGAATTTGCCAAATTGTGTTTTTGACACCAAAGTTTTATTTTTTTTCTAGATTTTCCGATCATCGCCACCCCGATTTTATGTCTTCTCTCTCGATTGGGAGCAGAATAAATATGCCGAACGGGGGAGATGGAATCTGAGCAAAAAAGGAAAAAAACAAGAAAAGTTTTTGGTACCCCAAAAAAAAACCCAGCCCGGGCTGGATGATGGCACATACGACTCGGGCTGTGGACTCCGCGGGCCGATTTCGCCGTTATCGGTGTTTAACTCTGTTCAACTATAACAGCAATCGTTCTACGTGTGACACTTTCTTGATAAACTTCATTCTTCCTCTTGATAATTGTAGATTACTGCCAACCCCAAAAGAGACACCCGAGTTGAATTTGAGTGCAGATACTTTGAGAATTTGGTCATTGTGCACCCCAACAACGATCTTTTTTCTCCAGTCTCCCAATTTCCCGAAAATTCTTTCCCTTTTTGCGGTCTTCTCTCTGAATCGGGAGCGGATTGGATGGGACCAAGGTGGTTTTCTGACCGAGTCCCAATTCATGTTTGTGACCCGGAACTCATATCTTTTTTTCCATATTTTTTTTGAGTCCCCGAATTTTCTGAAAATTCTGACCCCTTTTTCCGGTCTTCTCTCTCAATCGGGAGTGGATTGATGCATGCGCCCACGGTGGCTTTCTGACCGAGCCGAAATCCATCTTTTTTAGTGGGTCCAATGTACTGGGGCAAAAATGAGGGGATGAATAGGGTGCTAGACTGCAGTTTGGGGCTGCACGAGCGCCCAGCGCGCCGCTATGCCAGTCGCACCCATGATTCAGAGGGGGGGTGGGTCTCCTTGAACAAGCCAACCCCCCACCATTAAAGTACTCACTTGCAACGGTGCTCCCCGGACTCTAGATGAGACTTTATAATTATGTTTCTTATTAGATATTTTCCAACTGCCAATGACGAACTTGAATGGAAAGACTGCATTGGGTATAGGAGGTGAAAGCAGGCTGTCAAAGGGAGGCGCAATTGGAGGACGCTGGAGTGATGACACGCTGGGCATAACTTGGAAGGAAGCGCGGCGCCCAGTCTTCAAGACGTCGCAGTCCGACGATGGACGACGCAGGTTACTGACAGTGGAGCGAATTTATCAAGGGGCGCCCGCATCGAATTCGAAGATCATCCGTGCGGGTGACAAGCTGATTTCCATTGACACCGAGGGCTCGTCGCGCTCGATGATTGGAAACGGCGTTAACGAAATCGTCAAGATGATGGAGCAGGTTGGCGAGAAGCAAGACATTAAGCTGGAGTTTCTGCGCGCACCTGACACGCTACCATTCACCCACACGAAGGCAGACAAATTTGTCAACCGCAACCGCAACACCTACACCATCACCTTGTCAGCCAACCCTAAAAGGCTCGAATCCGGCCGCAACGTAGAACTGCCCAGCAAGCCACCATGTAGCCGCCCCGGTAGCAGAAGCGGCCGTACAGGCAAGTGCCCGGGCACAAAGGAGACGCGTCCCTCATCGCGGAGTGGCCCCGCTTCTCCCCATGCACCACGTCCACCATCAACTGGCAGTTCCAGTCGCCCGACGTCGCGGCCGGGCACACAATTGATGCGCCCAAAAACTACCAGCTGGACTATTAGCGAGGACCCAGAAGACCCAAGGAGTGCACGGCCAGTGAATGCTTCGCGGTTCGAACGGCTGATCTTCGCTGTCAACAAACGCCTGAAAGATGCTTCGCTGTTGCAACTACTCTCTGACTCATATCTCATCGATCGCCCGCGTACCCCAGACGACCAAGGTCGCAATATCATGGTGGGGTCACCAGCGCTGTCGCTGCGTGCATGCTATCGGCTGCAACGCTGGTGGTCTCCCGAACAGCAAGCGCAGGTAAAGAATATGTCAACACAGCTGCTGTCGCGCGGTGATGCCGATCGGCTCAGGGACGTTCTTGACATCGTCGTCGACCACACGCAGCTGGCCGCGCAGCAGTATGCGAATGACGTTGTCAAACGTGAGGCCGAGCGCAATCGCGCTGCTTCGAAAATTCAGAGTGTGCACCGCGGCAATACCATGCGGGCGCGCATCGGGGGGGGGGCGGGGCACGAAGTAGAGAGCGAACTGCTGGAATCTCCCAGTTCTATCATTTCACCCTCCAGCGGCGACGGTCAGCACCTGCCTTTTACACAAAAACCATCAGTAGTTAGTTGGGTGAATCCGAGCTCTCCGTGCACGTCACCCCGCGGTGGCCCGCGGGGGCAGGAGGATGAGATGAGTGCAGCTGCGCGCAACAAGTATCTGCCGTCCGTGGTCTCCTGGTCGACCTCGCCAATGGTTTCAAGATTGTTGCCCAAGGATGCAAAGGAGGAGGAAGCACTGCTGACGCAATTGGCCCATGGTGCGAATCTGCTGGTTGACGATGTGTTGCAACAAGTGGTAGAAGGGATTGAGGGCGTGGGGTGCGAAATCCTCGAAGTGTTTCGGGAGCTCGGTCTCGAGTCGTTCGAGCAGGCTGCTACGGCACCGCTTAAGGATGATGTCGTACTTGCTATATCCGACAAATTCCCGCATTACACGCGCGACGACGTGGAGGCGATGGTAGGTCGCGTGGCTGCAAACTTTGCTCTAGATACCGAGCTGGTCGACTCTGTCCTCAATTCGGCGTGTTTGGGAATGGAAGCTCTCCAGGCGGGTTTTACGGATGGTGAATGTGGGGGTGATGTCGAGGCTGTTGCACACGCGGATGCTTTCCGACGTGCCCCCTTGGCTCTGCAAGGTGACAGTGCGGATGCAACAGGTGCCGCGCCAACCTTCACAAGCAAGCCCTCTGTGGTCTCGTGGGTGTTGTCTCCTCTCAGTCCTACCAGACGTGACAGGATAGGAGAAAGAATGGGACACAGAGAAGAAGCAACGGTGGAGGGGGCGAGAGCGGTTACTGAGGAGGGGGGCGGTTTTTCCAACAAACCCAGCGTCGTGACGTGGGTCAGTTCGCCACTCAGTTCCCCGCACAGTCGAGCAGGTGTGGCAAGAGGAGCAGCATTTGCTCCCAACGCAGTAGCGCTGCCAATGCCAGCTAGTGGTGGGGACGCTATTAATGTGGGTGAGGAGGGGGGGTGGAATAGCAAGCCCTCTGTTGTTACGTGGGTGTCGTCACCTCTGGCATCTCCAAGTAGGGAGGGGGGGGGGGGGGGAGGGCAGGACCCCGGAAAGGTCGGAGCCGTTGGGGGCGCACCAAAGCGTTGGGGGCGGCCCAGGGGGGGGAAGAGGAACCAATGCAGGGG
>Ga0105054_10010988_pt1 | contig 11386 bp, 8 predicted proteins | sample BON02_FD_78091 | JGI IMG/M metagenome (GOLD analysis project Ga0105054, IMG submission 78091) | Freshwater microbial communities from Lake Bonney liftoff mats and glacier meltwater in Antarctica - BON-02 (megahit assembly) | ecosystem: Environmental > Aquatic > Freshwater > Ice > Glacier... | reverse complement strand
TATCCTTCAACAATATTTGCTGCGACAGAAACAGCAGAACGTCTCATTTGTGAGATCAACCAAAACAGTTCTTCCTTTGGATATTTTTTGGTCAGACGATATGTGCGTAACACAAGTTGATGCGCTTTTTGCCATACAATCAACTCTTTAAAACTCTTACTCGGTGGATTTTTCATGTTTTTTATTCTTCTGATACAAAATTTACAATTGTGACAATCCCTCCCCCTTCTGACTCCTAACCTCTCGATTCTAACTCCTTTAAAAGCTGCGTGTTTTCTTCTGACGTACCAATAGTAATTCGCAAGCAGCCTTCTGCTACTTTGCTTCTGTCTCTGAGTACAATTCCTTTAGAGGAAAGCGCATCATAAATTGCTGTGGGTTCAGTAAATCTCACAAGCAAGAAATTGGCATCCGATGTGTATATATTCAACACGTTTTTCAGTACTGAAAGTGCTGTTACCAATCGCTTTCTTTCCGATAAAATGGCTTCCACCTCTTTTTGAAAAGCCAATTCATCAACCAATTCTTTCAATGCAACTTCTTGCGTGAGCTGATTGACATTATAGGGCGGTTTGATGCGGTTCAGCACCTCAATCACTTCTTCATTCGCAAACGCCATTCCGAGTCGAATACCCGCCAATCCCCACGCTTTGCTGAGGGTTTGCAATACGATAAGATTATTGAATTTGCTTAGTTCGGTTGTCATGCTTTTCCCTTCCGCGAAATCAATGTAAGCTTCATCAATCACCACTAAACCGCTGAACCCTGAAACCAGCGTGATAATGTCCGCACGATTCATGCAATTACCCGTTGGATTGTTGGGTGAGCAGATGAAAATAATTTTCAGGTTTGAATCAGACAAATGACTGCGAATTCCTTCCAAATTGAGCTGCCAATCGGACGTAAGCGGAACATCAATCACCTCCACATCGTTGATATCGGCACTCACCTGATACATGCCGTAGGTTGGCGAACAGATTAGCGCTTTGTTCTTTGATGGCTCACAAAAGCCACGGAACAAAAGGTCGATGGCTTCATCGCTTCCGTTACCCAGAAAGATGTTCTGCGATGGAACATTTTTCAGTTCAGAAATACGCGTTTTTAGTTTTTTCTGAAGCGGATCGGGATAACGGTTCAGTCCGTTGTTGTTCGGGTTTTCGTTGGCATCGAGCCAAACGGAGGCCGAACCTTTGAACTCATCTCTGGCGCTGCTGTACGGTTTTAGATTCCGGACATTATTTCTGACGAGCGATTGTATATCAACCATTTTGCAACTTCTTTAACCGAACAGTAACTGCATTTCGGTGGGCATCCAACTGCTCTGCCGAAGCCATTGTTTCGATGCTTGGCCCGATGTTCTGAATGCCTTCTGCACTTAATTTCTGGAAGGTCACTTTCTTCACGAAACTATCCAACGAAACACCGCTGTAGCTTTTGGCATAGCCATTAGTCGGCAACGTGTGGTTAGTTCCGCTGGCATAATCGCCCGCGCTTTCGCAGCTGTAATTCCCAATAAAAACGCTTCCTGCATTAACTACTTTCTCTGCCAACCCATCTGCATTTTTTGTGGCTAAAATCAAGTGTTCTGGCGCGTAAAGATTCGAGAAATCCATTGCTTCAACTGAGGAATTCAACACCAAAACCGAACTGTTTTGCAACGCTTGTTCAGCAATTTCTTTTCGAGGAAGCTGCGCTAATTGTTTATCCAACTCCACCAGAATTTCATCGAGCACCTTCTCACTCCTATCTCCTATCTCCTGTCTCCTGTCTCCTATCTCCTGTCTCCTCTCTTCTATCTCCTCACTCCTATCTTCTAACTTCTCCTCTCCCCTCACAAAAACCAAAACCACCTGACTATCTGGCCCGTGCTCTGCCTGACTCAGTAAATCAGCCGCCACGAATTCAGGTTCGCAGCTTTCATCAGCAATCACCAAAACTTCACTTGGGCCTGCTGGCATATCAATGGCCAAACCATGCTGTTGCGCCAACTGCTTCGCCATGGTCACGTATTGATTTCCAGGACCGAATATCTTGTCAACCTTGGTAATAGAATCTGTTCCGAACGTCATAGCAGCAATAGCTTGCGCTCCGCCTACGGTATAAATCTGCTTCAAACCAAGTTTTTGTGCTACATATAGAATGGCGGAATCAACCGACCCATCTTTATTTGGTGGTGTACAGACCACAATCTCTTTGCAGCCCGCAATGGTGGCTGGAATTCCCAACATCAACAGCGTTGAAAAAAGTGGTGCGCTCCCTCCAGGAATATAAAGTCCAACCTTTTCGATGGCGATGCTTTTTCTCCAACAGAAAACGCCTTGGGTGGTTTCGACTTTTTCGGGAGTTGATTGCTGCGCAGTGTGAAACGTATGAATGTTCTTCCATGCCACATCAATCGCTGATTTCAGTTCTTGGTCTATCTCCACCGAATTGGGGACATGGAGAACCAACGATTTCAAATCAACCTTATCGAATTTGGAGGTGAGTTCAATCAATGCTTCATCGCCTCGCATTTTCACATCATCTAAAACCGCTTGCACCTTTGGTTGAAGTTCAGACAAATCGATACTCGGACGTTTGCAAAGTGACGGCCAATCGCTTGGCGCAGGATTTCGGTACACCTTCATCAGAGAATCATTTTTTCAATTGGACAAACTAGAATTCCTTCTGCACCAAGTGCTTTGAGTTTATCAATCACATCCCAAAACTCATCTTCTTTCACCACGCTGTGCAAACTGCTCCAGCCTTCTTCCGCCAAAGGAAGTATGGTTGGGCTTTTCATACCCGGAAGTACGTCCGTTATTTCTTTCAGTTTGGCGTTTGGAGCATTGAGCAGAATGTACTTGTTCTCCGATGCTTTCTGCACGGCATTCATGCGGAACATGATGCTTTCTAGCAAAGCTTTTTTTTCGGATGAAAGGTTTGGATTGGCAATCAGAACTGCCTGACTGGTCAGCACTTGCTCCACTTCTTTTAAGCCGTTGGCGAGTAGCGTGCTTCCCGTGCTTACAATGTCGCAAATACCTTCAGCCAAACCGATTCCTGGTGCGATTTCAACGCTTCCACTAATGACTTCAATAGTGGCTTTCACCCCTTTCTGTTTGAAATAATCACCTAATATTTTCGGGTAGCTGGTGGCGACTTTTTTCCCCTCAAACCAACTCGTTCCTGTGTAATTCACCTCTTTGGAAACAGCCAACGAAAGCCTGCATTTGGCAAATCCCAAATGGCGAACGACCTCCACATTCTTGTCTTTTTCGAGGACGGTATTCTCGCCCAACATGCCCACATCGGCCACGCCTTCTTCCACGTATTGCGAAATATCATCATCACGTAGAAAGAGCACTTCCAACGGAAAATTGGTCGCTTCGGCTTTCAGTTTTCCGCCATTGTTTACGCGGATGCCACAATCTTCCAACAACTTGAGACTCTTCTCGCTCAAGCGTCCGCTTTTCTGTATAGCTATTCTTAGTTTTTCCATGTCACACTAACTCTTTTTAATTTCCATTGTTCCTCAAACGCTGTTCGTTTGTGCTGTTATTGATCCCGATACGCTTACGCTATCGGGATTCGTTCGACCATCACTTTCCGCTTCACCTGCGGCTCGCAGAAAGTGGGTCTCACGAAAAAGCCCCACCGGAGTTCCGATGGGGCTTGATAAATCCTTTTTATTGGCATCAATGCATCAGCTCACTCCGGGTTTCCCGAGCAGTTAAGATGATGGTGATGATGTGTTCTGTTCATTGTGCGGCTAAGTAACAAAAGTTTTTTGAAATCAGTGGACTGGTTGCAACCGGTATTTGAGCAACGCGATAATATCCTCTCGGCTCATATCTCCGTTCAGGTCTACAAACCTGTCGGCCATCTTCTCAAAATCGTTGAAGAGAATGAGAAAGAAAACCTCAAATGCCTGCGTGTCTTGGAAAATCACGGCCCTGTTGCTTTTGTATTCCTCAATGTGCTTTTGGTAATTAATCGGGTATTCCGTCCAATGCGTTTGCGGGCGCTTGTGGTGCTCCACGTGATAATCCTCATTATAAACGTTGTATTGCCCTTTCAGCACTGTGATGCTATTCTTGTAAATGTTCTTTGGTTCTGATGGATCGGTCCACGCGTGCCAAGTGTAGTTGATGGCAGCCAAAAGGAAAATGCAACTCATGTGCGGAATAAGCAGATAGGCAACTCCGAACCAGAAGTTGATGTACATGACCAACGCCATAAAGCCGTAGAACGCAACCATACCGTAAACCATCTTACGAAATTCAACCATTTTACCATTTTTGTAATGATAGTTGGCAACGGAAATACCAGTCCAAAAAAGAGCGAATTCGAATAAATAGATTAGGAAACGAGCAGCATGAGAACGGTCGTAAAAAATGGTAGACGTCACATCATCAGCCGCATTATCGTGCTTGTGATGAATTCGCATGTGCCCCATTGGGTAGCCTTGCGGAACGTGGCCGTAAAGCAAGGAAAGTACGTGACCATGAAAGTTGTCGAACATGCCAAATGCACCTTTGAACATTCCTTTGGGCGTATGTCCTTCCTTGTGAATCATGGTGGCAACTTTTGAGAAGAAGGCGAAGTAAGGCCCGTAATTCATCACGTTGTAAGCTAAAGCAGCCAACCAATTCTTCCAACCCCAACCCTCGTTTGCGCCTAAATACGTTACCTGGATGTAGTAAGAACCGAAGAATAGAATTGGCGCCAGAATTCCAATGCCGATATATGAATAGAGATAAGGGCTGTCGCGCTCATCCTTCATGATTTTCCGCGCTATCCAAAGCGTGGTGGCATCCGTCTGCTTCGCGAGCCAAACTGCAGGAGCGGTTTTATACGTCCAACCAATAATACCAACCCATAGCATGGTCGATGCAATAACCACTACCAACCATGGAATAGGCAGCAGCAGAACCCCCGTAGCCAATAGGAACAGTGCATATTTCACTTTGAGTGCAAAGGTTTTTCCCTCAGCTACTTTGTTGAGCGTTTGGCTTAAATAAGGCATTATTGAATTTGAGAGGTTCTGATAATGTTGCGCTAAAATAGATGCACGCATAGAAAAAGTGTGTCTTTAATCATGTGATTTTCGTCATTTCATTTTTCTAGGTTCAAAACGAACGACAGACTTACTTTTGGCGTATGGAAAACGCCACGTTTGAAGACTTTCAAAAAATTGACCTGCGGGTTGGAACGATTGTAAACGCTGAACCATTCCCCGAAGCTAGAATGCCCGCCTACAAGCTCACAATCGATTTTGGTGTCTTAGGCACGAAACAGAGCAGCGCACAGATTACCAAACGCTACAAAGCGGAGGAATTGGTTGGGCGACAAGTGGTGGCGGTGTTCAATTTTCCGCCTAAAAAGGTAGCTGGTTTTAAAAGTGAAGTTTTGATTTTGGGAGCAACCCCAGATGTCGATGATGTGGTTTTACTGAGTTCGGAGAACGAAATGCCGAACGGGTCGGTTGTCAGATAACCAGAATCTGTCCCTTCTGTCATGCTGACGAAGGAAGCATCTCTTTTCAGATTCCTCGTACCTCGGAATGACAGCATGAAACATTGGATCATACCATCACATACTTAACACCATTTATTGCGTTATACTTGTTCATTCGGGTACTCCCGTTGGTTATATGCGCTTGTTAAAACCGATACTCAGCTTTGTGATGTTGCTGTTTCTGCTTCCTGCGTGGGGTCAGAATCTCAGCAATTTGCGCAGCCGCACCATTGAGTTGACAAATGATACAATCACGCTTGACACGTTGAGTGTTGTTCCTACCAGTTTTGAATTGAAGCTGAACGGGACTAAACTCGATTCCACCCAATTTCAACTGGAATGGTATTCGGGAAAACTAATTGTTGACCCGAGTTTGGTCGGAAGTTCCATTGAAGCAACCTACCGTGTTTTCCCATCACTTTATTCTAAACAAACATTCAATAAGGATGCTTCTCTAATTCTAGATATTCGGAATGTGCCTCAAAATCCGTTCAGCTACACGGTTCAGCCTAAAACCTCCGATCAGCTTTTTGACCTCGGTTCGTTAAGTAGAAGCGGCTCCATTTCGCGAGGAATCACTATTGGAAACAATCAGGATTTGGGCGTGAGTTCGAGTTTAAACTTGAACCTTTCTGGACAAATTACTCCCACAGTTGGTATTCGGGCGGCTATTACAGACAATAATATTCCGTTTCAACCAGAAGGGAATACGCAGCAACTGCAGGATTTTGATCAAATCTACATTCAACTTTTTACAGACGAAACGGAATTGACTGCTGGTGATTTCCGCTTGGAGCGACCCAACAGTTATTTCATGAGTTTCTTTAAACGGGCGCAAGGCGTGAGCATCAAGCACCGTTTTCCCATCATCAAGAAAAAAGTAACGGACGAACATCCTGGCTTTTTGGAAGTGAAAGGAAGCGGTGCGCTTTCGCGAGGAAAATTCAACCGCCAAATTATTCAGGGTGTGGAAGGAAATCAGGGTCCATATCGCTTGCGAGGAACGGAAAATGAATCGTTCATTATTGTAATTGCAGGAACGGAGCGCGTGTATATCGATGGTGAATTGTTGACGCGCGGTCAGGAGAACGATTATATCATGGATTACAACACGGCAGAACTAAGTTTTACGTCCAAACGATTGATAACGAAAGATTCTCGAATCATTGTTGAGTTCCAATATTCAGAACGGAACTACTCACGCTCGCTGTTTCATGTAGGGACTGATTTTGAGAAAAATCGGTTGAAAGTTCGTTTCAATCTGTATTCAGAACAGGATGGAAAAAACGGTTTGTTGAATGGAGATCTTTCGAGCGATCAGCTACAGCTTTTGCAAGACATTGGCGATAGTGTGCAGTTGGCAATAATTCCTGCCATTGATTCCGTTGGGTTTGACAACGACCAGGTTCGTTACCTAAAAAAAGACACCCTCGTTAATGTTGGCGGAAACCCTGTTTTTGTGCCTGAAATCTACGTATTCAGCATTGTGCCAGACAGTGCCTTCTATCAGGTTCGGTTTTCGGATGTTGGAGAAGGAAACGGAGATTACGTTCAAATTCCGACAACGGCCAACGGCCGGGTGTATAAATGGGTGGCACCCGATTCCCTAACTGGGGCTCAAACTGGCCGCTACGTTCCAGCGCAGCAGATTAACACGCCAAAACTGAATCAGCTTTTTACGCTTGGGAGCGAGTATAAAGTATCCAAAAATGGAACCGTGGCCGTGGAAGGCGCACTCTCAAATTCTGACCTCAACCGTTTTTCCAGTATTGATAATGAAAACAATCTCGGCTACGGGATGAAGGTGAAGTACGACCACGTCATTCCCATTGGAGATTCTGCCAAATGGGCTATTAAAACAGGTGTTGATTTTGAACATCTGAACGCGGATTTCAGACCCATTGAGCGATTTAGAACCGTTGAGTTTGAGCGAGATTGGAACATTCAGAATCAGAACACATTTACGAATCAGTACATATCTGCCGCTAGGCTTGGATTTACCCGAAAGGAAATTGCTGATGTGGAATACACGTTCCGGTCGTTTGTTAACGAAACACAGTTTGAGGCGTATCAGAACGCGCTGGCGGTAAAGATTGGGCACAAAGGATTCAGTTTTGATGCAAATGGAAGCCACATTTTCTCAAACGGAACGGAGGTCAATAACCGCTTTGGAAGATTTCAGGTTGGTGCACAACAAAAATTTAAATGGTTTTGGGTTGGAGTGACCGACATTTATGAAGACAATCGCTTTTTTGTTCCTGGAAAGGATTCGCTCACAACCCTCAGTTACCGCTGGAACGATTCAAAGGTGTACATCAAAAGTCCAGATACTTGGAAGAACCGCTATTCCGTTTTCTATCAAAGACGAGATGATTGGCTGCCCGGCAATAATGAATTGAAATATTCGAGTTTGGGCGAAAGTGCAGGTTTGACAGGAGAGTTGGCTAAAAACCCGAACAGCATACTAAAGGCTACGATAACCTACAGACGGTTGGTAATTAGCGACACGCTTTTGAGCAACAATAGGCCTGATAATACCCTCGTAAACCGACTAGAATACAACCTCAAGATTTTAAAAGGAGCAGTAACCTCCTCCACTTTCTACGAGGTAGGTTCTGGTTTAGAAAGCAGGAAGGAGTTCAGTTACGTGGAAGTGCCGCCCGGCCAAGGCGCATACAGTTGGATTGACCAGAATGGAGATAACTTCAAAGACATTAATGAATACGTGCTGGCAGTATATCAGGACACCGCACGCTACATCCGCATATTTACGCCAACCAACGATTTTACCAAGGTTTACACCACCCAATTCAACGAGGTTATAAACGTGAATCCGCGTGCTGCTTGGGGTGGAAAAACGGGATTCAAAAAATTCGTTTCTAGATTCTCAGACCAACTGGTTTATCGTATTGACCGTAAAACGCAACGAGATAATTTGCTGGCCGCCTTCGACCCGTTTTTCAGTACGGTTTCAGACAGTACGTTGGTTACGCTATCTTCCTCTCTCCGAAATACGTTCTTTTTTAATCGGAGTAGTTCTACCGTTGGTGCCGATTATACTTATGCCCAGAATCGTAGTAAAGTCTACCTCGCCAATGGATTTGAAACGCGAAGCAATCTATCTCATAGGCTACAGGTTCGTTGGAATTTCACCAAAACCTTTACCCTGAACGCTGACGGTGAGTTCGGATGGAGGATTACCGATTCCTTCTTCGACAATAATAAATTGGACGTTCAGTACTACGAGATTGAACCGCAACTTGTGTTTCAACCAGGTACCAAATGGCGCGTGAGGGGTAAGTTTAAATACACGGATAAACTCAATTTTAAACCTGAGAATACTGGAACGGAGCAGGCCATTTTGCGCGATGCGGGAATTGATGGGAAATACAATCTATTACAACGCGGTAGTATCAACGCCACGTTCAATTTCATTAGCATTACCTATGATGGAGCTACTGGAAACTCGGTAGAGTTTGAGCTGCTTGAAGGACTGAAAGCGGGATTGAACTTCACGTGGAGTGTATTCTTTCAAATGCGTGTGGGCAAAAACATGCAGGTTAACCTACAATACAGCGGAAGAAAGAGTGGCGATAACGACCCCGTTCATACAGGAACGGTGCAGGTGAGAGCCTTTTTCTAACCGCGCTTATGTAGTGCGCTTGTGACGCATGGGATGAATATAAATCGGCTACTTTTTTGGGGTAGAATAATAATTTCAGGATTTTGCAAGGGTTTCATCTCCTAAGTTGCACATGCGTTTGAGCATCAAACAGACAACCTCATTTCTGACATGTTCTTGAAAGGTGTTTCGCTGCGCAGCGAGGATGCCGAATTGGTGAACTATAATGGGTGGTTGGAGCAGAAGTTGATTAAAACTCAAACGTCTCCATAAACTTAGTAGTGTAATTTCCCTTGATGAATTCTGGGTCGTCCATCAATTTACGATGGAACGGAATGGTTGTTTTTACACCTTCAATCACGTATTCATCCAGTGCCCTACGCATTTTGGCAATGGCTTCTTCACGGGTTTGCGCCACGGTGATGAGTTTACCAATCATCGAATCGTAGTTCGGTGGAATACAGTACCCTGCATAAATGTGTGAGTCAACACGAATTCCATGACCACCAGGGGTGTGCAGCGTTGTAATGCAGCCGGGGCTTGGACGGAAGCCATGCTCTGGGTCTTCTGCGTTGATGCGGCATTCCATGGCGTGCATCAGCGGGAAGTAGTTTTTTCCTGAAACAGGAATTCCAGCTGCCACCTTTATTTGTTCCCAGATGAGGTCGTAGTTTATTACTTCCTCCGTAATGGGGTGCTCCACTTGAATCCGCGTGTTCATCTCCATGAAATAGAAATCGCGGTTCTTGTCAACGAGAAATTCAACGGTTCCAGCACCTTCATAATTAACGGCAGCAGCGGCTTTCAAAGCGGCTTCGCCCATTCTATCGCGCAATTCATCCGTCATAAACGGAGAAGGCGTTTCTTCCATCAATTTCTGATGGCGTCTTTGAATAGAACAATCGCGCTCAGAAAGGTGACAGTAATTGCCATGCTGATCGCCCACAATTTGAATCTCGATGTGTCGTGGATCCTCAATGAATTTCTCCATGTACATCCCGTCATTTCCGAACGAGAACGCTGCCTCTTTTCTGGCAGAATCCCAATGTTCTTCCATTTCTTCCTCACTCCAAACCACACGCATCCCTTTGCCACCGCCTCCAGCTGTGGCTTTAATCATCACAGGATACTTGACCTTTTTGGCCGTTTTCTTCGCGTCAGCAAGGTCTTTCAACAAACCTTCTGATCCAGGAATACACGGAACTCCAGCCTTAATCATGGTTGATTTGGCAGAGGCTTTGTCGCCCATCCCATCAATCATTTCTGGCGATGCTCCAATGAATTTGATGCCGTGTTCGCCACAAATCCGTGAGAAATTGGCATTCTCAGAAAGAAATCCATAACCAGGATGAATAGCATCTGCGTTGGTTATTTCTGCTGCCGCGATAATACTTGGAATGTTCAAGTAGCTCTGCGCGCTTGGCGGAGGACCGATACAAACAGCTTCATCCGCAAAACGAACGTGCAGACTGTCCTTGTCGGCCGTTGAATAAACAGCAACCGTCTTGATATTCATTTCCTTACACGTACGAATGACGCGCAAAGCAATTTCGCCTCTGTTGGCTATGAGAATTTTCTTGAACACAACAAACGGTTTGAATGATTAATGTGGTTCGATCAGGAATAACGGTTGATCGTATTCAACAGGCGTGGAGTCATCAACCAGAACCTTCACGATTCTTCCGCTCACTTCTGCCTCAATCTCGTTGAAGAGTTTCATTGCTTCGATGATGCAGATGGTGTCGCCTTTCTTCACCTCATCGCCAACACCCACAAAAGGCGGCTTTTCTGGTGATGAAGAACGATAGAACGTTCCGATCATCGGAGATTTAACTTCCTCGTAAGCATCGTTCTCTGCTGGCGCTTCTGCCTTGGCAGGAGCAGATTCAGAAGCAGGTTGAGGTGCAGCATGAACCTGTGGCGTAGCATCTGCTGGTTGAGGTGCAGCCGCCTGAACAATCTGAACCTCAGGTTGTCCACCTCTTCTGTAAGGTGGGGTTTTGATGGTGATCTTGAATCCCTTTGACTCAATTTCCACTTCGCTCACGCCCGATTTGGACACGAATTTTATCAGTTCTTGGATTTCCTTAATATCCATATGCTTCTTCCCTTAATTGAGGCTCAAATGTATAAATTTTGAGGGCAGTCTGTCTTGTTATTCGGGCGTGTTGTAAGCCCACTTCAAGTACAGTGCACCCCAAGTGAAACCGCCACCAAAGGCGCTGATGATCAAATTGTCACCTTTCTTCAATTTAGATTCCCATT
>Ga0105054_10010986_pt1 | contig 11387 bp, 10 predicted proteins | sample BON02_FD_78091 | JGI IMG/M metagenome (GOLD analysis project Ga0105054, IMG submission 78091) | Freshwater microbial communities from Lake Bonney liftoff mats and glacier meltwater in Antarctica - BON-02 (megahit assembly) | ecosystem: Environmental > Aquatic > Freshwater > Ice > Glacier... | reverse complement strand
CACATAGTCATCCCGCTTTGACCTCCGCACAAAAGCCATGCTTTCTTTCCGGGTCTCCCAGGAGCCATTAGCGCCATACTTGATCTGCCGGCCCACGTCTCTCAGGCCCATTTTTACACCAAGAGAATTTACTCTCGCGAATGCTCCTTGATCCGCCCTCCGGTACCCCGGATGTCGCACTAGGGCAACCCCAGATTCCCACTCGGAAGGAGATAGTTCGCTGCCCGCAGGAGACTTGATGAGCATGTCAGCATCAAGATGCACGAGTACATCATCTTTCAAGATCGATTCATGACGGCGAATGAGATCGAACTTTCTAAGTGGGGCTTCGGGCCACTTTAAATCGCCGGTTGGTATGGGTACGACCCTTAGTCGTTTTAGAGAGCGACCCATTTCTAACGCAGATTCCGACTGGTCAGTAAAGACATACAAATTAACTTCCTGATCCGGAAAGAGCAGTAAATCTGCAGACTTAACCATCGCCTCCCAAAACGCTAGATACCTATTTGTTGCAATTGATAGAACTCCGATGGATTCACTCATCATGATTCACCTCCTGTTCCCGTGAATCTACAATATGCAATGAACCCCCTCAGAATTGGTTGCTGTTAACCTTTGCACAGAGTTCTGAGTCCAGTTGTCACGATATTTTAGGAGAATTCGAGTGTGATTAAGATCAAAATTTCTACTCGTGGCGCTCCCAAAGGAGCACTTCTGTCTCAATTCCTAGGAAATAATCAAAACACCTGGAAAAATTGCCAATTTTTTTTAAACTGTCAAGTAGATCGACCCGATTTCTGGTTCGTAATCGAGGACACGGATGATGATGATCGTGTCTGTCAGGTTCCTAGGGACAGGGTTTTCTTTTTATCGGCAGAAACCGCCTGGCCGCCAGGCTATTACTCAGAAACACCAGGTGGGATTGACTTTCTTAAACAATTTAGCCACGTTTTTACTTGCCATGATGTTTATTTGCCTACCGTCACCTACACGATCCCTTTCCTCCCGTGGATGATAAATTCAAATCACGGAAATTCAATGTTCTCACCGCATACGCGGGACTTACATTTCTTTAACCGGTTTCAAAACTTGAGTAAGCTAAAACTGCTATCGGTTTTCTGCTCTTCTCAAACTTGGACCCCAACACATCGCATGCGTTTACGCTTCGTAGAAGGGCTAAAGGAACACTTTGGAGACCGGCTTGATTGGTATGGCAACGGCATACAAACGCTTAGTGAAAAGTGGGAAGGTATCGCACCCTACCGATATACAATTGTGCTTGAGAATCAAGCGAGTAAGAATGTTGTGACTGAGAAACTGCAGGATGCGTTCCTAGGGCTTTCATACCCAATATATTGGGGTGCTCCAAACGTCGAACAATATTTCAGCAAAGAGTCTTTTTCACCGATTGATATCAAGGACCTTAAAGGATCAATCGAGAGTATCGAGGAAATCGTGTCCTCAGATTTATATGTCGAACGCTTGGGTGCCCTACGTGAAAGTAGGAATCGTGTGCTTTTCGAATTGAATTTTTTAGCAAGAATTGGACGTATTGCCGAAGAAATTTGGAATCAAGAAGGGAAAATTGCGGGGCAACATGTAGAAATTAGACCGATGAAAGATCTCGTGGTTGCTCGCCCCCCAGCCCTAAGCAACTTCATTCAACGCAGCGGACGCTACCTGGAGAGGCGCGGATCTAAGTTAAAGTTCTAACGAATGACTTTCTGGGGCTATTTACAAAATTAGCACCAGTGGTAACTGCTACCCTTGCCGAGAAATAACTTCCACGTCAGGCCGCAGGGCTTCTTTGCGGAACGTTCTCGCTAAGGTTCCATTGGATATCCGAATCATAGGAAGACCATTCCATCGAATGAAAGGTGCTCCCAAGATTCGCCTTCTGAAGGCTTATGAATCCCTATCTGCTAATGACCTACCTATTTCGGTGGATTCGCGAATCCAAAGCACACTCGACTCTTTTCCTTCCCTCGACACTAATCCCGGCAGCTCCTCCCCATCCGATTGGAGTTTGATCCTCGCTCCGCGATTCATCAACATTAAATCAATAGAATTGACCTTCGTGCTGCATGAACGAAAATTGATAACTGCGCAGGGAGGGCCGCGCACATGGATTCAAACTTAACGCGAACGACAATCATGATCGCAGTCGCTGGTTCCCCCAGCTTCTTTGTCAGCAGTTACGAGCCATGAGTAAGTATTCGGCAAATCCATCGCAAGTGGTGGTGTTAGACGATTCTAGAAAGCGACCTCACTACTCGAATCAAGATTGCTTTCTGACACAGAGGGAAATCTGTCAACCATCATCTAGAAGTGGACCATTTTCGGCAGGTGGTTTCTAGCCGTCGTCGCATCGAGATTGTTGTTGGAGGTCGAATTGTCTAGTCGTCGAATCCCTAAGGATCCTGGCCGTCGCCCGAAGTCGTTGGCGCGCCGGAGGTTCATGGAACTGCTGAATAAAGGTGTCTCTATTCGGGCTGCTTGCCCAGAAATCGGTGTGTGCCGTCAGACCGGGCAAAACTGGAAAAACGGAATCACCGTAATCCGCAAAGATGGGTCGGTGAAACACGTACCCCCATTACATCCATTATCTACGCGATTGATTTCACCTCGCTTCCTCTCCGAGGATGAACGGGTTCTTATCGCGGATCTTTTCAGTCAGGGTCTAGGACCGACCACGATTGGAGTCAGGATTGGTCGGCCCGCTTCAACGATGAGTCGTGAGCTGCGCCGTAACTCAGATGCCTGGGGCCGGTATCGGCCCTTTGATGCGCACGTACGTGCAGCCATGCGCAGGCAACGACCCAAGGCCACGAAGTTGTCGGGCAACGGCGATTTATTTGACTTCGTTCACGCGAAATTGACATGCAAGTGGAATCCGCAGCAGATTACCCGAGCCCTGCGCGTGAGTTATCCTGACAATCCCTCGATGCGTTTATGTCATGAGAGTATTTACGTTGCCATATATCGTCTTTCCAATGGTTTACTCCGAAAACCTGTCGGGTCTCCCTTGCGTACGGGTCGCGATCACCGGCGTGCTCATACTCGAGCAACCACAGCCCGTCGGCGTTTTGCTCAACCAATGTTAAGCATCCACGAGCGTGAATTCGCACCCAGTGATCGCACGGTTCCCGGGCATTGGGAGGGTGACTTAATTGTCGGTTCGCATAACCGTTCAGTGATCGGAACACTGGTTGAACGTCAAACACGCTACGTGAAACTTCTTCACCTTCCTAGTCGTGATTCCCAAACGTTGTATGCGGCACTCGTCGCGGGGATTGGTCACCTTCCCTCAGGTTTGCGCAAAACGCTCACCTGGGACCAAGGAACCGAAATGGCTAGTCACCTTGATGTCACCCGAGACACGGGAATGAAGGTGTATTTCTGCGACCCAGCGAGTCCATGGCAGCGAGGCAGCAATGAGAACACCAACGGACTGCTACGACAATATTTCCCCAAGTTCACGGACCTCACCAAATATCGTCTGCAGGACCTCATTGAGTCAGAAAATGAACTCAATAACCGTCCCAGATTGATACTCGGGGACAAGCCACCAGTTGAACCATTCAACCAACTGCTAGCCTCACAAAATCACCCGCAATTGCAATGACCGCTAGAAGCTACCTGCCGAAAATGGTCCACTTTTAGATGATCGTCGACAAACCATAAGTGGTTCCAAAAGTGAAGACTTACGACCGAACTGGCCAGATGCGCCAGGCCGCAACGAACGTGCCGGTAGAGTACCTCTGAAACCTGTCCCAGATACGTGAATGCACTTGGAGGCACTTGTAAATGGAGCGTAACTTGCCTCCAACAAGCATTTTAATTGCAGTGGCGGGCTCACCTGATCTGTTACGCCAGCAACTAAGAGCTATCCGCCACTACTCTAACTCCCCCGTTCGAATTATTGTTCTTGACGATTCTAGAAGACGACCCCATTACTCAAATCAGAGGCGATTGAATACACCGGCGAGTATTCGCAAAGTGTCATTGGAACTTGGCGCGGATTACCATCGAGTACCGCAGAGAAGACACGCCTATCGACGACGATACTTTCCGAGCACTACCCGTGCGTGGTACGCCGGCCCGTCACTTAGAACCGCAGACACCCTGAATTATGGAATGCAATTAATTGATTCTCACTCGCGAGGCTTCCTGGCCATTTTAGATTCCGACATGATTCCTGTTCGACCATTTGACGTAGGTGACATCTTGTCAGAGAGCGAAATATGCTACCTTCCCCAGAAACGTTCCAATGAGTTCCAAGACTTTACCTACCCCTGGCCTGGAATTTTTTTTGCAAATCTGAAAACTATTTCCAGAACTGCCGATTTAAATTGGGATTGTGCAAACATCCATGGTGTGGCTCTCGATACCGGTGGTGGTTTGCACGATTGGGTGGCAGAACGCTCGGACGTCTCTCGTATAATTACGGGGCTGCACAGTAATTCTTGGAAATGGGCCGAGGACACTCCCAATGTCAGTGACAGTCTGCGAGATTTCCTCGAAATTGACTCTCAGTTGAATAATGGCACTCAATTCGCCGAACTATTCGACGACACCTTTCTTCACCTTAGAGCAGGCTCCAACTGGGATCCAAAGATGCGGGAACATCACGAATATCGGTTGAATAGCTTCGTCAAGTTTATTGACACTGAGTTAAGCAGTAAAACTTGAGTGATCTAAACGAACCCACAATTCCGCCGCGTGGTGCTATGGATGTTCTTCAGCAGTCGTTTTCTCTCCTCTCGCGTTCTGCAAAGAGACGACTGCCAGTTCTGGCATTAATCCAAATTGCACTAGCCCTCATGGACCTGTTTGGTGTGCTGTTAATTACACTCGTTGGAGTCTTGGCTGTCGCCGACCTTTCACAACAATCGACATTGCCGCTTTATTTTCAGTGGATAACTGTTTGGCTTGAAGAGCTCGGTTTGAACTTCCGTGATGCAGCACTATTAATAGCGGTTATTGCTGCAGCCTTTCTTGTAACAAAGAATATTCTTTCCGCTTGGTTTACAAGAAGATCGTTCATCTTTCTAGCACGACAACAAACCATAGTTTCCACAAACCTGGCCGGCTCGCTGTTCGGGCAACCCTTAACTGTGATCACGCAGCGGCATAGCATGGCAACTGCCTACGCACTGATCCAAGGTCCAGCTAATGCGATCGTCGGTGCGCTAGGTTCGGCAGTTGTGTTGGTTTCAGAATCAATCTTGGTGATCACATTTGTTGTCGTACTTTTTGTTGTCGATCCAGTAGTCACCATTGCTGCGGTCTTGTTCCTCTCTGGGCTTGCCCTTGCGCTTCAGCGGTTTCTCGGGAGTTGGGCGACAAGAATCGGGCTCGTTACCGCTCAGACTTTGGTGGCAGGAAATACTCTGATTCAGGACACCATAAATTCTTATCGAGAGATTTACGTTTCTGATCGAATGGGCCCACGAGTGAGAAAGATCCAAGAATTAATCCAAGCGGGCTCCAGAGCAAGTGCAGATTCTGCTTTTCTTATTCAAATCCCAAAATTTGTTTTTGAATCCGCGCTCATACTCGGAGCAGTACTACTCGCAGTGTCACAATTAGCACTGTCCGATACAACTGCAGCGGTGGCGACGCTCCTGCTGTTCATCGCGGCAGGGACACGAGTTGTTCCCTCACTTATGAAAATTCAAAGCGCCCTCATTAACATTCGAGGCGCTGCCGGAGGCTCCCAAGAAACTTTTGCCGTGGTGAGGCAACTGGAAGCGGTAGCGCCAGAGAAGACTTTAATCAGCTTGATGCCAAGAGAACTGAAATCCAAGTTTGTGCCTTCGATTTCTTGCCATGAAGTGTCTTATACGTACCCTGGTGGATTAAAACCTGCATTGGATCAAATCAGTCTTGATGTTAGCTCTGGACGCACTCTGGCCTTTGCTGGTCTTACTGGTTCAGGAAAGTCAACCCTGGCGGATGTAATCTTGGGAGTAATCGAGCCGTCCAATGGCAATGTTTTTCTTGGAGGCATTTCACCTCGTTCTGCAATCTCGGTTTGGCCTGGGTCGATCGCCTACGTTCCTCAACACGTCATGATCAGCCACGGGAGCATCAGAGATAACGTGGCACTTGGAATGGACTCAGGAGATATTGATGATTCTGAAGTATGGAAGGCTTTGGAAGCCGCCCTACTTTCAGACTTAGTTCAAGATCGACCAAAGGCACTAGACGCTCCCGTTGGTGAGCAAGGAATTAAGCTCAGTGGGGGTCAGCGTCAACGTTTAGGCCTTGCCAGAGCCCTCTACACTAAGCCAAAACTCTTGATTCTTGACGAGGCTACCAGCGCATTAGATGCAACAACTGAGAGGGCCATAACTGAGACAATCGGTCGCCTTCAAGGTGATGTAACTGTGGTGATGATCGCGCACCGTCTCGCGTCAATTCGGGAGTTTAATGAAATTGTTTACTTGAACGACGGGAAGATTGAGGGACGCGGTTCATTCGATGAACTTCGTTTATCTGTCCCGGCGTTTAAAGAACAGGCACACCTACTTGGCTTGTAGCACAAACTAGTATCACGGGATCAACCTCTTTAGCCAGGTTTTGACGAGATAGCGAATATCAATTTCAGGCCGAAAACCTTGCAGTCCATTTGCTATCCGTACAGTTTGTAGCCAAACCGGATCTAAGACAGAAACCGGAGGGAGTACCTGCTTCGAGTGAATGTGTAAATTGCCAAAGACAACCCTGTTGTCTTCCACTTCGCACGAGATGCGCTCTATGCCATCCCCACACTGCAAAATAGCCCAATTGCGCCACAGACCGGGATCGATGTCCCCGCGGCGCTCTCTATAGCCGGGCACCAAAATTCCATTATTATTCCTCGGATCAATTCCGAATAGAAACTGGCCTACTGCTGCAGCGTCAAAGAGCACCGTTGCCTTCTCAGCCTGTTGACCGACCTGAACGTTAATTCTTAGCCCAGAGTCACGAGGCAAACTAGGTAGTTCTGACACAAGTCCCTCCTGCACCGCACGAGCCAAAGACTTCATGTCAGAAACTTCTAGCCCTGACTCCAGCCTGTCCAGGACAAATTGACACACCTTGGCCATCGCAGCAGGATGTTTTGCAAACATTAGGCCAGGTCCGGCAGTCTCGGCATCAATAAAAGGCATCCCGCACAAGTCACCAACCCACATATTGAGGGGCTCGATCAATTCCGGTGTGAGAAAGGAGATCACATCCGATTCAATCTGTATCATTGGCATGGCGGGATCTAACTGACGCGCCAACTCTTCGAGCACCAAAAAGCGCAGGAACACTTGAGTCCAGTAGCCTTTACGCCAGTTCGGATCAATACCTTGTTGCTTAAGCGCAATACGGATTTTGTTCACTTGTTGCCGCGTGACTAAATCGTCTAATTGAATAACGGTCACATTCGTTGGTGTCTGATTCAATCGACTATCAACCACTAATATCGTTTCAAAGTTTGGCAAATGTAGGGCGGCTAATTCCAAATTTCGGTAGGTGTAATCTGGTAGGGCTCCCAAATGCACGATCACTTGACTGCCCGAACTACCCATTGAGTTCTTCGAATTCCACTGGTTTTTTAGCCAATACCGAAGTCTCCGTACCAAACTCAATGTCAGTCACAGTCTGTGCGTCGTAGGCGAGCAATATGACACTCCGCAAAGAAACAAGACTCCTTGCAAATCGTTTCCAAGCAGGAATAGTTGTGTTGAATGCATTGGAAAACGAACTAACGACTGGTCTAGCTAACTCCTGTTCGGTTGACCAATATCGAAATACATGCCTCCAGATATAGGCCCTCTTTGATCCGACGACACCTGAGCCTGCTAGATCAAGCCCATACTTCTCGAGCTGCAAGGACAGACTTTGGGGTGTAGAGCCCGCGTAATAGTAATCTGGCGACCCGTGAGCGAAATTTGATGCAGGTACTCCGATCCATAGCAGACCTCCTGGGTTTACCAGACGAATCAATTCTTGTAATGCAGTCGATAGGTTCCACACATGTTCTAGAACCTGAGAGCAGAGAACTAGGTCGTACTGGCCGTGACTAACGACGCTTAACTTGTTGAGATCCAAATACGTGTAAGGGGTCTCATCTGAGGGGTTCTCAATCCCAAAAAAGGTCACTTTGGCAACGGGCGGGAGCTTCTTCAATTCGGGGTCACCTCCCGATCCGCCGACTAGCGCCACGCAAGCGCCTAGACGTAAACTTGGGACAACATTTTTCTGGAATGCTTCAACAATTGAGTGTCGCAAGTCACAGTCCCCTTCTGCCTTAAGATAATGAGTGAGGCTTCGCAAGCATACGATGCGGGACACGTATTAACTTTCCGACCAGTATTTACCTCGCAAAGGAACTCTGATCAAAATATTTATGAGACGTAAAAGCGCAATTAGTAGTTTAGAGGATGTTATAAGGTCTCGAAGTCGTCCTTCGTCCTTCCCATTTATCACGGGCGATGGATTTCGAGCGGCTGCTGACTTGGTGTGCGACGAGACTGGGCTTTCGGGCTCTTGGGCCCCAAGAGGCACGGTCTTCTGTGCACCAAACCACGTGAACACTCTCTTGGATGCGGTGCAAACAGATGGAAAGTCACAACTTGCCCGAAATATGGTTTTAGTTATTCACAACGGCGACAAAGTCCCTACCCGTGAGACTTTTATTCGATTGCTGTCTTTATTCAACAAAGTTTGGTCCGTGAATGTGACTCCTGAGCTGTCAGAGTTAGGTATACAACCGATTCCCATTGGTCTGGAAAACCTACATTGGCAACGTAACGGTGAACCTACCTTCTTTGATCTCCCACACTTGCGCCAAAACCAAGTCCCCGCATCACGCCGGCCCAACCTGATCCTCGGGAGTTTCCGAGTCGAAACTAATGCGAGAATTCGCGTTCCACTCCGAGATGAGATTCGAGTGTCACCGGCAACTTGGCTGGAGCCAACAACTGAACTCGCAAACTACTTTGCCGTTGTCCGTTCTTCAGCGTTTGTGATTTCCCCCCCAGGAAATGGTCTTGATTGTCACCGGACTTGGGAAGCGATTTACCTTGGTGCAATACCGATTGTCTTACGCGATTCCCTTCCGTCCGAACTTGTAGCCGGTCTACCAATACACGTCGTAGCAAGCTGGGCTGAAGTCTTAGACCACGACCAATCAGATCTGCGAAGAATCGCAGAATCTTACGAATCACAAAGAATTAACCGTGCTCTTCTCCCTTATTGGTTTAGCCTTTTCTACAGACGTAGCCCATAAACTTGTCGAGCAATCTGGCGCGAAGCCCAGATGAATTGTTGAAGCCTCGAAAATGTTGTAGAACGCCCCGTTGACCGTGCGAAAGAGTTTCGAGCAGTTCCAATCGCTTTTCTACTGGCTCTCGAAATCGTCGTAGTCTTGGTTACCTGCCGTGAATGAACGCGATACTTGATCCCAGGATTGATACAAACAGAACCTTCCCCCAACGCCAGAAGTCGCAACCAAAGCTGATAGTCCTCCGTATGCGAAGCTTCCGTGGAATACCCACCAAGCGAGTTGACTAAATCCCGTCTAAACATAACCGATGAGTGGATGATGGAGTTCTTCCAGAGCATAGACTTAATCAACTGAGTTGACGTGACCGGAACTTCACGGTAACCAACCTTGGACCCAAATTCATTAATTACTATTGCTGGCGAATAGGACATGACATTCTCGGACTTCATGTGCAGTGCTTGATATTGCTCTTCAAACCTTTCAGGTAGTGCAATGTCATCTGAATCTAGCCGAGCAATAAGGTCTGCGGAGCAGTTTTCCAAGCCTAAGTTTAATACTTGCGCAAGAGTTAGTTTGCTCTCAGCCCAAACTATTTTCATATTAAGGCCCGAGTCCCGCAATGGTGTTAACAATTCTGAGTCGTCTCCATGAATGACAGCAACTAAACACCAATTGTGAAACGTTTGAGCTTTTAGAGACTCCAACGCCTCGCTTAGCCATGGAGCAGGGCTCCTAATTGGCATTAGAACATCGATGTCACTCTTCATAGGTTGGGAGCCCAAAACCTTGTTCTTTCCATTCTTTTACTTCTTGAAACGTTCATTGAGATAGAGAACGTCAAAGCAGCCTTGGTATTTGCGCCAAGGTCTCAGAGTTCGATCATTAATTGCGATCCGCACGTTTTGAGAAAAAGCTTGTCTCCAGCGCATAATCTGTGAGGAACCACCAGCGGTAGAAGCAACTATGCGGAACCCTTGCAACTGCATGTAACTATTCAATCCTCGGAAACTGTTACCACCAGAATAGCTTGGAACACGTTCAGCTTCAGTTACTACATATTTCACATTTTTGAGTAATTGACCGAATCCCTTGAGCACTTGTATTTCCACACCCTGAACGTCGAGTGCAAGGACGTCAGGCGCTGCGATATCCAGAGTGTCAAATCGATGTCCCTGTACCTCAACGGGGATTTGCACCGAAGCTCTCCCACGGTCTACATCTTCTAACTGCCTGTTTTCAAAATTGATTTCTAAGAGCGAACTCACACCAGCACTTGGATAGAGCTCCTGATCGACCTGCCTGAAGTCAACAATGCCATCCTTGTCCAGCAGCGCGTATGGGAAGGAACGCGCGTCGGGCAGCTTTGCATCCTTTAGATTCTGCTCTGTGATGGGGAACTGAACCGGATCGCACTCAAAAGCGATGACCGGGCAGTTGTAAGTACGAGCAAAATAAACGGCATCCATTCCGTCCCTCGAACCGACCTCAACGACACTGCCGATTGGTTTTTCAATGAACTCAACGGTCCACGCGTAATTGTTACCCACTTGCGGTGTGCTCATAATGACCCCAAATCATGATTCGTAGAATGAAATATTAGCAATCGCAGGTCTCAGCTTTTTTAAAGAGTCCAAACTAATAGATTATTGAAGGTCAAGAGCTGATTTGCCAAAATGATGGTGATAGAAATTTGGCAAAGCCATGTCTACTTTTCATCAATCCCGGCGGGGGCCGAACCTGCCTTAATGGAAACAGGGTCCCGAACGCTGAACGAGGTAGGCTGACCCTGTGACATTTTTGAAGCATGAAGAATTCCAGATGTCGCCATTAGCTTCAAAAGTGGCTGCCTTGGCTCTGAGTCTCTATCCCGATAACCCTGGGATTTACTTGGAGGCTGGCGCAAATGATGGCGTCTCTCAGAGCAATACGTACGCGCTTGAAATGTCAGGTTGGACGGGGATTCTGGTTGAACCTTCACCCGTAGCCTTCAGGTTGCTAGCAAAGACGAGGCCAAATAACGTCTTAATCGATATGGCACTTGCTGATTCTGACGCAACTGGCGAGCGTGTTACCGGAACGTTCAGTTCAGGTTCATTAACCGCTACCGCAGACCCAACTCTTT
>Ga0105054_10010979_pt1 | contig 11392 bp, 7 predicted proteins | sample BON02_FD_78091 | JGI IMG/M metagenome (GOLD analysis project Ga0105054, IMG submission 78091) | Freshwater microbial communities from Lake Bonney liftoff mats and glacier meltwater in Antarctica - BON-02 (megahit assembly) | ecosystem: Environmental > Aquatic > Freshwater > Ice > Glacier... | reverse complement strand
CCTTGGTCCGGAGCATAAATATGCTCTGATAGCTTACCGGTCTAATCCGTTCTCACAATTGTTCATGGCAGAAAGGTGACGGGGAGGGGGGGGGTAGAGACATGCACAAGGATCCTCGAGATAACACCATGATAGGAAGAAAAAGAAAGAGGAGGAAATCCGAATCCTTTGGACATCCAAAGAAAGAGGAGGGGGGCCAAGAAAAATCCGTCATTCTCGTCTTCGTCACTGAGACAATCAGTGTCATCATCGTAAGGAGCCATATCTGCATTAGACGAATCATTCGAACCGCCATGAGCGTGCCGGGGGTGAAGATTTAGATGAAGGCAGTATGGGTGAAATCTTGATGATGGTCGGAGGAGTAGGAGCGTGGTCAAGATGAGCAAGGGCCTCCAAGACCTCATTGTCAAAATCCATCGGATCAGAATCTTCTGAGTCCGCAGAACTGCTATACACACAACAGGCTTTGACCATCTGGTCAACACCTCGTCAGCTCCTTGCGAAGCATCTAGCGCCGCAATTTCGTTACATTGCACGTCCTCAAAATCCTCGGTCAGTAAAATTTTCTTCGGACTCTTGTAGCGCTTTAGAAGGCGATGCTGCCACACATACTCGGCATTGAGTCAAGTGCAGTGCTCACCAACGATATCCCAGTAACATTTGGGAATGTCCAGTAATATTTGGGAATGTTAGTATCGGGGAGTGAAGCTGCAACCATGCAATCAATCTCATCGATGGCACGTTTGGCTGATCCAATCTTGGAGTGCTCATCTTTTGGCACTGGGTCGATATGCGTACTTTGAGCAGCAAGTCGGGATCCCATGGCCTTCGAAAGATTCTCAACAAAATCAGAGTGCCATTGCATGATTTTGATTTTATTGGCTCTTATTACTGGAAACAGTAGTTTAGAACTCTTGCTTGAGGGTCTATTGGCTCAAATCCATATTGATTTGAGTTGACGGGGGTTTGGCCGAAATCGAACCGGGAACCTGCGGATAACCCAAATTTGTCAAGTCCAGCGCTCTTCTCCATTGAGCTATTGTGACGGATGCATCACCGAAGATCCCCCAGGACCCTCTGCCGACTGATAGATCTCGTGGATAGCATCTGCTGGATCCAATGAAATCGAGAACGCCCCTCACGGCATGATAGACGTGCGAGACTTGCTATTCTTCTTGAGATCGACCTGCTCTGACGTTAACGTCCATGAGCCATAGCCAGTGCTTTAAGCAGTGGATTTGTTGAATCAAAGCTATGTGCTACAAGCAGCACACCCTTTTTCTTCTCTGAATGAATGCTGAGAAATAAGAGCACGCTTCGAGCACATTTGAACATCACCAGAAAGGGCCCCCCCCCCCGGTGAAGAAAACAACTTCTGAGAATCTTTGGCCCCGAATTGATCCGTATTAATTAATGAATTAATCGAAGCGCGGGTTTCAAAAAACCGCGCGGAGTTTTGAAAACGTGACATTAGTAGCGCGTCGGAGAAAGCACTTTCGGGGTTTTTTGGCAATTTTTGGGTTGTTCAACTCTCTCCAAAAAGATGGGTTTTTAGTACACAAGGGTTCAGTCGCTTCTTGTCAACGGTGTCGTCACAGCGTCGAGCCATGCGCCCTGACGTTTCCTTCCGAACAAAGTAATCTGAGTGCTTGGTCACTGCTGAGTTGACACCAAACACATACATAGCTTTGAAGGAGACTCTATTTTATCCAATTTGTTTGCTCTCCACCGTCACGGTCACGCCCAATGACTCAGATTATGTCAGCAGAAGCGCTTCTCTTAAACGGGTTCGGTCAAAATCCACAGAAGCCGACGAGTACGACTCTCAGCATTCGGAGTGCATGCGCATCCGGCAGTCGCCGTACGAAACCGTTGCAGATGGTAGCGACGAGAGTGGTACCAGCCACTGCATCGTTTTATTCTGCGAGGGGTATTGGCTTGCAGGCGTCGGCGGGCGCGGCTGTGGACGAAGAGTTGCGTCGAGCGGGAAAGACTTGTTGCCGGCACAGAGCGAGCAGTTTCCTAGCGTCAAAATGTGTAGGCTTTAGGCGAGGCATTCCCCCTGCTGTACATGTTTGTTATAAACTGTTTTGGAATTAAAATGGTGTTGTGCGATTTGTATCTCAAGACAAAGGGTTTGATAATTGACTCTTTTACAATTACTCTTTGTTACAAATTGTATCGTGGTGATCACTCAGTATTGGAGTTCGAATAATTTTCACTATCAATAAATTGGTAGACGGAATAAGAAATTTCAAATCAAATGCATCCAGAAAAATGCGGTGCATTTTGTTTCAGAAAAAAATTATGAAAAAAATGCGCCGCAGGCCAGATTTTTTATGGAACAAAATGCGTCGCAGGCAAGACTTATGAAACAAAATGCACCGCAGGCCAGATTTTTGGACTGAGTCCTAATGAGTACTCTGTCCTATTGGTATAGTATGTATTTCATTTTTCACAAAATACAAAATCACAGCTCAGAATCTTCTTCTTTTAATTATTGAATTAATGAATTCATTTATTAATTCATTAATTATTGAATTTATTAATAATTAATTCATTAACCTTTGGCCGGCCTACAGTACGTTTGTTTTCCCCACTACTTCTCCCCCTTGACATATCAAAGAGCACGTGATATAGAGCACATGGCATGTCGTCACAGTACAATCCTGATGATGAGCTCGAAGAGATCTGAAGAAGACAAATACGCAGAGGCACTGTCAGCATCTGAAGAGGTGGCGCTACTAACGACACTGTACATCCCAGGACCGGAGGGCAAATCATCCATATCTCCAAGTACCAAAGGGCAATTCAGCATCACTAACAGTTAATAAAGTAGTGGCCAGCGCCTACACGTAAGCTCCAAACGCAATTGTATCGCAATCGTTCAAAACAAAAATGCGTTCGGTAGCTTGACATGCAGCTGACGTCACTGCAAACTACACAGGAAGTCAAATAACTGATATCAATGAAACAGTGTTGTCACGAAAGAGATTGCTCCTGAATGCATCTCCAACAGCATTATCTGCACGTTGAGAGACTTACTGTTGCTGAACAGATCTGCATTCAAACACGTTTCATGGCCGTGTGCACCAAAGCAAATAATAAGAGCTAAGTCAACTGAATAATCAGGCATGAGCAGAACATCCGCAAAGCCACGCGTGAGAGCACAAGCTCGCAGCATTGTGACATGATTTAAATGCAGATGCAATGCCACCAACAATTCTCGAATAATAGCTCTAGCTGAGAAGATAGCCAAGACCAGGTGAACGAAAGAGGAACTGCACCGTACGAGACTGTGAGATGCGCAGCACGAAATTAGTAGCCAAAAAATTCGAGGGAGCAGATAGTAAATGGCTCTCGGGTCACACTACAGAAATTGTTCTGATAGTAAGAGCAAGAGCTCCAGTGACAAGTGAAAATACCTCAGATATACTTGCGCACTTTAAACGTAGCCAGCACATTTTGAGAGATGTAACGAGAATTTAGGGCATTCAAGGCATGTGCATTGATTACAGGAGCAAGAAAAGTAAAAACGTGAGCCATGCCACATTAGCCTGAATACGTGAGTAGCAACCTGCACCGAAGGCATCCATCATATGCAAAATCACTCGAATTGGCATTACGTAGCAGGATATCGAGAATGGATCTGACACCAGCCCATTGTTTGTAGTTTCTTGCTTGTCTTCGTTCGCTATTGAATTTTCACTTGCAATAGCACATATTTTCTTGCACATTACTGCATGCCAACGAAAGTCACACCAAGGTTCATCAACCGTGAAATGATAGCTGTTGGAGTGAGTGCAATTTCAAAAGTGAACAACGGCCAGCACAAGGGTCATTGAAGGTTCCATGATGAGAATCGAATATCAAAGTCAAACCCTTGAAATAATCACCATGAAAATGAGTGTCCTTGCCAAAGAAATGGTAGTCGGCGTAGAATCTTGACATTGGAGTCACACCCCAAATTGTCCCCAATCACAGACCCAGTTGAAAACTCAATATTCTGTTGGGCAGTATAATGGGGAGCAGTCCTCTCCATTGTGGGTATCCATAATGATTGCAGTCCATGATTTGCGAAGTTCCAATGCTTTTAGCGAAAGACATATTTTCAATGCCAGTAAGAGACTTGAGAACTCGTATGCCACCCCTTGCTTGACTCGAGCCTCCTCCGTTCAATCTGAGCAACACAAAGGAAAGTGTCACCTAAGTGTCTCAGGATGAAATCCACATGGAATGTAATTGTTAACAACGCGATGCGCAGAGCACACAACATTTTTCTCACTTTTAAGCCATGAGGCCAAGTGTAGGCACACGAAATACAATATCAGCTATGTACACGCAAAATAAAATTGCATATTTACACGATAGAGAGTAACTATGTTAGTAGATTCGACCCCCATCCATTGAGCCTCTTGATACTAGCAGAGAACGCACAGAGTGTATGCACACACATGCATGGTTCCCCCCCTTGCTAGGTCAAGCATGTACAGGGCACTACACAACATTGAACGTGCTCTATAACGCATGCATCAAATGCGCAGAAGTTTAAAGCAAGTATAGCAGTAATCAATTATGTTTGATATTATTCCCTTATGTCATACACGCACACACATGTGCAGGACAGTAAAGTGAGGAAAAATGCGAACTGCATGCAAAAGTGCTCATAAAAACAGTGCCATGTCACTTCAATGTGCAGATGCACAAAGAAGTACGAGAGAAATGAAGTCGAACTGGAGCACGAAGACCGTGTCGCGACGAGGTAGAACGCAAGAAAAGGAATCATCAGCAAGCGAGTAACGACTGATGGGCGTACGATGGTGCAGTCAATGGAACCGTTGAGAAGTAGAAATGCACGTGAGTCTTACGTGTCCGCAATTCATCCGTATTAAACTCGAGAGTTTTGTGAATTGAATGCCACCCTTGACAAAAGTTCCAGCCAGTGTTTTGCCAGAACAACCAAAGTGTTACTCATTATACCTCTGGAACGAATCCAAACGAGCACGCAACTGCCAGCCTGCATGATCTTAATTGACCAGGTCTTTAAACTTCTAGGTTGAATCACACGATCTCTTTCAGCAGACAGAACGCAGTTTAGGGTTGAAGCACACGATCTGCTTCAGCAGACAGATCGCAACCACATAAGTGCAAGAAAAGACAATTTAGCTCCACACGAGCACATGCACTCCAACCACAGCAAATAATCATACAATAGGGGTGAGCAATGTTCAGCAGAATTACGCCCCCATTAGCCCTGCAGCATGTAGCCTAGAACTGCAGCTCGAGAATTATAGCTTAAAAATGAGCGTATCACCGTTTAATTTCGGACGTAAATCCCCCCTTAAGGTGCAGCTCTCATGCGCAGCGGAGCAAAGGACGTAGTGCAGGCACCAGCAAACAAGGCAGCACATGACTATAACGCGTGCAAAAGTTGCAGCTTGGCGCAAGTCAAGTGATAATTGAATATGAGGGAACTAAAAAAATTCGAACACGCAGTAATGCAGCTGTGTTTTTCACGGAGGACGTGCACAAGCACACAAGGAGCAGGTAAAAAAACTGTCGGTCTCCAATATGCGTGAGCACAAAGAAGGAGAGGGTGAGGAAACGAACCTGTGCAGCAACCCGAGATGAGGATTGCGACAAAACATTGGGTAGCGCTTGAGCACTTCGAGATGATATCCAGGCAGTCCAAACGAGTAACCCCGCGCGCAGGGCTCATAACCACATACAGTCAATGTGTTCTCTACGGCAAAGCTTGGCAGACAGGGATGGGATTGCACGAAGGACCGCAGAACCGAGTCAAGACACAGACACTATCAAATGGCCCTCGGAGCAATGTGCTCAGCCTTTACTTGAATCAATGATATATGTGTCGCCAGAAGCCCACATATAGTAGCGCCAGCCCGCAGCAGAGTCTAGCGTCGCATCGGTGTCCTTCGATCTTGTTGATCGATCGTCGATCTCGTGCGAAGTCTTCAACCCATTCAGCATGGATTTTTGACCGCTCTCACGAAGTCGATCTTCAGATTCAAGTAATATTTAAACGTGAAACGTTTTAAGGGACGAGGGAGAAGTACCTGTCTTGTACATCCAGTCTCACATATGTCACCGTACATGAAACCCCATATACCTCATAAGGTATAGATTACACATTGGAAACACTTGATGAGATCTAGCGTCTGCATGATGCTCTTGAGGCTAGAGTAATTAAACATGCCAGTGTCACAATCTGACTCTGACAATCAATGCCTTGGGAGGTATATGGGGTTTCATGTACGGGAGTGTATGTGAAAGTGGAAGTACCGGGAAACTCGTCAATTCAAACTAGGGTGTTGTGGGTTGAAGACTTACAAGATCTGAAAACCAAGTTCGTAAGAGTAGTATCAAAGTGAAGTCGGGCTGGCACTGGCAATCAGTTAGAACAAGAAGGCGATTGGACTCACCGTTGGCTACGCTTCTCGTACAATTCTACCGTGCGTACGTATTTGTCTGTACATTGGCACCGCTCACCCTCTCAGCGCCGCTGCTGTTCGACCTAGGTCGGCTGCTGACTCTCTCACCCACACGCAAGCGCTCTCTTGCTCGCTTTCTCTCTCTCTCCCTCTTTCTCTTTTGCTGTTGCTCTCGCTCGCTCTCTCTCTACTTCTCCCTCTCGCTTTCTCTCGATCTATCTCTCTACATCTATCTCGTTGTCTATCGCACCTACAGAGATTGGCAGGCCAAAAGGTAGCTTAAATGGTTCAAATTGAATTCTTCAAGGGGGTTCAGCGCTCAAATGTGGCGTGCGGCTGCATCTTTTGCCTGTGTCAGTGTTTGTCATTGATAATATATGCGCATACGTGCACACGCGCGCAGTCTTTATCTCACTCTGACCTGCTCGTCTAGACCCGGGTCAGGTCTAGTGTGTGTCAAGCTCTTCATAGTATCCATGATATTTTATCAGTTTGTACAATCGTTGAGTTCATAGTGAGTCATGGTTCTTGCCAAGGACCGTGAGTAGACCTATAGTTCTAGGTCCTATCAACTCATTTATACTGAAAGGACCTAGAACTATAGGTCTACTCACGGTCCTTGGCAAGAACCATGAATCACTATGAACTCAACGATTGTACAAACTGATAAGATATCATAGATATTATGAATAGCTTGACACCTCCCATGTGTATTGCAGGAAACTCATTGAGCGAAACTTGCTGTACGCTACAAAATCTGTGTGTGTGCACGATGAGCAGATCAGAGCTACAATGCAAAAATCCGGATGATGCCTTCACCCTCATGCGACTGCCGTCGACTGTAATTGGCGTATTTCCCTCTACTAGTTTGAGACTTGGATAAAACTAGCAAACCCAGTAAAAGTTGATTAATGGCCCCAGTGGATTTAGCCGCAAAATGGCATTTTCCGGCACAAAAATTCGACATGGAACGATTTTAACAAGAAAATACCCTGGGCATGCATAAAAAATAACTATTCGAAAGCAGTAACATCCAAGAGAATTTGCGATTGGAAGAGTATTTGCAGAAATGTTCATCGTTTTGTTCAATTACACGGGTAAAATGGAAGCGTGACTCGTCTTTTGAGAACTTTAAGGCTTTAAGATCCCACTCACAAAACAAGATAGTGCGTCACCAAAAAATCAAAACCTCGAAATCAGAAATTACATGACTTGTACGGGATTGATCTCTTCAAAGTGTTTTTAATGACACCTACAGATTTTGGTTTTTTAAATGGAAAATACCGGAAAGTCCTCTAAACATTGCCATTTTACAAATCAAAACGCCTTTTCAGACAAACCTCTTTTGCCAGTTTTGTCACCATTTTTGGTAGACACCCTTGTAATGCTCTGGTCCACTGGAAACATGGGAGCAAAATCACAATCTTCCAAAGTTGAATTATGGAAGTGCTCTATGGGATATGGGGGTTTCGTAAAAACCTTGTAATTTTTCAGTCGTAAGGAAAGCAAGAAAATTTAACGGTGCAAAAGTGGCGTCTCAAAAAATACAATCCTACAATGCAAAAAACAATGTGGGGTTACTTGCACCAAGTCCAAGGATCTCTTCCTGTGAATTGTCCGTTTCCAAGGGTGAAAATTCGAAATTCCAAAAAATTCTCTTGGACACGGAAGCCCTCCTTTCTTTCTTTCTTTGTTGGATAGCGAACACCTAACTTAATCACTGGACTATAAGCAGGTGGTGAGCACCCGACTAATTACGTAGGACTCAAGAAACTGTCCCGGACCGTTGCCGACCTTTCTTTCTTTCTTTCTTTCTTGGGTGGTAAAGACCCAACTTAATCACTAGTCGAAGCGGGTGGTGAGCACCCGATTAATCATGTAGGACCCAACAAACTGTCCCAGACTGTTGCCAACCTATAATGGCCAATAAAACGTTATTAAGCTTACATATCTATTTGTTGGCCAATCTGCGTGGGTAAAAACAGTTCACAATGCTCAAGCTTGTGGGCTGGCATGCATCCCCAAGCTAACAGGTCTCAACAATCAGTTCTTCTCAACTACCAAGGAACGTAGCGCCCCTTTCTTCGACCTACCTTTCTTTCTTTCTTTCATGGGGGGTGAACTTGAATAACCAACTTGATCACAGTACCAAGCGATTGGTCAGCACCTGATTAATCTCGTAGGCCCGGGACCCAAGAAACAGTCCCTCACAATGTTTGTGGGCTGGCGAGCACCGTCAGACTAATAGGTTCCAACAATTCAGTCTCTCTGACTACCCAGGACTCTTGAACGTAGCGCCCGGTGGAATGATGCCCCCCCACCAGATTAGGTAAGACACCAGACAAACCTCCTTTTTCCCCTTTTCTCCCTTGGGTGGCGAATACCCAACTTAAGCGGATATTGCGCATCCACCTAAGCGGATATTGCGCATCCAATACATCACGTAGAATCCAGGAAACTGTCCCGGGTATTTGCAATACTAGGTTAAGGCTCATTCGCGGATGAGCGGATGAACTTACCCCCACTGGGTAAAAATAGTTCACAAAGTTTTCTTGCTTCCTCCTTAAGGGAGAGTCCCTGCGACTTTAGGAATTTGGTCATATTGCATCTATCACAGCCTATCCCACTGCTGGCTTGGGGTGACTTTTTCGAATGCTGTTTTGAACAAAGCTCAAAGCTCAAAGCTCGAACGTCTCTTTTGCCAGTTTTCAGTGAAAAGAGACGTTCAAGCTTCAAGTTTGAGCATGGAGCTTTGAAACAGCTTTCAAAAATGTCACTTCAAATGGAATTGGCTGTACAATCCCACTGTCCTAGGGGGCTACAATACCCAAAGCAAAGCGAGAGGAGAGTAACAGGGTCAAGGCTACTGCCAGGTTTTTACACCAGCACGCAAGACCACTGTAATAACAACCTACTTTATTCTAGGGTTTTGGTCATGGTTGGTTTTTGGTTTGTTATGCCACAACACAGCTAGCCCTCCAATTACAGCAGAAATGCATACAAGTGGTGTGCAGTGATAAGGTAGCCCGGAAGCGCCTGGCCGAATCGAACAGCACTCGCGCAATTGTTTTGCAATGACTTCGCACGGGCAAGTCTAGGCTAACAGGCAAAAAAATGCGAAAAATATCGACTGTGACGACCGAATTGGGGCTCAAACGGTACTGACTATTTGAGTACATACCGGAAACCGGCAGGTTTTCCGGTTCCTGAATGAGTTTTGTACCAAGGACACACTTTTACAGACAAAAGACAAAATACACGATACCGGCAGCAAAACCGGTTCCTACCACTCCGCCAAAGAATGGGAAAATCGCACTCTGGGTTGCCACCCACAGTATAGAAAAGCACATCTGTGGTACTTAATGTTTTTAATCAGCTGTCGATTGCCTAGGGAGCCAATACTAAAGTTAGCTTTTCGACTGAGTTCGTGGCCAACCAGCTGCAGAGTGCGATTTTTCCGTTGAGAGTAGATTTTTTGATTGAAAACTGATACCGGGTATCCCAAGGACATGGGGGTTACATTATTCGCCTGTGCAACCCATGGGAATCCCCTCCGCTATAACACCCATCGGTCAGCTCCACCAGTCTCCGCCCTCGCCCATTCCAGGGGACCTAGGAAGAGGTCCCAGTCACCAGTCTCTCGTACTCGAACATAGAGACACGTATGGACAGGCCCAAGTCTGTAGTAAGGGTCGTCAGGGGAGTAGCGTAGACCGTCTATGTCAGCCATCTTTTTGGTCGATCAAATTCTGGCATGTACGGAATCCGACCTCTACTGCTCTACCTCATTCTTCTCTTGGGCGGCCGCGGATCGCCGATTCACACCCGATTCCAGGAATCGGGCAAGTCTCTAGACTCGTAAGGTGTAACAATGGTCACCGGCCCAAAATAGGTCTGATATATGTACTCAGTAACCTCAGTAAAGCTCGAATCACTACCTGGCAATACTAAAAAGCAGGAAATCAACCTGTTCGTGGCCAATCGGTTTTGAATCCACACTGCTAGCACGCCAAGTACATCAGGAACGCACACAGATGGAGGCGCAGTAATAAGGTAGCCAGGAAGCGCCTGGCTCTTCGGCACTCCTGTCAGAGTCGGACCGTGACTCTGGCATGTGTGACTGCTCTAGCCTCAAGAGCATCATGCAGACGCTAGATCTTATCTCGTGTTTCCAATGTGTAATCTATACCTTGTGAGGTATATAGGGTTTCATGTACGGTCACGTATGTGAGATTGGAGGTACAAGAGAAGTACTTCCCGCTCGTCCCTTGAAACGTTTCACGTTTAAGGATTTACTTGAATCTCAAGATCGGGTTCGACCGGCGTAATGGAATGCCGACAACAAGCAAGATCAAAGGACCCCGAGCGGCGCTAGATAGTGCTGCAAGGAGACCTACGCGGCGCAAGATTGTGCTGCGGGCTGGCACTACTATACGTGTGCGTCTGGCGACATATATCATTGATTCAAGTAAAGGCTGAGTATACTGCTCTGAGGGCCTTTGATAGTGTCCGTCTCTTGTCTTCAGTCTGCAGTCTATTGGGCAACCTCCCTCCTGTCTGCTAACCTTCGCTGTAGAGCCTGTATACTCTATTTACTCCCGCAACTAGTATTATTTTTGAGTTTGGTTTATGATTGTTGTTTTGAAAAAGACATTCGCATACGCAGATATACAAACAAACAATGCACAGAACAAAACACCGGAGTGCAATTTCTCCATCCTTGGGCGGCTAACTTTGAATTTCTTTCTTTCTTTCTTTGGTTTTGAAGACCCAACCTAATCACTGGACTAAGCGGATGGTGAACAACCGATTAATCATCCCCTCGCCTTGCTCATTCTTCTTCCTTTTCCCCTTTTAGGAGCTCGGACCCGCCTCCTTCCTTCACGTCTACCCGCTTTGATGATGGCATTCTTCCCACTCCTCACTTCTCCACCCGTCTT
>Ga0105054_10010977_pt1 | contig 11393 bp, 9 predicted proteins | sample BON02_FD_78091 | JGI IMG/M metagenome (GOLD analysis project Ga0105054, IMG submission 78091) | Freshwater microbial communities from Lake Bonney liftoff mats and glacier meltwater in Antarctica - BON-02 (megahit assembly) | ecosystem: Environmental > Aquatic > Freshwater > Ice > Glacier... | reverse complement strand
GTGGGCGGCCTGACCGGGGCGGCGCATGGCGAGAAGAGCGCCGAACGGCTGGCCCAGCGCAACGGTTACCGCGACCGTGACTGGGAGACCCGGGCCGGGACGGTGGAGCTGCGTATCCCGAAGCTGCGCAAGGGCAGCTACTTCCCCGGGGCTCTGTCAGCCCAAACTGATTGCCGGCCGCGGACATCGCGCCTAGCCTGTCTACATGGCCAAATCCACCAACCCGTTTCGCTGGTTTGACAGCTCGCCCGAGGTGATCCGCCTCGTGGTGCTGATGTACGTAAAATACCCGCTATCGCTCCGCAACGTGGAGGACCTCCTGGCCGAGCGCGGCATCGACATCTGCCATGAGACGGTGCGGCTTTGGTGGAACCGGTTCGGTCCGATGTTCGCCGCGGAGATCCGCAGGAAGCGGGTCGATCACATGCGGGCCTACACCCACTGGCGCTGGCATCTGGACGAGGTCTACGTCCGCATCAACGGCGAGATGCGCTATCTCTGGCGGGCCGTCGATCACGAGGGTGAAGTGCTGGAATCCTTTGTCACCAAGACCAGAGACCAGGCCGCAGCTCTGGAGTTCATCAAGAAAGCCCTGAAGCGCCACGGGCGTCCAAAGGCAATCGTCACGGACGGACTGCGCTCCTACAAGGCAGCGATGAAAGAGCTCGGCAACGCTGAAAAACAGGAGGTTGGCAGGTGGGCCAACAACCGGTGTGAGAATTCACATCTACCTTTCCGGCGACGGGAGGGGGCCATGCTGCGCTTCCGGCAAATGAAGACTCTGCAGAAGTTCAGCTCCGTCCACGCCGCTTTCCACAACCACTTCAACCAGGACCGCCACCTAATCAGCCGAGACGATTTCAAAGCCCGAAGAGCGGCCGCATTTGTCGAGTGGAAGACGCTCGCCGGATAGGCTCTGCGCCCCCTGCCCCACCCTCGCCTGCTGGAGACAAGTTGTCGTTGGACTGACACCACCCCGGATACGGGTTGGGCGTTCTCTCTTGCCGATCGATCAGGATTGGACTGAAACTGCGCCATGGCGGTTTTCGCGAATGCAATAAAATTGACCCTTGGACTGCTGTTCAAGGCGCAGGATTGGCAAGTTCAGGGTCAGCGGCCCACGCACCCGAAATTTGTCCTCATTGCTGCCCCGCATAGCAGCAACTGGGATTTCGTCTGCTTCCTCGGCGCCGCCGAGGCGCTCGATCTTGAGTTGAGCTTCCTCGGCAAGGCTTCATTGTTTCGATGGCCGATCGCCGGAGCACTCCGGGATCTCGGCGGCGTTCCGGTCGATCGGTCCCAGGCCAGCGACATTGTCCAGGCGATGGCGGTCGAGTTTGCGCGACGTGATCGATTCATTCTGACGATCGCACCCGAAGGGTCTCGCGCGCGGAGAGATCGATGGAAAACCGGCTTCTACAACATCGCCATGGCCGCCGGTGTTCCGATCATCTGCGGCTCTATCGACTATCCCCGAAAGGTGATCACGATTGGCCCCACCATCCTGCCCAGCGGCGACTATGAGGCAGACATGAAGGGGGTTGAGGCCTTCTATCGCGCTGGCGTTGGCAAACATCCGGAGCGGACTTCACCCATCTTGCCGGTGCCCCAGTTACCGCCCGCCAGTCCGCCAACAAGTTAGCGTTGGACGGACGGCCGCAAAAAATGAATTGCTTGGAGCATCGCAATCCTGCGGTGACCGCCGCGACGACGGCGGGTCGGCGACCGTGATCAGGTAGCGCGGCGGATAACGTCAGGGCGGTCAGCCGGCGGAATAGCTGGTCTTGGTCTGGGTGAAGAATTCGACCGCCGCGAAACCCTGTTCCCGGGCCCCGTAACTGGAAGATTTCGAGCCGCCGAACGGGACATGATAGTCGACCCCGGCAGTCGGCAGATTGACCATCGTCATGCCCGCCTTCGCCCGCCGCTGGAAGTCCCGGGCGTGTTTCAGGGAACTGGTGACGATACCGGCAGACAGGCCGAACTCGACGCCGTTGGCGATCTCCAGAGCCTGTTCGTAGTCCTTGACCCGGAGGGTCGAGGCGACGGGTCCGAACACCTCTTCATTGTTGATCCGCATCCCGGCCTCAGTGTCGGCGATCAGGGTCGGCTGGACGTACCAGCCCTGCTTTTCCAACTGCAACCGGTCGCCGCCGGTGACCACCCGGCCGCCCTCGCCGCGCGCGACTTCGATGTAACGATACGAGGTCTCCATCTGATCCTCGGATACGGCCGGCCCCATCTGGCTCTGCGGGTCCAGCGCATCGCCGACACGCAAGGCGGCCACGCGCTCAGCCAGGGCCGCGACGAAACGGTCATGGATGCCGTCCTGGACGATCAGGCGGCTGGAGGCGGTGCAACGCTGACCCGTGGCGAAGAAGGAACCGTCCAGCGCGATCTGGACGGCACGATCAAGATCGGCGTCGTCCAGCACAATCAGCGGGTTCTTGCCACCCATCTCCAGCTGGACCCGCGCCTGTCGTTTCACCGCGCCCTCTGCCACACCCGCACCGACGCCCTGCGAACCGGTAAAGCTGAGCCCGTCCACGTCCGGATGGTCGACGATTGCCTGCCCCACCCGGCCGCGTCCGATAACGAGATTGAAAACGCCCTTGGGCAAGCCAGCCTCATGCAGGATGGCGATCAGGGCCTCGGCCGTTGCGGGGGTCAAGCCCGCCGGCTTCATCACCACCGTATTGCCGAAGGCCAGCGCCGGTGCCGCCTTCCATGCTGGAATGGCGATGGGGAAATTCCACGGCGTGATCAGGCCATAGACGCCGACGGCCTGACGGTAGGTCTGGATCTCGACGCCGGGCCGAACCGAGGCCAGGTTCTGGCCATGGACGCGCAGGGCCTCGCCCGCGAAATATTTCAGCACCCGCCCGGCCCGGACGGTCTCTCCGATCCCCTCGGCCAGGGTCTTGCCCTCTTCACGCGACAAAAGCCGCCCGAGGGCCTCACGCCGTTCCATCACCAACGTCCCCGCTCGGTCGAGAATGTCGGAGCGCAGTTCCGGCGACGCCTCGGACCAGGCTGGGAAGGCCGCCTTTGCCGCCGCGACCGCTGCATTGACCTCGGCCTCGCCGCCGTCCGGAGTGCGGGCGACCACCTCACGGGTGTCCGAGGGGTTGAGGCTCTCTCCCGGCCGGTCAGCCGCGACCTTCTCGCCGTTGATCCAGTGGCAAAGTTCGATCGGCTCGGTCATGGCGCATCCTCGGTCTGCTCCGGTCGATCTAGCAACCGGCGCGTCCTTGCGACAGACCTCTATTCAAACAGACCCTCCGAAGTCTGCGATAAGCGGGTCTGGTGGAACGAGTCGGAGCCTCCTCATGAGCACAGCGCAAACCGGAACGGCGGCAGGCTGGCGCTTCTGGATAGACCGTGGCGGCACCTTCACGGACATCGTCGCCCGTGCCCCCGACGGCGCGCTGCAGACCCGCAAACTTCTGTCGGACAATCCGGAACAGTATGCCGACGCCGCAGTCGAGGGCATCCGACGGGTCCTCGACACCGGAAAAGGCCCCCTCCCCGCCGGCCTGGTCGATGAGGTGCGCATGGGCACCACTGTGGCTACCAACGCCTTGCTGGAGCGCAAGGGCGAGCCGGTCGTCCTGGCCATGACGCGCGGCTTCGGCGATGCCCTGCGGATCGGCTGGCAGAGCCGTCCGGACCTGTTCGCCCGACACATTGTGCTGAATGCCCAACTCTGTGACCGGGTCATCGAGATCAACGAGCGGGTGCGGGCCGACGGCGGTCTCGACAGACCGCTGGATGAGGACCGGGCGCGGGCGGATCTGACGGCGGCGCTAATAGCCGGATTCCGGGCCGTCGCCATCGTCCTGATGCATGGCTGGCGCTTTACCGATCACGAGCGGCGGCTGGCGGCCATCGCCCATGAAATCGGCTTTGAACAGGTCTCGGTCAGCCATGAGATGGGGGCGCTGATCAAACTGATCGGGCGCGGCGACACCACCGTCGCGGACGCCTATCTCTCGCCGATCCTGAGGGCCTATGTGGATCGGGTGGGTGCCGATCTCGGTGCTTCGACCCCGCTGCTGTTCATGCAGTCGAGCGGCGGGCTGACAGCGGCCGAGGCGTTTCGCGGCAAGGACGCCATCCTTTCGGGACCGGCGGGCGGCGTGGTCGGCATGGCTGAGACCGCGCGGGCAGCCGGCTACGACCGGGTCATCGGGTTCGACATGGGCGGCACCTCGACCGATGTTTCGCATTTCGCCGGCGACTATGAGCGAAACTCGGACGCCGTGGTCGCCGGCGTCCGGCTCCGCGCCCCGATGCTGAGTATCCATACGGTGGCAGCCGGCGGCGGCTCGATCTGCCGCTTTGACGTATCAAGGCTGAGGGTCGGCCCGGAATCGGCCGGCGCTATACCAGGACCGGCGGCCTACCGCCGCGGCGGGCCGCTGACGGTCACGGACTGCAACGTCATGCTGGGCAAACTTCGGCCCGACCAATTCCCCAACGTATTTGGCCCGGACGGCGACCAACCGCTTGACGCCGAGGCGGTGCGCACGAAGTTCGAGGCGCTGGCAGCCGAGGTTCTGGAAGCGACAGGCCGATCGGCAACGCCCGGGTCCCTGGCCGAGGGCTTTATCACCATCGCCGTGCAGAATATGGCCGAGGCGATCAAATCGGTCTCGATCCAGCGCGGCTATGACGTCACCCGCTATGTGCTCAACTGTTTCGGCGGCGCGGGCGGTCAGCACGCCTGTCTGGTCGCCGACGCCCTCGGAATGACGCGGGTCATGCTGCATCCGTTCGCCGGAGTGCTGTCCGCCTGGGGCATGGGTCTGGCCGAGGTCCGGTCGATCCGGCAGGCGACGGTGGCCGCACCGCTTGAGACCCCCGGCGACGCCGACCTGACAGGGCGCGTCGTGGAGCTCGCGCATCAGGCGCGCAGCGACCTGACGGCCCAGGGCTTTGCCGACTCGGCGCTCACGACCATGGTTCGGGCCGAGATCAAATTCGCCGGATCCGATACACCACTGGTCGTCCCGTTCGGCCCGGCCAACGCGATGCGCACGGCATTCGAGGCCCTGCACCGGCTCCGGTTCGGCTTCTTCGCCGAGGACAAGGCCCTGGTGGTTGAGGCTCTCGAGGTCGAAGCCGTCGCCGCCTCGGGCCAGACACCATCGACGGTCGGCGACGGCACCTCGGGCCAACCGCCTGGTGCCGTGACGCGCGTGCCGGTGCGTATGGCAGGCGCAGGACACGATGTGCCGGTCTATCGCCGCAATGACTTTGGTCCGGGTGCCACCGTCGATGGCCCGGCCATCCTGCTGGAAGATACCGGCACCACCGTGGTCGAGCCCGGCTGGCGCGCCTCTGCAGACGCGACACTCAACCTGATCCTTGAGCGGACCACGCCCCTGCCCGCCCGCACCGCCATCGGCACGGACGCCGATCCGATCATGCTGGAGGTGTTCAACAACCGCTTCATGGCCTGTGCCGAACAGATGGGTGAGGCGCTGCGGGCCACGGCCTATTCGGTCAACATCAAGGAGCGGCTGGACTTCTCGTGCGCCCTCTTCGACGCGACGGGAGCCCTGATCGCCAACGCCCCGCATATCCCGGTGCATCTGGGCTCGATGGGCGAAAGCATCCGCACCGTCATCGGCTCTCGCGGGTCCGGCAAGGACGGTCGAGGCACGAAACGCGGTGACGTCTACATGCTCAACGCCCCCTACAACGGCGGCACCCACCTGCCCGACATCACCGTGATCATGCCGGTGTTCCTCGAGGCAGAAAACGAACCGGCCTTCTTCGTCGCAGCACGCGGGCACCATGCCGACGTCGGCGGAATCACGCCTGGATCCATGCCGCCGGAATCCCGTACCGTTGAGGAAGAGGGGGTGCTGATCGATGACTTCCTGCTGGTCGATGCCGGGCGACTGAGAGACAAGGAGACCCGGACCCTGTTCGCCTCGGGCCGCTATCCCTCGCGCAATGTCGATCAGAACATGGCAGACCTGAAGGCCCAGGTCGCCTCCTGCGCCCGCGGCGGTGACGAGCTGACGAGGATGGTCGCCGAGTTCGGCCGCCCCGTGGTCGCCGCCTATATGGCCCATGTCCAGAACAATGCCGAAGAGGCGGTACGACGCGCCATCGCGGCGCTGAAGCCCGGGTCTTTCGCGCTCGAGATGGACGACGGGGCCGTCATCCGGGTGCGTATTGATGTGGACCCGACGGCCCGCAGCGCCGTGGTCGATTTCAGCGGTACCAGCGACCAGCGGCCCAATAATTTCAACGCGCGCCTGTCGATCAGTCGCGCGGCGACCCTGTATGTCTTCCGCACCCTGGTGGACGACGCCATCCCGCTGAACGAGGGCTGCCTGAAGCCGATCCGGCTGATCGTGCCCGAAGGATCGATGCTCAACCCACGATATCCCGCAGCCGTCGTCGCCGGCAATGTCGAGACCAGTCAGGCGGTCGTGGATTGCTTGTACGGCGCACTGGGGGTGCTGGCGGCCAGCCAGGGCACGATGAACAATTTCACCTTCGGCGATGACACCCGGCAATACTATGAGACCATCGCGGGCGGGTCGGGGGCCGGGCCGGACTTCGACGGGGCTGCCGCAGTACAGACCCATATGACAAACAGCCGGTTGACCGATCCCGAGGTGCTCGAGACCCGCTTCCCCGTCCTGCTCGAGGAATTTTCCATCCGCCGGGGCTCGGGCGGTGACGGGGCGAACCACGGCGGCGACGGTACAGTCCGGCGGGTCCGCTTCCTTGAGCCGTTGACCGCGGCCATCCTGTCCAACCACCGGCGCACCGCACCATTTGGTGCGGCGGGCGGCGAGGATGGAGCGATCGGCGTGAACCGGGTCGAACGGATGGATGGCTCGGTCGAGGATCTGGGGGCGACGGCCGAGGTTGAAATGGCCGCCGGCGACGTCTTCGTCATCGAAACACCGGGAGGCGGCGGCTTCGGTACGAAAAGGGCTTCCTGAGCCAGGCGTTCGGCGCAACCATCACTCCGGAGCGAAATCGGTCTTGAGGGGCGCAGTCCATCAGGGCTCAGATTTCGCTCCACTATGTTTTCCGGACCATTTTCTGGATTCAAGTCGATTTGACCTGAAGCAAAACCGGTCCGGGGGGAGAATCCAATGCTGGTGCTTCTGGGAATAGCGGTCGTGGTCGCGGGCTTCGTCGCCCGGATTAATCCGTTGCTCGTCATACTGATCGCGGCCATCGTGACCGGGGTGACGGCGGCCGTGGCTCCCGGCATCGATATCCGGACGCTGGTTCAGGCGGGCGTCGATACGCTGGCGGCCTTCGGGGATGCCTTCAACGACAACCGCTATTTCCACATCACCTGGCTGGTGCTGCCCGTCATCGGCCTGCTGGAACGTTACGGACTTCAGGAACAGGCCCGGATGCTGATCGCCGAGGTCAAGGCGGCCACCGCAGGACGCCTGCTGCTCAGCTATCTGCTGGTGCGCCAGATCACCTCTGCCCTGGGCCTGACCTCGCTGGGTGGTCATCCGCAGATGGTCCGGCCCCTGGTCGCGCCGATGGCCGAGGGTGCGGCCGAGGTCCAGGCAGACGGTGATCTGCCCGACAAGACCCGTTTTCGTATCCGCGGCATGTCGGCGGCCACCGACAACATCGGCTTGTTCTTCGGCGAGGACATCTTCATCGCCATCGGCTCGATCGTGCTGATGGTCGGCTTCCTTGAGCAGGCGGGGATTATCGTTGAACCGCTGCAACTGTCGGTTTGGGCCATTCCGACCGCCATCGCGGCCTTCGCCGTCCACGGGGCGCGCCTGCTGCTGTTCGACGGCGAGATACGGCGCGATCTCGCCGTCCGTGACACGAAGGCGGGCCAATGATCACCCTGGACCACGCCTATATCCTCGTCGGGTTGATGTTCCAGGCCTTCGCTATCCTGACGCTGCGCGATACCGAACACCCGACCCGAATCCGCAGCGCCGTCTTCTGGGGCCTGATCGCCGCCTCCATGCTGTTCGGCACCTGGCTGGGCGGTCTCGGCAACGGTCTGCTGGTTCTGGCGCTCGTCGCCGTGGGTGGACTGAAGGCGCTGGGGACCGGTCGTCCGTCAACCACCAGTCTGGAAGAACGGCGCCAGAGCGCAGCTCGACGCCGCAACGCCCTGTTCATTCCGGCGCTGATCGTGCCGCTGGTCGCCGTAGGCGGCACACTGGCGGCCAAACACACCAGCGTCGGTGCCTGGCTGATCTCTCCCACCCAGACGACCCTGATCGCCCTCGGGCTCGGCTGCATCCTCGCCCTGTTTTCGGCGGTGGCCTGGCTCCAGCCGCCGGTCATGGCCCCGGTGCAGGAAGGGCGCCGGCTGATGGACTCCATCGGCTGGGCGGCGCTGCTGCCGCAGATGCTGGCCTCGCTGGGGGCGGTCTTCCTCGCGGCAGACGTCGGCGGCGTGGTCGGCGAACTTGTCACCCGGGCCGTGCCGATGAGCTCGCCGCTGCTGGCCGTCGCGGCCTATTGCCTGGGCATGGCCCTGTTCACCGTGATCATGGGCAATGCCTTCGCCGCCTTCCCGGTGATGACCGCCGCCATCGGCCTGCCCTTCGTGGTCGGCCAGTTCGGGGGCAATCCAGCCATCGTCTGCGCCATCGGCATGCTGGCGGGCTTCTGCGGCACGCTGATGACGCCCATGGCCGCCAATTTTAACGTCGTACCAGCCAATCTTCTGGAATTACCGGATCGAAACGCGGCCCTGAACGGCGTCATCCGCGCCCAGATACCGACCGCCCTCATCATGCTCGGGGTCAATATGGCGCTGATGTACGCTTTGGCCTTCAGGTTCTGAGATGGCGCACAATCTCGACACCGCAACCGCCTCCCGGTTTGCCGCCGCCGCCCTCGGTCATGTGACCCGCGAATATCCGAACAAGATGGACCACGTCCTGACGGCGCCCGGTGACGTCCTCGGCCCCCGCGCCCTGCATCCGATCTTCTTCGGCAGTTTCGACTGGCATTCCTGCGTGCACGGCTGGTGGACGCTGTTCACCCTGCTGCGCCTCTATCCGGACATGACCGAGGCGGGGCAGATCAGGGCCTTGGCCGACGAACTCTTCACGCCGCACAATGTCGCCGTCGAGACAGCCTATCTGGCCCGTGCCGATAGCCGGGGCTTCGAACGTCCCTATGGCTGGGCCTGGCTGCTGATGCTGGCGGCGGAACTCGAACGGCATCCTGACGGACGCGCCGAGATCCTGGGCCCTCTGACCCGGGCCTTTGCACAGCGATTCCAGGACTTCCTGCCCGTGGCTGTCTATCCGGTGCGGGTTGGAACCCACTACAGTACGGCCTTCGCCCTGCGGCTGACACTGGACTATGCCGAGAGTGCCGGCGACGCCACGCTTGCGGCCCTGTGCCGTGAGCGGGCGATCCTGTGGCATGCGGCGGATCACGACTGTCAGGCCTGGGAGCCGTCGCAGGACGAGTTCCTGTCCCCTGCCCTGATGGAGGCCGCCTTGATGCGCCGCGTGATGGCACCCGAGGCCTTTACCGGATGGTTCGACGCCTTCCTGCCCCGGCTGGCCCGGCGCGAGCCCGCGACCCTGTTCCAGCCCGCCCGCATCAGCGACCGGTCAGACGGCAAGATCGCCCATCTCGACGGGTTGAACCTGAGCCGGGCCTGGTGCTGGCGCGAGATCGCGGCGGCCCTTGCGTCCGGGGACCCGCGACGCGCGATCGCGCTTGAAGCCGCGGACATCCATCTGGACGCCGCCCTGCCCCACGTCACCGGCGACTATATGGGCGAGCACTGGCTTGCCAGTTTCGCCCTGCTGGCGCTGCTGGCACCCGATAGCGCTGTCCAGACCACGACTTGCGCCGGGGGCCCGACGCCAGCATAAGGGCCGCCGTCGCGACAGCGGCCGGCTTAGCTCAGTTGGTAGAGCGCCAGTTTTGTAAACTGGATGTCGCGGGTTCGATTCCTGCAGCCGGCACCATCCACGACCAGAACATGTTGATATAACATAAAGTTTATAAACGGTACGAGGGTAGCCCACCTTTCAGACCACCTTTATCCGTTTTCACGGAGCCGTGGTATTTTGCCGATCGCGGGACCAACCGGGCGTCGCGACGCTCTCGCAAGGGAGTACCGCGATGAAGCTGTTATCGAAGAGGCAGGTGCGAGAGAAGGTCATCTATAGCCCCGCACATATCGCCCGCCTGGAGGCGGTCGGGCAGTTCCCCAAAAGGGTACGGCTCGGCACCGGAAGGGTCGGCTGGGTTGAGCAGGAGATAGATGCCTGGATCATAACGCGCATTGCCGAGCGCGATGCAGACACCGGCTCCTAACGGAGCCACTGAGCCCCCGGCTTCGGCCGGGGGCTTCTTTGTAACCGCCGCCCTGTCGGGGCCCATACAGCCGGGGCATAGCACCTCATACTCTGTATGCCGGGGCAGAAACCCCTGAGACGACGGTTCCGCACCGTTTCGTCGAGCGCTCTGCGCCACGACCCCACGCCCTTGGGCCCCTTACTGGAAGAGGCCCACCTGAGTCCTACCGGACATCAGGACCGATCGTGGGGTCGTGGCTGTAGCCAACGACGAAACGGGCGGGCCAGTACATGTCCTCAGACGCCACTTGTCCGACAAAAACCTGCCCGCCCGCCCTGTCCTGAAGGACGCCCAGACTATTGCCGGACGGCAGGACGTTCGCGCGATGCAGGCATGCGGGAGCGAGACACCGTCAAACGCGCGACAGCGCGCCGCGCGGCATGGTCACGCTCGCGTTGGCTGCGCTTGTGAGCGAGGCCTGGTCCGCGAGCGGCCCTGTCGGTTCCCTTGCAATATCAGTAACATACATGTAAGATAAAATGGTCGGCGACTTAGCAACCGACGCCAATCATCCTCATCTATGGACCATGAACACCTCGCCGCCGCACGCCATCTCATCAAGTTCGCCCGCGACGTTGAGTACAACGACACACGCTACGCTCCGAGCGGCGTCAACGATGCTGCCGCCTCGCTTGAGGCATACCTAGACAGCGCTGACATTTTGCCGGTGGACACCCTCACGATAGTCATCGAAGCCGTCACGGAAGGCGGCTACCAGTACGACATTTACGCGGGAACGCCGGTAGAGATTGAAAGCGACGACGTGGTGAGCCTGGACGGTGGCCTTTGCACCACCACCCTTGAAAACGCGCTCAAGATGGCTGCGAGCCAGGCTACCGAGATTATCAAAAAAGCAAACGCCTAGCCTATGGATTACTTCGCCTGGGGCATGCGCGAGCTCGTTGAAGAGCTTGAACTGTCAATCGGCGTCTAAAAGGGACCCCCTATCGGCGTGCAAAAGGGACCCCCTTATGGGGTTCAGGATTGCAGTGACGAGCGCACCGTTTGCGGGGGTTGGGGCGTAGGGAGGGCGTAGC
>Ga0105054_10010972_pt1 | contig 11395 bp, 8 predicted proteins | sample BON02_FD_78091 | JGI IMG/M metagenome (GOLD analysis project Ga0105054, IMG submission 78091) | Freshwater microbial communities from Lake Bonney liftoff mats and glacier meltwater in Antarctica - BON-02 (megahit assembly) | ecosystem: Environmental > Aquatic > Freshwater > Ice > Glacier... | reverse complement strand
TCGTCGGTTCGATTCCGTCTAAAACCCGACAACTCAAATTCCCATGAATTTGAACTTCATAGACCCTCAAACAAGGGTACTAAACTACTTTTGAAAGTAATAAAAGCAATCATCATCATCAGTAGTTGCTGGGTCCGTTCGAAGAGGAAGAGGAGGGGATCGGTGTAGCCAGCGATGTCGTTAAGGTGGAGGGTGAGGATCCAGCCACCTCAGGTCCCCTGAACAGGAATGACCCTGGGACTGTAACGATTCCCCAATATCGGTTTACTGAAAACAAAGCAAAGCAAAGTGACGCGAGCAACTGACATATCCTATACTTGTTTGAAGTGCTCCCCTCAGTACTCGTCAACGGCTTCGCACTATTAGGTGTTGAGAAGGTACTAATGTAACAGACAAAAATGAATCAAGTCAGAACACACAATGTCCTATTTTGGTTGTCCATACTTCAGATACCTCCACCGCAATTGTGTCATTTACATAGTCATTTCCACCCGAGTTCGGCAAGTATCGCGTCTCGAAAATAAGCGGCACTTAAATCGTAAATTTCAATCACAAATGATCTGTCGTATTACCATTCACACAGATCAGCAATCTCGCATGGTCACTTATCTCACAGAAACACCATACCCACACCTCATAGACACATTCAACCACATCTTTCAGTGATACACTTCCTCAGACAGTCCATCGCCACAATTGACAGGCGCCGGTTCACACATCAAGTGGCTTTTTTTGACTCTCTCTAATTCTCTATCTCTCCCTCCTTCCTTGTATCTCTCTATCTCTGTGTCTTTCTCCTTCCATTTTCTATATATGCTTCCCTCTCCCTCTTGCTTGATTAATATCCCTTTCTGGTGTACCCAGTGACTACACTGCATCAATCCCCAAAGTTGCCATTGCAAAAAAATTACCACTATAATACGATCGCACATTCATCAAATCTTGGCTTTCCAGAGGCATGCATGTATAGTCATGTTGCTGTTGTAATGGATGATTCTAGTGGAGTTTTGATATTTGATAGTAATTATATGGGTGTTTCCAATGGTGAAATCGCCCCTTGGATAACATCACATACAATTAATAACCTTTTCAAAATTCACCAAACACGCACGATTTCGAACACGTTTTCAAGCAATTACAATTTCCAGCAAAGCAACTAGAATATTTTTTATGCAATTGCAAAAGCAAAGTCAATCAAGGTCATCGCTGAAACATCATATGAGACAATGGCAATTACTTGTCCAATCAAAAAAAAATTGGCGCGTCGACAAGGAGTTTGGTAAGAGTTGAAGGATGGCCAAACTCCGATTTTGGAAATGATTTATTCAACATCATCATTTTTCCACGGTGATCAAAGATGGAAGTGTTCATTCTGATGACATACATCTATATATATACATGTTTATACACATATATATATATTTATACATACATACGTGAATATATTTACATATATATATATATATATACACATACATACGTGTATGTAAACGTGTTTGAATATGTACACACATGTTGCATTGAAAATCAGATACAATAAAAGACAGATATTTACAAGTATGTTCATGAATATACATACTTGTGTACATGTTACTGACTCTCTTGCGTATACGCTCTGTGATAGATACAGTATACATCTATTGCGCACGCCCGCATGCTTTCTCTATCATTGGCTTTCTTTTGATCCATCTCTCTCCTCTTTCTCTATTTCTCTATTCATCTTTTCTTTCACACACATGGTCACACATATCTGTCCCTCCAGAAATCACGCATATATGTGTCTTGTGAGTTCTGTCTCGCTTGATCATGCTGTCTCTTACTCAAGCTTGCTCTCACATTATCCCTCGTACATGCTCTCTCTCACACACATGCGCGCACCGCATGCTCATGTACGCACTTGTGTTTCATACACACATTAGGCACTTTTGAAATACTAAAACTTATTTTGAAGGTATCTGGACGTATCTCCGTCTTGATGTCGACATGTTCAGTAATTGGGGTTTCTTATAGGCGCTCCAACGACGGATTTTGCGCGGAAGAGGGTCAAAACATGATATTTGACCCTCTTCCGCGCAACAAAATACTCTGAGGTAATCCGTATCGCAAGTTTGCTCTACGAAATGGGTTACACATTGTGTGGTACACTAGTTGTACATACAGATTCTTGGAACATTTTTCGTGCCTCATTTTCAGCTTGAGTGGTGGGAGTGTCAGGGTAACTGTTGTGCACCGACCTGCGCCAGAAATCAACACAATTCATTATGTTATCATAAAATAGACTGATCAAATCTAAATGGTTTGCAGGAGACTTTCTTCGACGCTTGTTCTTGATCCCCCCCCCTGGCCTGGCCTCTTCGTTTATTGCTTGACCGGAATTTCTCGAAAGGGACGAGTTTGATTTTGGCTCGTCAAAGAACGTGTCAGCGTATTTTTCACCAGATTACAACACCACCCCAGTCCTCTGACTTAAACCATTATCCAAATCGAGCAGCTGCGTTTTCGACATATTGGTCAATGGTGACCAGAAGCATACATGATTGCTGACATGTAAGAACTAACATGTGTGTACGAACCAATATATGTAAAACATCAGTTTTCGTTTTCTCCATTAGAAACATAAATTTTTTTTGAAGAAATGTCACTGTGTTGACAGGCTAACTTCGTACCTACACCGTAGCCACCAAACGTTGCCTTCTGACGGAGCGTATCGGCCTTGGAAAATCAGTTTCTGTAGCGCTCCGTAAGAAAGGGCCTTAGCAAACTGACAATCACACATACGAGATTTTCTATATCTCACTGTTTCACGCACACCATTCCTTGCAGAGGCCCATTCGAAGCAACACTTGGACACACACACAGAGACTTGTGTTGCTCCCTCACAAATAAGGCAAAGAAGGTTTGTCCTAGATGTATTGGAAAGAGAAAATTGACCCCCTTCGAGTGCCCCTCAGTGCGCGTTTGACCCTCAATTTTTTTTACTTAATTTTATGTTCGCATTGCTGCTGCTGGAATCCGACCAAAAACATTTGGGCGGAAATCCACTTCTACAGATTTAGCATGATTCCTTGGAATAAACCGACTAAGCATCTCAAAAAATGTTTCTAGTAAAGTAATTGCAATTGAAAACTTGATTGTATTTCTTGTAAATTTTGAGCCAGTAAGCTAGTTGATTCAATCTTGGACAAAAAATCGAAATTCTCACTACTGTCAGTCAGTGACAGCTATCCACGATACTCAGAGAAGTCCCGAATAGCTTTAAATATCCGGCCACGGGCCAAATTTGTAGCTGTCAATTTATTGGCGCGGGTATGACTGTAACTTTCTTAATTGTAGCTCCCAGCACAGCTAAAATCCGTTTTCCCACAACTCAAATACAAAAGCTTGTGCGTTTAAAGCACTCACCATGTGCCTCCTCTGCTGACTGCACTCGGCACAGGCTGCTGCTGTCACTCTCCTCATTGTGCTGTATTGAACGACTGGATTCATGCATCCAAACTCTCAATACGTAAAATTATGTATCAACGAAAATTCGTCGCTGACAGATGGCAAGCCGTCAAATTTTCAAGGCACTTCTTGACCGCTCTGAGTTACCAGTGACCAGTCAGTTTCTGATATGATTAAAGAGCTAGCTGATATCTGATGACTTTATTGGCTATTATTACTAGAAACAGTAATTTAATAACCTTGCTTGAGGGTCAATTCGCTCAAATCCATATTGATTTCAGTGAACGGGTTTTCGGCTTGAATCAAACCTGGGACCTGCGGATGACTCCAGTTGGTTAAGTCTCGCGCTCTTCTCCATTGAATTATGGTAACGGATGCATCACCGAAGATCCTCAGGACCCTTACGATGAAGATTGCTCAAAAAGTAGTTTAGTATCCTTGCTCTTGATCCTTTGCTCAAATCACGCTGGAGCTAACCCAGTTACTAAAATTTACTAATGAACAGACCCAATCTGCCTTGAGAGCTGCTTGGATGTAGGTTTTCGACCCCGTATACACTCTTTTGTGAGAATTGTACCATTCGCTCCTGATTAACTTACTTTCTGATCTTCACCCATTTGAGTGAGCCAGGATATACGCTGGTTTTCAGTGGACGGTTCGACACCCGCTGGATTCCAAGGAGCTTTTCGTGCGGCCTAACAATGTTCCTCTTAACAAAGTTTCTATGATTGAATGCACCAATGTATTTGATTCTTATATGCCTATTAAGGTGTCACATTCAATGCACAAGAATCACATCAGACTGGTTACTACAGCCCGTTCCTGTACAGATTAAACTCGAAATAATTTTCGAAATCGAAATTGGAGTCCAGAATGATCAAATTCCAAGCTCTTGTTTCTTTTCAAATAAGCAATTTAAAAAGAGACGGTGATGACCATTCTGGAATTTCGATTTCAATTCTAATGATCATCTTTTTGAGAACGGGCTGTACCTGTATCTGCTGGCCAAATATTCATATATGGGGTGCCTTACAAACAGGGCCTATTTACGAGTTGCAATGTCATCTGGCCTGTGAAAATCTGAGGTGAGGGTAGCCTTTGTCATTGCACCTTGAATAGCTGTTTTGTGCCTGTTGGTCTTTTGGGTCATACTCTGTGTCATCCACAATACAGGTCATATTTGAGGAAATGGCTGTCTGTCTGATCGTGAGTGAACCCAGATAAGTATCTTCCATGCCGCACGCCATGACATAAAACCCAAAGCAGCTTTGACTACAAAAGACCCCACCTCGACAGAGATGGGCTTTTCTGGTAAACTCGGACAAACACTAGTAAGTTTGCAAGCAAGTACGTTCTCTTCTCAGAATATTTGGCCCTGAATTCATTGAGAGAATTAAAACAATGCGAAGCATGGTTCCAAGTACTGTGCGAAGAGTGGTTTTGGTTTCAGCCGCAAAACATTGAAATTGTGAAATTAGTAGCGCGTCAGAGACAGCATTTTCGGGGATTCTGGGCAGTTTTTTCGGTTGCTGGACCCTCTCAAAAAAGAGGTGTATTAGTATACATGGATTGGCTTGCTCCTTGTCTTTGTATGTGTTGATTTGTTTTATAAAACTGATATTGGGGAATCGTTCAAGTTACAGTCATGGGGTTTCTTCACGAGTGAGTCAATGGGTACGCACCCACAATTCAAAAATACCGACGTGCCTCCTCACCCTGTCCTCCCTTATATAACCTGGGGTGGCCGGATCCTCACCCTGCATTTTGACTACGTCGCTGGCTATACCGATCCCTTAATCCTGTTCTTCGAGCGGACTCAGTTCACACCAGATGAGATGACACACCTGGCATTTGGAAACCCCCCTCCACCAGTATTGGAAAAAAAATTAAAAGGATTACAGTTTGTCACCTGTCTTACTTCCACCTGGTTTCCAACCAGTCTCCATGACACCACACGGCAACACACATGTACACCACAATGATCCAGCAGGACAACAGATGATTCGACAGCACATGGTCTTCAAATGGCCCACGTATGGGTGGGTTGTTGTTCTGTTAATTTGGTTAGCCGAGAGATAAGTATTCCCTCACAGAGTTTTGCCAAAGCGCTACTTAGATAAATGCCACGATATGATGCTGGGCCTGCCTTTGATTTGTCTCCATCCTTACAGATTGGCCTTATAAGTTATTTCTGCCATGCCATTGATTGAACCATAGGATGTCTCAAGCTTCGTGTAGAATCTTCTCAAACTTAGAGCCTGCAGCTTGAATTATGCGGTTTGTTTGCCATCATCCCCAGGCTTTTGTCAGTTTGTCAGATTTATGTTCTTTGATTTCATTCTTGAGTTCGGGTGGTTCGATGTCCTTGTCAAAGAGATGATCAATATGGAGGAAAGGGTGTTTTATTTTGTGCAGTCTTTGTTTTTCACCAGACGTTATACTATGGCAGTTGCCTCATCGTAGGGGGACTGTGCATGCTTCAAGGGATAATGTCGTAAGGCATACCTGAACCCGTGCCGTCGTAAGGCATACCTGAACCCGTGCCCCAAATGAGAGGGCCTAATTTCCATATTCAAGCATCAGGAGACGAATTGACATGGGTCTGTGCTGGGAGATTAGACTGGACGTGATCTGTTTTGTATCGTCGAAGTTCCCACAATGCCACGTGGACTGGGATAAGATTCTTTGCTGGCCTGGGTTGGGTGCTGATGAGTGTCATCGCCGTATACGCAATACGCCAATTGAGGATATACTTGCTAGAGGAAATAGATCTCCTCACGGAGATCAGCGAGTAGTGAAGTACAGATTTTGGACTCAAATTCCGCCCTTTAATTAAGACTTGCAATATGCAACCCCAATCTCCAATCATCATCTTTCAATCATTTTACACATGGTCACGTCCACGAGCAGTCCTGCTTTACATGACACGTAGCCCGCCTGTGTATCCAGTTTGTTACTGTCGTCCAATGATGGGACGCTTTGGCCGCGTCTATCCCTGTCGACTCTTCATATTTGTTTTTCATCGTCTATTTAATACATTTTAGACTGGCCGGGAAGAATTTGGCCATTCAGCCCGGGATGAAAAAAATCAATCAAGACAATTAATGAGAATTAAACCCAAACGAGGGCATGATGGCGATTAAAAAAGTTGAGGCACTTGTGTGCGACTGGAGGACAGAATAGCATGTATTGCTGTACCGGTGCCAACACCAGATTTTGAGCTGTCAACGTCTGCTACCGGTAACTGCAGCCCTATTCTGATTTTTGAGGGGGTTCCTTTACATGAAGGACTTCCTGCTTTCTTCTTTTCTTTCTTGGTTGTTGATTATCCTATAATCACTGGACTAAGCGGGTGGTGAGTACCCGGTTAACCACATAGGATCCAAGAAACTGTCCTAGATCGGAGGACCAGAGCCGACCTTTTATTGAGGCCAAACTGTCAATTCCTCTACAAGTGGGTAAACCCCCCGTTCACAATGTTTTTTGGGCTGGCTGCCATGCATCCTCGGGCTAGACCAGTTGCCAATGCCAGTCTTCATAACTAATAAGAAATGTAGTGCCCATTCCTTTGTTGCAACCCCATTCGGGTGGGTAGGAAGTTAATCAACAAAGGGCACCAATCTCCAAACAGCGCCTCTTCCAATCATGACGGGGCATCATCAACTCTTGACAGCAATTTTTGTTGCTATTATTACTTCGTGAGAAATAGTCTAGTAGCTTTGTTGGAAGCTCTATGTGCTTCAAATCTGTTTTGGATTCGAGATGTCGGTTTTTCCTGATTTTTTTTTGTGTGCAAGGCCTTTGTTGCTAACAAAACCCTTTCTACCGCTTTTCCCAACAAGGCTTCTGTGTCTGGTTGTCGCCATTCCTCTTGTGCGCTGATAATACATGTGTGCTTATTGGTTGTCGCCATTCCTCTTGTGCGCTGATCATACATGTGTGCTTGTGCGTGTGTACCTATGTATCTGCGTGCGAACTCTGTGTCTTTCGATCTCATTGTTTCTTGCTTCTCTTGCTGAGGTTAATCTTGAATAAAGCCTTTCACATTTAAAAAAAATCAAGATGCGTCGGTAAAGTGATGGGTATTACAAAATATAAGCAAGACCGTGTCGACGTCGCGTGCAGTATCATTATAAAAACAGAAATGAATTTTTGTGTTGACGTACAACAAGCAGTGAAGTGGCAAGTTTCTAGACATGCGACAAAATGCTATACGAACAAGTAAAATACAATAAACGTTTCCGTCTTCTCAGGTTGGACTCTGGGGGGTTGTCTGGGATTGTGATTCTCAGTTTACCATCATGAGTCCACCCCAGCATTGATGCTCTTTGAGCGTGTGTTCCTCTCTCTATCTCCTCACACGTGCACATTTTGCCCGATGTTCTCCCTTGATCCCTCTGTGGTTGGCCTCGCGACTCCTTGCACCTGCTGGAGGAAGGACACAACCGCCCGATTGTGTGCTTCACATACCAGTGTCACATGATCAGCGAAGTGCTTGTCTTTTTTTCCTTCTTGTATTTCAAGCTTCTTGAGCTTGGTGCCACGGTAGAAGTCGCTTTCAACAACCGATCATCTGTTATCCACAACAAAATTATTCTGCTCAAATTCCCACTTTGGAGCATCAGCTCTAAATGCACCGATGAAGCTTTTGTGCTGCTCATATGCTTTTGCTTCTTTCACCTCTAGGGACCCCTCGTCCCTGTCTGTTGACAGTTTAAATTCTAAAGCATATACAATCTGCAGATACCTCATTGATTGCGACCGCGGCCATCCGGTCGCCTGCCCCAGAAATGATTCACGAAGAAAGACCCTGGGTCGAGGATGTACCGTGCCTCTTTACTTTTGCTGATAGGTATTGTCACTTCTATGTCCTATGCCTTCTCCGCCAGATCGTCCTTGCTGCAGATTCACAGCAACTCTTCTCGTCGCCACAGCGTGCTCATGTCAAAATTTGTCAAGCATGACAAACTTGAGCTTGCGTTTTGGCTTTCATGCAGCACGCATGCTGTCTTGCAGGTGCCTCCAGATGAAGTGGTGGGCAGATATATCTTTTGTTGCCATTCTTTCGCAGCCAGAACCGTCGATGTAACCGAGTGTTTCAGCCGCCAGACCGTCAGTGCTCTCACCTCGGGCCTCTTGCGCTATTCTGCACAGCCGCCACCCTGTTGACTGCATCTTGCCTATTTCGGTCAGAAAACTGGCTGTTGGCGTCTTTCCTGCTACCGCCAACCACAATCGTCTCCTTTGCTTCCATGGGATTTTTTTGGTCATTCAAATGCTTCCCCAGCATAAACCTTCCTGCATCAGGTCACAGACCAGCCCACTAAAATGACACACACAAAATAGCACATACACACATTAAATGGGTATGACCACCGTACCGGATTCGGGAGAAATACTAAAGCTTCAATATTACATTTTCAGGGAAACAGGTACAACACGTACACAGAGCAAGACAAGTATGGTGGTGCATCTAGGTGGTGCACACATCATCTGCGTGGATACTTGCATTATACTTTTACATGTCACACATAACACAGCAAACACCAGCGTTCCCCAGCCAGCCTGAACATTTTTGCAGATCCCCCCTGTGCGAGTTTGTCTCGGGACGAACTCCCTTTAATCAGAAACTTTTTGAAGCAGCTGAGCCTGCTTCATCCGCGCTTGTTGTCACTGCTTCCTGTTGAATGCAAAAGAACGCCAAACCCACGAACATTTAGTTTTGATTGATAGCAGCTAGGAAAAATCTGCCGCGATTTCGATTCAATTTTTAGGCCAAAGATCGTTTTTTCCCGAAATAAAGCCCATGCTCTGCGTATTAATACGACGGGGGGTGAGGGGTTGGTTGGTTTGTTTGTTAGTTAGACTTGTGTCTTTTAATGTCACGTCAAAAAAAGAAGCGTACCGAATATGTTCGAATAGTTTCACCACTCCATAACCATTTACCCCCATCCGGGCACGCACAAGCACACGATGAACTACTCACTAACTATCCACCATGTCGACCACTCCAAGACTGATTGCTAACAACTAACCAACTCCACCATCCACCATCCGCTCCACTGACCTGCATAGGGGTGACAGTACAGAATACCCCCCACAGATGACTCATTGAAAAACAAGAGAGATAATGTTGTTTATTGGAAACCCAATGGGAATATCAACACTGACAAGACTGTGAAGTCAAAAAAATTCGTCATACGTCAAGTATTGTAATTTGTCAAGTATTGTAATTTGTAGAATTTGATCCTTGACCTCGACAGTTTGAACTATTATTACTGTCGATTTTTCAAACAAAAAATGTCACGGTGTCCCTGACTAAAGTCCAAAAAATAATGTTGAGACATTCATTACCCCTTCACACTAATGAGTTCCACCATCCTGACTCTAATCCAATCTAAACCCCCCCACATCACCCAGATCGACCACTCCTACACTAAGATGGTCCCTAACCCATTTTTCAATCCAAGCCCCCCACCAACACAACTAAAATCCACCATGGTAAAATTATCGAAGTTTTACTTTTTGGTCTCTTAAGCCACCACACAGCTAGCACTCCAATTACATCAGAAACACATACAAGTTTGTGGCAGTATTCGTTGAGGAGGTGCCGTAATTTTCCAGTGAGGTTGTAGCTTTTGAGGGTACAGGCTGGTCGGGTTCGGTGGACTAAGGGGTATGCTGTGGCAAAGTCTACGAAGCAGCAGTAGCTGGTGATGGCATCTCAGTGACCTGCTCAATACACTCACTGAGCTTCTTGAAGGACTCATAGAATCTCGACTCTCACAATCATTCACTAAAACACACGCCACACTCACGTCAACACAACAAGGTCCACGAGCTGCCAAATACATGATGCTATATATGTGCACATAGCCACAGTGCAACAGAACAAGCAGAACGGACCATTGATTGGTTGCAGATTGGTTGCAAATTGATTGCAATAGTGTTAATGCCCAGGCGCCCTGGTAGGTTTGCACATTTCATATGATTATCATGTACATGTATATCATATCAACTACACACTCTCCCCTTGCCTGGAGGATACGGTTGGTTATTCAGTATGGGTCAGCTGCTTTGTTGTAGGGGAGTTCTTGATTTGAATTCTTGATTTGCATTCTTATTTTTTCTCGTGCTGGTCGTGTGTTGAGTTGCGGGTCCAGGATGCGTCGGGACTCTATCATCACCGGGAGTGGGGTGCATCTAGGTCTGCTTGCACGCGTGTGCTTCATCTTCGTCCCCAGGGGAGGCGTGAACGGACGAAAAGGAATCGAACCAGCGTAACTGGAGAACCCCGCTGAGTCCAATGCATATAATCACTGAGCTGTGGTCATTTAATATCATATCTGAAATTCAACAACCACAGCTCAGTGATTATATGCATCGGACTTAGCGGGTTTATCCTGTTACGCCAGTTTGATTTCCTTCGTCCGTTCATAAATCCATACCCTTCCGGAATTTTGTGGTATCAGGTTCATTGACCTGGGATTTCTAGCCCGGACAACTATCCATCACAGCAAGGTATGACTATTGTCCCAAAGGTCTGCGTACTTGGTAGTACAAGAAAACCCCGTGGATTTAGTACAATTCGTGCGGAGAGCAGAAGAGGACCAAAGACTCATTAAAACACCACTAACCCTGCGTGGTTGGAATGGACAAAAGGAATCAAACTGGTGGAATCGGAGAACCCGGCTAAGTCCAATGCATATAACCACTGAGCTGTGGTTGTTTAATATCAGATCCGATATCAAAACAACCACAGCTCAGTGGTTATATGCAGAACCCTGGTTCTCCGGTTACAAGAGCTCGATTCGTCCGTTCAACTTAAATTCCCGCCAAAAAATGGGGTGACACCGAAATTGCCGAGCGAGGTCGCTCAGTGCTTGTAATGCGCGCCCGCTATAGATCAGCTGGATTGGCTCCGCACCAGCGCGGGTGGACGGATGCTGGC
>Ga0105054_10010971_pt1 | contig 11396 bp, 5 predicted proteins | sample BON02_FD_78091 | JGI IMG/M metagenome (GOLD analysis project Ga0105054, IMG submission 78091) | Freshwater microbial communities from Lake Bonney liftoff mats and glacier meltwater in Antarctica - BON-02 (megahit assembly) | ecosystem: Environmental > Aquatic > Freshwater > Ice > Glacier... | reverse complement strand
TCTTCGGTGTAGTCGCCATCATCGACATCATCGACATCATCCGCATCCTCCACGTCGGGCTCGCTATGTTCGGCTTCGGAATCTGGTTCATCGATAACGACAACTGCAGCTCTTGGGTTTCGTCTCTTTTTGGTCTCCGGATCCGAGCCTGTTCGCCCGATGCATGCAGGGCTCGCAGACACTTCATCGAGTTCCTGGTGGGCCTCTTCAGATTGCGTCCGGTTCCAAAGATTCTGGGTGTTTGTTTCATCACCATCCACAGTCTCGTCATCATCAGGCTTTTTCATCGATTTGTTCCCCACACTCTTGCCCTTCTTGACCTTTTTGAATTCAGTTGCTTTCTGCTCTGCCTCGGTCATATTCGCCTTGTCTAAATTGTCCATACTCAATGATGTCACTAATGTGAAGGCATTGGTATTCAACATATCGCCAGAGACTTCTCCCGACATCAACCCATCGTCGGACTCATCTTCTCCTGTCGGCGGCACGCGGGCTGCAACTGCAGTGTATTCCAAAGTTGCAAGTGGAGGAGCAAGTCCGTGCCATTTCATTGCAACGGGCTCCTCTTGCTCTCTTCTGCTCGAATCCACGTTCTTGCCAGCTCCAACCTTGCTGACGTCAGCCACAATGTCAACATCGTCAGCATCGCACCCGCCACCTTCTCCACCGCTTGCTGCATCCATAGGCTCGCTGGCTGGGGGCACACTTGGTGAGGTGGCTACAGGCTCAATCGATGCTTCTTCTTGCAGCACTTGTTCGTGCAGCACGGGCTCGGGTGCGACATGAGCCGCCTCCACCACTGCTTCAACCGTAGCCAATTCAGACTTGTGCGCATGCTCTTGTGTAGAGGCCACTCGGATTTCTGCCCCATGGTCTAGCACAGCCTCTAGTGCAGCGGTGGCTTCTGCGAATATGGCTGGTGTGTGTGCAATCGCCACAGACGCCGCCAAATCCACGCCAGCCAAGCGGATTGAGATGACATGCTTCGTATGCAGGCCCTGCTGCAAAAGAGAGGCCTTGTCTGCAACCTGTTGTAGCAACATGTCGAGTGCGCCCATGTGATCGGACCCATCGGCAAACAGCCCCTCCTCCAAAACCACGGTGGCGATGACAGAGCCAGCACGAATGTCTGTTACTTTGATCTTGTCATTGACGCACGCCAAGGCGCGCACGAGATCACAGATCAACTCATCGGTGAAAGCCGTCGGAGCGTCGTCGAATTTCGAAAAATCCATGTCTAGAGTCACTTCTATCGACAGATGAGGTCTTGGCTCCCGCGAATCTACTACTGCCTTGTCTGCCACTGCATCCACATCGGCGGACTGCGCTGGAATAACGGATGGGGCAAGGGCTGACTCTTGTATCTCTGTGTTTTCTACTGGCGCAGGCTGGTCTTGCTCGAGAGCGGCGCATGCATTGTTCGTTGCCAGTGCGACGTGTACGGTGTTGCTGTCCTTCCTCTCATCTCGCGTCAACGCATCTGTCTGACTGTCTATTTCTGCTGTTACCAGTGACACTCCCAGCAATGTCTCGGCGCAATCGTGGGTGTCGACACGATGTGTGAAACTTGACGCATCACTATCTTTCTGCGCTGGCTGTATGCAAGTTTCTTTCAGGTCGGGTTCAAGCACATCTCGCACTGTTTCAGCCGCACCCTCTGCCTTCTGCCACGTCTCCTCCTCCAAGTTCATCTTGGCATCTTCTGCCTTCTTTATGGCTGCTGCATCCTGCGCAGCGTGGATGCTGGCTTCTTCTTCCACCTGCATCCTTTTCTCGGTGTCTGCCTGGTTGTGCGCCTTCTCCTCTTCCTCCTTTCTCTTGACCTCCTCTGCTTCTACTTTCCGCTGCGCTGCAGCCTCTGTATTCTGCCACATCTCCTCCTCCATCTTCACTCTGGCCTCTTCTGCCACCTTTGCGGCTGCTGCCTCCTTCCCGGCTTGGATGCGGGCATCTTCATCAGCCAGCGCCTGCGCCTTCCTCGAGGCCTCCTCCCTCGCCGCCGCCTCCTTTTTTGCAATCTTCTCGGCTACCTCTGCCTCTGCCTCTACCTTCATGCGTGTCACTTTCTCCATCTTTCTCTTGGCCTCCTCTGCCTCTGCCGCCTGCTGGGCCGCAGTCAAGAGCTCAGCTTGGATACGGGCCTCTTCTTCAGCCAGTGTCCTTGCCGAAGCCTCTGCCTGGAGGCGCGCTTTTTCGTCATCCTCCTTTCGCGTAGCCTCCTCCCTCGCCGTCGCCTTCTCTTCTGCAATCTTTGCTGCTACCTCAGCCTCTGCCTTTGCCTTTAGGCGCGTCTCCTCCTCCTTCTTTCTATTGGCTTCCTCTGCCTCTACCGCCTGCTGCGCTGTCGCTTGTTGTTGGGCGTCTTCGGCATGCGCCCTGTTGTCAGCTGCTGCCTGGTTACGTGATTTCTCTTGCTCCTCCTTCCTCTTGCCGTCCTCCTCTGGTGCATTCGTAGTGGTGTTTGCAGGTGTGTTTGGTGCAACTACCGTTGCGGCCCCAATTGTGTCTTGCTGGGCCAAAGTCCTAGACACATGAGGTGGCGGATCGTGTGTGACTATGTGCGGTGGGTCTCTGGTATGCGTTGCTGCGCCGGCTTCAGCAGCATCCTGCTGCCAGGTTCTGATAGAATTGTTGGGGAGGATGTCATTGCCAGAGTACGCGTTGAGCTCTTCGTTGCGTATTTGCCCTAAAATTCCTGCTGCGGGTGTTGTTGACACGGGGGCACGCTGTCGTGGTGCACTGTGATAGCGTCGCCTGTCAAACGTCGGAGGAGATGGATGTCTGGTTCTCGCGTGCGAGACGGGTGTTTGGTTGAGGCTGCGCGGCACGTGTCCGTCGAAATTCAACTGCCCATCGTAATTCTTAGCATCAGAAGTGTGTGCAAGCTGCATGCTAAGTTGACTGGCCTTTGCCCAGTCACCCGTATTCAAAGCCTCCATCACCTGCTCACGGAGCCATCCTTCAGATTTCACTATTTTCATGCGCTGTGACAAGCTGGTGACGGAATCGTAATCGCCAGCTTTCAGTGCATCTTGAATTAAATCATGCAGCTCGTTTTCATCAGCCTCTTCCGAAGCTAATTCTTCCTTGTTTCTGTTCGAAGAATCCATCATGTCACTCAGCTGCAAGGCCTCGCCCCATTCACCTGCCGCAACGGCAAAGCGAATCTGTTGTTTCGTCGTCCAATCATCGTCATCATCATCGTCATCAAAAACGTCATCCTGTATGTCGGCAAGACTGTCCTCCTCCCCCTTTTCATCGCGATCCTGCTCAGTGTTGGCTGGCTCAGGCGAAGTGGCAGATGCCTCCACCTCGAGTCCTGACACAGCTTCATCGCGTGACATCGCAGGGAGAATGCTGTTGCGAAAAATGATAGAGACCAGCGAAGTGCTCTGAACCACTGTATTGAGGAGAGTCGACCGATCAACGTCGGACAGAGAGTTAGGCATGCGTTCGCTCTCCTTGACGAGCTCTCCAAGCGCTAACTGAGTTCCCGTACTCTCCACCCTATACAGGTTGACAGCGGGTTCTGGCGTGGCCTCGTGTGCAGCTGTCATAGGTATTGCAGTATGCACAGTTGTAACAGCTAATCGCACTTGTGCTGCCTCCTCTCCATGCGCCGTATTTGCACCTGCTCCCTCTCGTGTTACTGCAACGCTGGCTGCCTCTGGTGTTACTGCATGCTCAGCGTCTGCATCGTGAGCTTTATTCGCTCCTCTTACACCTGCTGCAGCGGGCTCTGGTTCTGTTGCCGTCTTTGCGGCAACTTCGTGCGCCACCTTTCCTGTTGGTGCGGCTGGCATCTGGAGCGAATTCTCTCGATCAAGCTGCGCCTTTCTCTGGAGATGGAAATCAAGCGCCTCTTTCATGAAGTGCTGCGCAGTCGGGAGGAGACGTCTGACGTGTGTCACGTATTGCCTCACACCTTGGTGTTGTGACACAAAGTGCTCGGGCATCACAGCAGAGATGAGTTCGAAATACACAAAAAATAAGAGGTCTGCAATGTTGGGTGCTGCGCCGCCCATGATGTGGCCTCCCCCTTTGCATAGCAGGTGCTGGGTTGCTGGCCAAATATCTGACTGGAAAGAAACTTGCGCGCGTGCGCCCATTTCGGGCGATAGGGGCGGTGCCAGCCCAACTGCAGGATAGAGCACCTTGTTGGCAGCAAAGTCGTAAAACGACGAGCTCCAAAACTCGAGTGCATTATCACAAATACCGCGTGACACATAGTCCGATGGCAACCATGACTGCAGCTCCTCTTTTGCACCTACATAGCGAAGGATCGTGCAAGTCTCCCAGATTGTGAAGCCGCCGTCGTCGAGAACGGGTAAGATGCGACTCCTCGAAGTATGCGCCATGGCAATGTTGCTAACCTCTTGATCCAGCATGTCATGTGCAAGAATGTCGTACTGCGTGCCTGTTTCTGAGAATAGGGCGATGACGGGAAGTACCTCGCTGCTCCATGCACTGCCATACAGCTTCATGCGCTTGCCCGATGACTCTAAAAAATTCGCGGACGCTGACGACTGCACTCGTATCAATCCGCCTGCACTACCCACGTGCTTACCTGCCATCGACACTCCTGGCATCAATGTAGACGAGTCTGAATTGGATGTACCTCCCGACTGCTTTACTGTGGCGGAATCTACTATAGGAGCAGAGGAGACTGGAGCAGCAGGGACCAGTTGAGCCGCCGGAACAGATCCAGCATCTACTATTTGCGCGGCGGCCTCTCTAGACCTTTCAGTCTGCACTGCCTCGGCGTCTTCCACCGTATCCTGTCTTGACCCCCCCCCATGATAGGCTAGAGTTGTCTCTGACACAGTCGTGGCAAACGCCACTTTGCTGCCACGACACGCCTGTACATAGTAACCGTTGGTTGGAGGGTGCTGGGACGCTTGTGTGGGATTATTTTGTCGTGTATCATCTTCTACGTTTGTGCCCGCCCGATACTGCGTCTGTGGCGTCACTTTTTGGGACTGAGGCGTTGAGGCTAGCCCCTCATCTACTTGTGGATTCCATTCCTTCCCCGTCTTGTCTTTTGCATCGGGCTCACCTCCCAGGTTAAGCCACAGTGTGGATGCCTCTTTGATTTCCATAGTACTGGATACGCTTGCCACGGGCGATGCAGGGTTTGCGTCATCGTGCTCCCCAACGCTTTCTGGCTGCAGCGAATTGGTTAACTGCAAGATCTCTTCAGGAGTCAGCCCCAATCCTGGGTTCTTGAGATTCGTTTGTGCCTGCCAACAATACAGTCAAATTGAAAAAAGTCTTGTTCCAGCTCGTCGATGTGCTGAGCAGGCGCGCTGTATATAACGTCGATAAACTCCCGTACTTATATACCATCGATCAACTCCAGTGTTTTAACACCGCTGATAAACTCCTGTGATTTTTCCCTCAAGGGTTTGGACCTACCCAGATGGCGCGCGGCAGCATCAGCGCGGTGCGCCTCGCCGCCGCGCGCCCAACGCACCCGCGTTTTGACAAAAAGCCTCTATAATTTCTTCGATTTTTGTTTTGGTTAGTTTTCTTAGGGTTTGGATTTTCGAGTCGGGATTTCACCACAATAATCAGATGCCTGAACACCATGGAAAAACACGGGGAAAAACACGAAGAAAATTCAAAAGTTCGAGTTGACCCTCTGTGGAGGCTCAATCAAAAACTTGGATTTTTTTTTAGGACGTTTTCCCGCAATTCTTGGCGCATGAGAAACAGTTGGCTCACAACCACATTCGAGCCCGCCAAACATCCATCCGTATGGATCGCTGCTGAAATCGAGTGGCACGCTGCCCAATTTTTAGCTGTTTTCTGTCCATTTTCGAGGAAATTGCAAGCATTTGGCAAACACTCTCGATTTCGTTCGACTCAAATACCCGGAAACAGGGGAAAAATCGTGCCCGAGGGACGGGATCCTCGAGTGGTGCAGGGCGGCGGCCGCCGCGCGCCCTGCAAAGGTATTTTAAGGCTATGTACATACAGTGCAATGCTCCTTGCCAAGTCGACAATATAGTCCTTACAAAGTTATGCTACCTGTATAGTCAACTCTGTTTCTACCCTCGCAGTAAAACTACCTTGCAAATTCGCATCCGATTGTGCAAGGCAGGTATGGACACGATAGCCGGCGGGATTTTGCAAGGCATTCACGGACGCGATTGCCGGCGCCTAAAATCGTGTCGAGTGGTGCGTAGCTTCGGCGCAAGCGCCTCGCCCAGTTGAAACGTGGGGAGAGATGGGGGGCTTTCTGTGTCAGGGCAAGGGGAAGGCAGTGACAGAGGACACGCACCGAATCTGAGCTGGAATCTTCGCCCTCGTTCTCGTCCTCTGCATAGTAGAGCTGCATGAATTTTTCCATGCCGCGGGGCGAGGGGGAGACAAAGACGTTGGAGGCTGGCCCCATATTGGGGGGTGGGCGGGTGCTCGCGCATGGGATTTGTAAAGGAATGTCTGTGCCCATCATTCGATCGGTCCTGCTGCTTGCATGTGCGGTGAACTGGTCTGGGCCTCTAATATCTGAGCGCGCCGAACTTGGCCTGCTTGCACGTGTTCTCCCGGCCTCGAATGTGGTCCTGGGAGAGGCAGAAGCACATGAGAAAAGCAAGCCAGGGCCCGGGGCCATCGAGGGTGACAAGCCACACTGGAGGACAGCCGCCAACGCAGCGACAACCTCGCAGTGCAGATGGCTGGCGTGTTAAACACAAACACGTACGCACACGCACACACACACACACGCACACACACACACACACACACACAACACACAACACACTCAATGCACACACACACACACACACACCCGTCAAATGGCGCTCCAGAATACCGCGAGCGCTCACCAACAGGAGGGCGCGGCTGATGCACCGGTAGAGTCTGCTGCTTTACCATCCGAGCTTCTTCCTACTCCATCGTCTTCGCCACCCTCTTTAACATGACCGCTCGCAACTGTCCAAAAAACGTTGCTTCTAGTTTTGTCTATTTTTTTTTTCAGTAATAAAACCGGAGTCAAGAAAGAAACGGTCTACGATACAAGGTACCCGCACAACTCTGCTCGAGATATTGAGAAAAAGAGCCCCGACTCTAAAACAATAGGAGCTGGCTCCAATTTTTTCATACTACTACTGAGGATCGCTGCAGCTGCACATAAGATGCCAAAGGATAAAGGCCCACGAGAGCGTGGAGCACCGCCGCCTGAACCACGCTCCAGCGCTTCGGCGTCTGGGACCAAACTTGGCGACACAGGCGTGGACAAGCGGGAGACAAAGCCTTTGTCAGCTTGGAACAGCGCACCGACTGGTGCGCGCAATCAGACGAGAGCGACCGAACGCCCGACAAGCGCCCAGCATGCCAGCTCCCGCGGGGCCAGAACAGGGCCCTTGGCGAAGAGCGCCGGAAGTGGAGACAACACATTCCCGCAGCGCATCCTCCAGAGGCCTAAAACCGCGAGTGGGAGCACCAGCACGCCTGCGCGTAAGGTCCAACCATCTCCGCAGCCGCCTACTTCTACCGCGGGCGCTGCTCACAGCGTGCGGCCAAAGCCTGACAGAGTGGTGCCGAAGGTACCTGTTCAGGAGGTGGCCATGCTTTTTGCCAGCGACTCGCAGTTCCCCGCGCTGGACCACCACGCAAGTTCGCTTGCGCCCAAAGGGTCATGGGCGAGGGGGGCAGGCGCTGGTGGGCGCTGGACGAACCCTCCACTCGACGCCGAAACCACCCACACTCCTGCACCACTGATGGCGCTCCCGCAGCACAAGTCTGGAGGCAGACGTGCGGACGAGGAGAAGTGGGTCACGGTGAAGCCCAAGGCAGGAGGTCGTGCAGAGGCAGGTGCAGCTCCCGCTCACGTGCCATCGGCGTGGGGCGGGTGGGGGGGGGTCAAAACACGAGAGCCAGAGAGCCATGCGCCAGCGAGTGCTGCAAAGGCTGGCCGGGGTCCTCCTCCGTCAATAGGCCCAACGACGTTTGCGCCAGTGCAAAGCGAAGCAAAACGGACGGGCAGAAAGGCTCCAATCTTACTGTCCGAGCTGATACCAGTGCTGCGACGAAAGGACGTCAAGATGCCGACGCCCTATACTGCAAGGCAACTGGCAGAGGCAGACAGAAACAAGGTGCACAAGCGCACAGATAATCTCGTGCGCAACCCCAACGCCGCTGACGGACAGGCTATGGTTGTTCTACGCCGCAAGGAAAAGGAAGGTGGCAAAAAAAAGGCGAAAATATCGCCGCTGAAAAAACTGATCTTGCGCGACCGCAGGGACAGGTTGGACCGGCAGACTACTGTTGCGGCTGAACCAACTCAATCTGCTGCCGATGACACAGTATCTTCCAACCTGCAGCACCAGAGCACAGGTGACAGCAATGATACCGAGGCTAACAGCGCGTTGCTGCCTGCTGGCATAGGACAGCTCGGGGAGGAAGCCTCGAAACTAGCCTTGGAGTGGTTGAGCCAGCGCGGAATGGACCCAGCAAACCCAGAACACGTCCAAGAACTTCTCAATTCACTCAACGAAGAGGACGAGGACGATGATGATGACGATGTCGATTCGGAGGCGCAGGAAACTGCAGGAAAATGCAGCTGGTTGCAGCTTCCGTCTACTGTGACGTGGTCACAAAATGTGCGAACACGCCCAGCACAAGCATGCTCGCAAAGCGCTGGGCATAGCCTTTCCACGCCACTTGGAATAGAAAAGCCATGTTTGGGGCTAGAAAGCAGTGCAGAACAAATAGCAAGGCCTGCAAGAGACTGTGTAGTTGAAAGTTGCGTTGACATTGATGAGCCAGCAGTGCGCGACTCCCACACGTTCCAAAGTCAAGCACACTCCGGCCACGGTTCTGCAGGTGTGCTTCATGGTGCATCAGACAGTGGCGCCAAGGAGTGCAGTATTCCACAGTGGGCGCAGGTGAACGCGCCAGAATTCAGACCAGGCGAGGCAGCAGCGTCAAGCAATTCTTTTGATGGTGCCGGTGCCCACAGCAGCCCTGCAGCTGCACCTGCAGCACAGAGAGCAGCAAGCACGAGTAACCGAGACACAGAAGTTTCTCTGGATGTAAGTGCTGCATGGGCAGCTCAGCCTTTGCAAGAGCCAAAGTCGCCCAAAAAGAAAGGCAAGGGTAAAGTTGGCGGGGGGGGTGAAGAAGCGATTAAGACAACTGGAAAGGAGCATTCTAAACGTCCTGACGGCGCTCAGGCCAAGGGTGTAAAGATTACCACTGGATCCGTCAACCATGGCGACGGAAAGAGTGCGTTTTTTTTTTGAGAATGCGGAATGTTGGGAATTCAGCCTCGATTATTTTGTAAACGTGTCGAAGTGCATTCATGTTTGCTTGGGTAGGGTATATATATAGTTGGGCACATCTGACCATCATGTCATGTTGTCTGTGCGTGTGTGTCTGTGTCTGTTGCCATCTGTGCGTGCGTTTCTGTGCTTTTTTTTAAACAAATATATACGCACGTGTGTGCCTATGTGTCTATGTGTGTGCACGTGTGCGTGTGCGCATGTGTGCGTGTGTATGTGTATGTTTTTGTGTGTGTGAGTGTAGTTGTACACGTTTACACATACCTACATACATATATACATACATACAAATATAAACACACACCTACACAACATACGTATTCACGCACTGACTTGCAAACGCACGGATGGGTAGACAACAAGATGCTAGTGCGAGATTACTGCGATCAGAGGCTGGATGAAACACTCAACGTCATGGTCGATGTCTTCCTGCGCAAACTCAACCAGCTACAAGAACGTCTCAGAGAAAAGGACGCCATAAAGGCTAAAATGAAACGCCGTCTTCAGGTGTGCATGTGTATTTGTATATGTGTACGTTTGTGTGTGTATTTGCACATGTGTACATATGTGTGCGTATTTGCATACGTGTACACATTTTGAAACACCATCTTCAGGTGTGAAAGAGCACAAAGAGAGACTGTGTATAGACACAATTGTGAAGACTTTCAAGCTTGTGATTGTACTCAAGAAGACATCTCAGGGGTGTAAGTGGTGTGTGCTCGCGCGCGTGCGTCAATGCGTGTGCACGTCTGTGTATGTGTGCTGTCTTGTGTTGGGTGCTGATCATTGGGCGCGTTTGCCAGACATACGTAAACGAGACCTATAAATGTGAAAAGAGACTCATAAAAGAGACGGATATATCTGAAAAAAGACCTATCAAAGAGACCTGTAACATACGCCAGCGGCGTGTTTGTGAATGTGATACAGTCGGGACTGCGTGAAGTGCACCGGTCTGTGCGTACGCAGGAAGCCAAGGTCGTCTTTGTAGCTCCCAACATCGAACCCAGTCCGGTCCGTCTCACTTTCTCTCTCTCTCTCTCTTGCTGTTACGGCAGCGAAGATTTGGGCTGGAATCTTGTAACAGTAGCGCTACGCTATTGAAACACCGCCATCCATCACATGCGCTGCGCGCAAGAGCATGCGCATGCATGCGTGGGGAGATGGAGGGGCATACCGACGACATCAAAATCAATGTCTTTACATGCGTGACTGCACGACCAATCTCAGCACTCGCCCAAATCGTTGTTCGTGTCTTTTGACGCCGTTCCCTTCTCGCGCTTCTCTTCTCCCGCCGTCTTGTTTCCATGGTTCTTTGCTCACCGCGCCCTTCTCCCCTCCATCTCCAACGCAGAGTGAAGGAGGACTTGATGACAAAGTGGAGGAAATCATAAAGGCAGCACGCAGCTGTGGCGTCCCCGTTATCTTTGCGCTTTCGCGCAGCAGGCTGGGGAAGGCACTGGGCAAGCAGATGAGGATGAGTGCTGCATCTGTCCTCATGGTAGATGGCGTGTACGAGCAATTCCAGGAGATTCTTGCTCTTGCTGCTACATTACGTGAGCCTTCCTCCGCTGCCCGCTGAGCTCTATATACTTGTGAGTATACACATATATGTATATGTATATACATATACATACATACATGTAAATACATATACATACATACATGTATACGCACGTGTATATATGTACACACATATGTATATAACATATATACATTACACGAATGTACACACATAGTATATAACATATATACATTACACGAGCCTATCTGCTGTCCACTGAGCTCCAGCTAATGGCTTCTTTTGGTGTGCGCCCCGACGACATGCGGGTCACATGTCCACGCATGTACGCACGCATGCAAACCAACATGGACGAAATGTTGGCAACAAGGATTTCGGCAGAACGCCCCTACCGAATATGTCTGAATGTACAAGTATGTATGTGTATGTAAATATATGCATGTACATATGTATATATGTGTATATATATACATATACATTTATATATATATGTATATATATATTTAAATATTTATATATTTATATATATATATATATATATATATATGTATTTATATATATACATATACATATATATATAAATATATATG
>Ga0105054_10010966_pt1 | contig 11399 bp, 15 predicted proteins | sample BON02_FD_78091 | JGI IMG/M metagenome (GOLD analysis project Ga0105054, IMG submission 78091) | Freshwater microbial communities from Lake Bonney liftoff mats and glacier meltwater in Antarctica - BON-02 (megahit assembly) | ecosystem: Environmental > Aquatic > Freshwater > Ice > Glacier... | reverse complement strand
TTTTGACAGTCTGCCACAGATAACTAATCTTTCGAAGTCGAAAACTAACTTGCTGTCAACGTCGGGCTAGAGGGAAAAGTGCGCCCGTAGGGATTCGAACCCCAAACCTTCTGATCCGTAGTCGCATTTACCCCTTGCCAAGAGGTTGCATCTGACTCTTTTGATGCCATGCTGCGAGGAATCCAAGAGTCATGACTGTCGTTTGCCCGTTTATGTACTCAAGTGTGTTGTGACACTTACTGTGACGAGCGGATTCCGAGGATGCTTGGCCAAAAACGCTGAACCAAACTCTTAAAGGGTGCGGTATTTTGCTGACTTCTCGTCCTATCCATTGACAGCGGGGCTGTTTCCCCAGATCTGGTCACACAAACCTTCAGATCACATATAGTTAAGCAGAAGATCTATCGGGGGGATTTTGATGAAGAAGATGAGTTTGGCTATTCCAATGGTTATGGTTTCATCATTGTTAGTCACCAGTGTCGGTGCAAATGCAGTTCCGAAGCCGCAAACTTATGCAAAGTGTGCAACATTATTGAAGATCTATCCCTCTGGTGTAGCAAAGACGGCTGCTGCTGCCCGAGTCAGTGTTGCTGATGGAAATCAAAAGCCTGCCGTGAGCAAAAAAGTTTACGATTTAAACGGCAAGCGGCTTGATCGCGATGGAGACCTTGTTGTGTGCGAGCAAGTTGCGAAATCGGAGGCGCCTGTCGTTGTTCCAGCGACACCAGTTGTCACTTATGTATTGACGGGAATCTCAATTTACGATGCACTGAATCAAGGAAAAGCGGACAGTGGATTAATTTCGCAGGCACAGTCGAATGCGTTAACTCGTTTTGGTGCAGCAGTTTCTAGTCCCACCCAGAATGCGCGGGTCAAGATTTGCCCATTGTTTCCATTTGAGATTTTTCGAACTGGATACTTAAACAGTGCTATCACTCCAGAAGTGCTTTCTGCTCTTAGCCTGACATTAGAAGACACCGTCTGGGCGAAAGAAAATCTGGGCCTTGCAACTGAAACTTACTGCGCTCAATTCGGATAGGAGACCCATTCAAATGAAAATCACGGCGTTAGCCACGAGTGTCTTACTCGATATATCGCTGTTGGCTTTTGCCCCAGTGGCGACTGCTGCGAAGGGCACATTCAAGAACTGTGCAGCCTTTAACAAGCAATATTCGACGGGTGTTGCACGTTCAGGGGCTGAAGCGAATGCTGCTTCTGCGCGGTTGATGGAGCGCCCAATTGTCAGCAAGAAGGTTTACGCCGCTGCACGTAAAGCAAACAAGAAACTTGGAACTCCTGCTGATGGTGTGTTGTGCGAAGTGCCAGTGCCCAAGATTCCACCGAGCAAACCACTAGGCATGACTGCTATCCCAGACGCAGTATCTCCTTCATCGGCTATGACGCTCACTTGGCAAGTTCCGGCGAAGGATGGCAACTCGCCTGTGACTGGGTATGTGATTTCCGATGGGACTAGGTCATTCACATCCTCGGTGTCCACCTACACAGTCACTGGGCTAACGGCTGAAACTGCTTACACATTTTTCGTAACTGCCAAGAATGTTATTGGTGTCTCGCAGCCAGCGTCGGTTCGCGCTTCAACCCAACGCGCGAAGTTGGTGCTTCCCGAGAATTCGGGCTGGCAGTTGACTGGCACCGCCACATCTTCTTATTTGCGGGCGGATGCCACTGTTGGACGTGTTCTGCCCTTGGGCAATGCGGCGGAATTGGGTGTTTCTTTCTATGGCAGCACCTGCTCGGGAGAGTGGTACGAGAGTGCTTTCATCGGAGTGGAGTTCCTAAATGCTGGTGGCAATGTTCTTCCCGGTCCGTTCGGCTTCGGCAAGGAATTGCTTGGCTACTCGGCCGGACGCAGTGACTTCAGTTCAGCGGGGTGCGGAGGAGAGACCGTCGACTTGAAGGATTTCCCCGGCGCGGTCTCGATCCGGGTCGTGGATAGCAGCGGCAGCATTGCTGGAACGGTTGCGCTTTTTGCGGGGAGGTACCTATAGCAGATTTCATCTTCTGATTTGTCACCCGCTCGCCCACGTGCTCAAGGGTCTTGAGCGTTCGCTGAGGATGCATAATCAGAGTTTTTTCTGAATGCGAGTGGGAAATAAGATTCGATTGAGGATCTAGGTAGAACGATGTTGATTAAATTGTGTTCTAGGGGGAAGTTATGACAAATCAAGATGCGAAGCCGAACAAAGAATTCATTCGCGGTGCAAAACAATATAAGACAACGTTGATTGATGGTAATTCTGAGAAGCCAGTTGTACTTTTCGTGGGATCTAAAGGACTCGGACTGCTTGGACCAGGTGGCGGTTTTACTGGGAAAATGGTTTTTCAACTTGAATGGTCCGAGATCGACGAGATCGATGTTGATGGCGCAGATGCTTTGCAACAGCGCGTGACAGCCACCAGATTACTGGCGGTGGGGATCTTTGCATTTGCCTTCAAGAAAAAGTCAGGCGAGGTGTATGCATACATAACTACAGGATCTGATAACTACCTAATTCGGTTTGCAAAACTGAGCGCACCTGAAGGCAGAGCGATCTTCGCGCCATACAAGAGCCAACTAAGACCAGCGGGTAACAAAGTTGGAGTTGCTTCCGAGATTGCAGATGAAGAAGTTGCAGAGGCAATGATCTCTTCAGAGTTATCCCAAGATCTCATTCGATGTCCGTTTTGCGCCGAGGATATCAAAATGGCAGCAATCAAGTGCAAGCACTGTGGTGAGTATTTAGACGGCCGAAACACAAATGAATGACAGATTCTTGTATTAGAGCGTAGTTAGACTTTATTGGAACGCCTGTGACTATCTTCGGCTCATCTCTGGTCATTTTTCAATAAGTGCTCCCGTCTGGACAGGTCGCGTTCAACACGTAACACCCGTCAGGAACGTGCCAGTCAGGTGCTCGGCATTTACACGCGGCAACGGATCCGCCCGACCGGTCTCAGAATCCAATGTGCAGACCGCCAAGGCGGTCATTGGACTGGATGGCGCGGCTCATCAGATTCGACTAGGTCCATGATTTCACGTACCGATGTTACGTTCATGTCAGATTGCTGCCAAGCCTCACCGGTATTTCGGTTATCGAAATAAGGGCTTTCACTTGTGCCAGATGACGCTCGAGCGATGTTACGAAAACTCAACCAGCGCAAAATGGATGCCTCCCACTGTTGAGTTAAGACACCATCCATAGGTCCACGGATGTCCAGGGCCTCCCAGCCATTACTCGCATGTTTATTGAGCCGGATGTCCGGATGATTTGTTATCCCTACCTGTTGGAGAAGCCATTCGGGGTGTCGCATCAGGTAGAGCCACGCAGGGTCCCCAGGGTCAAATCCCGCCTCAGCACAATGAGGGCACCCCCTTCTGGCTAACGCTCGATTGCCGACAGTCGCCTTCCATCGCCAGCCGCAAATGCAGCACTTCCACGGCATCTTCTTGTGGCTGCCGGCTACAACGGTGGTGGGGTCGAAGTCGGCTTCCCGTGCAAGGTCGGGGTGAGTGGTTTGCAGGTCATTGAAACCTGCAAGGACTTCGTTGTTTGAACAGACAGGGCAGCCCTGCTTACCACCGGTCCGATGGTTGACAGTCGTTTCCCATTCGTGTCCGTGAGCGACGCATTTCCACGGCATTTTCTTGTTGCTGCCGGCTACAACGGTCACGGGGTCAAAATTGGCTTCCTGCGCGATTTCAGGGTGAGTGGTCTGCAGGTCATTAAAACCGGGCAGTACCTGACGGCCTGAACACAAGGGGCACCCCGTTGCGTCTTTTCCGATTCGATCTTTAACAATCGATACCCATTTGTGCTCATAGGTGGCACATTTCCATGGCATTTTGGTGTGACTGCCGGCTACAACGGTGGTGGGATCGAAGTCGGCTTCCCGTGCAAGGTCGGGGTGAGTGGTTTGCAGGTCATTGAAACCTGCAAGGACTGCCCTGTTCGAGCAGACGGGGCAGCCTGATCCTTTTGGTCCAGTCCGATGGCTGACCTTCGTTTCCCATTCGTGTCCGCGAGCGACGCATTTCCACTGCATCTTCTTGTTGCTGCCGGCTACAACAGTCGCGGGGTCAAAGTTGGCTTCGCGCGCAAGGTCAGGGTGAGTAGTTTGCAGATCGTTAAAACCCAAATGGACTTTCTGGTTAGAGCACGCGGGGCACCCTGTTCCGTCCATCCAAGTCCTGCTTATAACGGTTGCTTTCCATTCGTGTCCGTGAGCGACGCATTTCCACGGCATTTTCTTGTTACTGCCGGCTACAACGGTCGCGGGGTCAAAGTTGGCTTCGCGCGCAAGGTCAGGGTGCGTTGTTTCCAGATCGTTAAAACCGATCAAGACTTTGTTGTTCGAGCAGACGGGACAGCCTTGATTACGACCGGTTCGTTTGTCAACACTTACCTCCCATTCGTGCCCGTGGGTAGCGCATTTCCACGACATTTTCTTGTTGCTGCCGGCTACGACGGTAGTGGGGTCGAAATTGGCTTCCCGTGCAAAGTCAGGATGAGTGGTGGCTAAATCATTGAAATCTGGGAGCACCACTCTGCCCGAGCAAACGGGGCACCCTGTTCCGGCTGCCTTGGTCCGATTAGCGGGACTCGCTTCCCATTCGTGCCCGCGGGCAGCGCATATCCAGGACATTTTCTTGTTGCTGCCGGCTACGACGGTAGTGGGGTCGAAATTGGCTTCCCGTGCGATTTCAGGGTGAGTGGTTTGTAGATCGTTAAAATCTGCAAGGACTTTTTGGTTACAGCAAACGGGGCACCCTGTTCCGAATGCGGCGGTCCGATGTTTGACCTGCGCTTCCCATTGGTGTCCGTAGGCAGCGCATTTCCAGAGCGCCTTCTTGGGGCTGCCAGCCGTGATCGTGGTGGGATCAAACATTGCCTCTGCAGTAAGTTCGGGGTGAGTCTCCGACAAGGGTGATCGTTTAGGTTTAGTTCCCATTAATCCCGGTCCCCTTCCGTCTCCCTGCTTTGATTCTAATGAACCGTCTTTGTTCATTCTCGTGAATGGTGTTGTGAGATGGTCCTTCCAAATATACCAAGGACCTGCAACGCGAAGTATGGATCAACAAGATGCTGCGGGGTTCATCGCTTGATGGTCACTCACTTTGCAAGCGATTCTCAGCGGCACAAAAGCCACAGGAACAGAAAGGGACTCAAGGGTCCGCAAGTCCGTTAGAGCCGCCGCAAACGCTCTCATGTGCTCACAGGATTCCCATAAGGCAGTCGCCTCGATCTATCGCACCCGATAAGCGATTCTTAAGACTCTGCGAACTTTTAATTACTCCGCAAAAAAGTCTGTCACACCATCTTCATACTCAGGGCAGTAAGCCTTGGCACCTGCAATAGTCAATGGCACTATGGAGGCTTTATCGAAGTTAAAAAGATCTAAACCCTCAGCATCAAACCATCTGAGCATCCCGGTATTAATGAACTTGGGATCATTCCCTTTTTCCAGGACTACCTGTGCAATCTCCGAACACATGCTCTGTGACCATTCCATACCCAGAGTTAGTTCGGCCCCCGTCAATCCTGAATCTTGGGCGAACAACTCATTTGGAGTCGGTGTGGCTGTCTCACTCGTGCTCGGTACTGCGTTGCTCGTGCTCGGTGTGGCTGTCTCACTCGTGCTAGAGCCTTCACAGCCGGTCAAGGTCAAGGCTGCAATAACTGTAATAACTATTTTTCCCCGTTTACTCACAACAACACTCTAGTTACTTTCCCTCAGATGTAACCAAAGATCCAAATACTTTCTTATCAATCCGCGAGCCACCAGACGTGAAACATCTCACGGGCATGGCGGCGTTGGAGCGAGAAGCCGGGGGCAAGGTGCGGGCATATGTGGTGCCTGCAATGGCAACTAGCCATCAAAACCCTCCCGTCAAGGGCAGAGTGAACCGGGCGCCCGTAGTGCTGCCAGATTGGCATCGGCGATCAGCACAACAATTGAGGGGTCTGTATTGGGTGATTGTCCCCTCAAGTCACCGATGAACTTGGCCCGCATGTCTGTCACGCTGACACCCTTGGCGAGTTCGCGGCACGTCTTGAGCGCGGGGGGCATTACGTCCGCCCACGTGACGTTATCGCCTAACACCTTGAATCCGATTGCTTCGTACTCTGCAGTCAACTCGCGCTTGTATACCGCGATCTGGGCCTCGTCTGGTTCCGCTAGGACAGCCTCTACAACGTCACCAACGCGGTCAATTGCTAATGATCCGGGACTGGGTGGCATGCCGCAACCCACAAGCCCCACGGACAAGAAGACCACCAGGACACCAAATTTGTACTTTCCACTAGACATCGCTCACCACCTTTTCCCGCCCAAAGTCGCGCCGGGCCCTAGTACATAACCATTAACCTTCTTCGTGAATAAACCCATCATCAACTCCTGTGCCCACTCCCAGCGTCTCCTACTCGAGCGTGTCGTAACCCGCAAACAGAAGAACAGTCCCGTGCGATACCAGCGATCGAGAACAGTGCCGTCTACAACGGTCGTGGGGTCGAAGTTGGCTTCCTGTGCGATTCCAGGGTGAGTGGATTGCAGATCGTTAAAACCTGCAAGGATCTTTGGGTTAAAGCAAACGGGGCCCCGGTCTTGCTCCGGGTTCGATGAGCAACGATCGCTTCCCATTCGTGCCCGTGGGTGGTGCACTTCCATGGCAACTTCTTGTTACTGCCAGCCGTGAGCATGGTGGGATCAAACATCGCCTCGACAACAAGTTCAGGGTGGGTTTGCGACAGGAACTGTCGCTTCGATTCAGTGCCCATTAATTCCCCGTTCCCTTCCGCTGACTTACCCTAATTTATTTTATTCGACTATATAAATACTTGTGACTGGTATCAAGAGTTGGCACTTTCTCAGTCCGCCAGTTAAATGCTTCGAACATGCTTTCAATTCGGTTTGGCTTCACCTCCGAAAAATTTACAAGAGTCTATCTAGGCTCTACTGTCGGCTTATTGGGTCTTGGTAATCACAGAGCCACGTGATCAACTCGCTGAGTGCTTCACCTTCTATCTTGTGGTAGTCAGCAAATTTTAGAACCATTTTGAGCCGAGCAGGTCGACGAAGATCCTGCACCTCTTGGATGACGTCATTGATCCGCTGGCTCATTTCTTCTTGCGTTTTTTGTTCCTCAATTTTGACCAAACATTTTCCTTGAAAGCAACGTGCTCCAGCCTCGATCAAATCAATGGCAGTTGGCAATTTTGTCTTCATGATTGGCCCATCTCGACTTGAAGATGTTCCGGAATTGCGATGGTCCCTGCTTCAACCAAGTCCTCAAAAAAGGCATTTCTTCCAACAAGAAGCGCTAGCCAATCATTTTGAAAATCATCGGACAGACAAATAGCCTCTGCTCCAACTGCTTCGTCAAGGCTGAAAAGTTTGGCCCGACGTTCCATGACTTTCAAAATGGTTTGAATGGCGTTCAGATTGCCGCCAAGAACTTTAGGCCAAAGAATTACAGTGATTCTGTCCAACCTCTGGCCCTCAATCTGTCGAAGTTCAATCACGCTTTCGACAGGCACCCGTCGCAATGCCCTTTGACAGATTCGATAAGCCTGAGCCTTACCGGAAAGATTTAGTCCTTCCGCTATTTCTGCATAAGTCAATCCTTGGGTTCGAAGGTCACAAACATCTCGCTCTAGCGCCGCAGACTTATCATTTAATGGGCGCAGTCCAGTAATTAGTTTCACCGCCTGGTCTCCAAAAGTTCGTGAAACTTGAAGCCATACTTTGATTCGGCCCAGATTTCAGAGCAATCGCAGGGATCCACGCCACACTCAGCGCAAATCTCTTTTTTAAACAAACTTAATCTATCTCTTAACTGAGTTTGTTCGTCCAGACCAGACCCGTCCAGACCAGACCCGTCCAGACCAGCGTCACGCGTATCGTCACGCCCGATGTCATGCGTGGGCAGGGGAGTTTCGGCAGAAAGGCCCGCTTGTTTATAACGAGATTTTCGTTGGCGTCGGGCATTTGCATTTCGGCGGGCATTAATCACTTCCGGTTCGACTTGGTGCTCCATGTGAAGTTTGATGAGAAATCCTTTTTCATTGGCACTCCAGCAATCTTTGTTAACAAGTTCATCTACCGCGATTTGATATTGATCGGATTCCGCAAACCTCTTAACTTCATTTTCATGTATCTCTCCACCATTTTCACGTTGCATCGCCCAAGCCATACCCTCAACGTGAGTTCGAAAGGCTGCATCGCTCAGGTTTAGACGAGCACAAAGTTCACCAAAATCATCACTGAGTTTTAGCCACACGAAACTACTCATTTTCGCTTTGAAGAAGGGCCAAAAGGGCATCTGTTCTAACTCTCACGGATCCCGGCCCTAGGCGGATGGCACCGGGAAGTCGTCCTTCCCTGATCCAGCGGTAACAGGTCTCTGTTGACACGCTAAGGCACTTGGCCGCCTCTGGGACGGTAACTGTCAGGCGTGTTTTCAGGCTCTGCCTTTGATCTTGTAGTTCGTGATTCATTTTGCTCTCCTTTGTTTGGATTTGTTACACCTAGTGTCATCACTTGCATGATCAAATGCAAGACGATAGGTTACTCATATGAGTAATGTAAATGACGGTCAGAGGCAATGGGTTCCTCCTGCCTACGACGAGTTCGCTTGGCTATACCTAGACCCCGGCGCGTTGGCGGGTTGGGAGGCTTGGTCTCTTGGCGTGAAGGTTCAGCCTCTCCCTGACGGCCAGTTGATAATTACTGGAATCCGCATAGAACCTTTTGACGAGCATGATGGCCCCGTTAGTGATCAGCACCTGAGCACCTCAAAGTTGAGAACACTGCCACTGAAAGTTCTTCTAGCGCAAGCGTCGATGGATGTTTCTTTTCGTGAAGCAAACATGCCTGAATTCTCATTGAAGGTCAGGGAGGGCCTTAGAGCCATGGAGCAGCACCAAATCGAGAATGACTTTGAGAGGAACCAAAGAGAAATTGGCCTCAAAAAAGCGCAATTGATGCGAGTAGCAAGTCTTTACCGAAACGCCTTGCGATGGCCAGACTTTGGAGGGCCGCGCGAACAAATAGCAGAGACCTTAAGCGTCAGCAAAGTAACTGTCGATCGACAACTTCGTGAAAGTCGCAAGCAAGGCTTTCTCGCGGCATTTGACGGAAAGCAAGCCAAGCACGGACTAAGTGTTACCGAAGGAGAATAAAAATGACTTACAAAGGACAAGCACGTCCAAAGAGTGGCGAACCCATCAAACTTGTTTACACAAAATCTGGTGAATGCCGGTACCGAACGGTATTGGACTATTCATCACAAGGACAAAATAGAAAGCAACGCAGACAGACCTTTTTGACCTTGACAGAAGCCAGAGCCCATATTGCCGAGGTGAAGACAATGCGTAAGTTCGGTTCGCTACCTAATCGAAACAAAAAGACATTTGAACTATTCGTAGATGAATATCTTAAGGATCGCGCAGATCATGTCAGGTCAATCACACATCGCACCTACGTGTCCGCCTTGAAGCCTTACGTTCAAGAAATAGGTAGCCGAGAAATGGGGCAAATTTCTTTCAGTGACATCGAGTCTATAGTCCGTAATCAAGCAAGCGAAGGAAAGTCCAAACGAACTGTAAGTCTTGGACTAACGCTGACCCGAAGTGTTTTTGCACGGGCTATTCGAGAAGGTGTCGTGTTGCGGAATGTCGCTGAAGGTGTGTCTGCCCTTGGCAATCCACCCAAAACCAGAAGCGCTCTTAGCCATGATGAGTACCGATCAGTGAGCAGTGCTGCCGAACAGCAACCGATGGCTGCTGCTTGGATTCTGTTGCTTCATGGGCTGCGTCGATCTGAAGTCTTGGGTTTGCAGTGGCAGGACATTGATCTGAAATCAAACACAACAACTTTGACGATCTGTCGCGGCAGAACGGAAGGGAACGGAAATACAACCCCTCCAAAAACAAGACAAGGCCATCGAATACTCCCCTTGAGTGAAGAGTTGGAAAAGTCCCTCAGGACTTGGCGTGCAAGTGTCCTGAGTGAATTTGGAATCGCCGCACTTGCTGGGGATCACTTTGTCTTCATCAACAGCAAGGGACTTCCAGTACGACCAGAGTGGTTATCTGATGAGTGGAAGCGACTTTGCAGTGCCGCAGGCATCATTCGAAATGTGGTTCTTCATGAGGCACGTCACACATCAGTGACAATGATGAGATCTTCAGGTGTCCCTGATCGAATCGTTGCCGCTTGGCATGGCCATGACGAATCAACAATGCGGGCTGTTTACGATCATCCAGATCAGGACCATGATGGTTTACTTTCCGCTGCTGCTGCGCTTTCGGCTCTGCGAGGAAAGACCGCCTAGCCCTTGACGGGGCATCCGCGTAGGATACGGCACGTCGGGTGATAGCGGCAGGCGCTAAAAAAGACTATGATCTGCAATAAGAAACGGGGTAGTTATGAACGATAAGAAACTAACAGGCATGGAATCTTTTTGGTACTACTTACAATGCATTTTCTTTGGTGCAGGTTACTTTGCCAAGGTACCAGTAAAGAAAGCACTCAGTGATCGAGGCCTTGTGGAGATGACTTCTGCAGAAAATTTTTGGTATGTAATCCTTTGCCTCTGTTTTGGATTAGGTTACTTTCAAAAGACAATTTATAAAAAGGCGCTGAGCGAAGTTAAATCCAATTAGGGGCTCAAGTTATTAACCTCTTACCCATTATAAGAGTAAGTAAAAGTTAAGGCCCGCACACCGAAACGGAGGTAAGGGGAGCAGGCCTTACGGTCTGTTTCTACCGTGTGCCTCTGAACATCGGACCATTGTGGAGGCCTTACCTATGGACCCGCGAGGACTACCCCGGTTTAACTCCGGGGCTGATGTGGCGCGCCTACTCCTCGGCCGACCTGTTGAGGATTCTTAAACGCGAGGGAGCCGAGGCTACCGTGTTTTTTAAGGTTCTAGTCGGTTCTAGGTGATTTACGGAATTCTGCTAATTCTTCTTTAGTCATGTTCGCTATCTTCCACGCTCTCGTTCCTTTTTTGGGCGGGAATGCTTTTACATATGCGTAGTACCAGTCATCGTTTTGTTCCATAGTGGGGTTTTCAGGATCAAAATATCCTTTAGCCAACCAACGATCCTGCCAATCATCAAAAAGTTTTTGTTCCAAATGCGCTCTCTTTTGCTGATCCATTTTGGGCCCCTTTCCCATGCAATAATACCATCCGGGGGGTTAACCAAAAAGAGTCGCTGGAAGCCCCCGTGTGACATTTTCGTGACACTCTCGTGGCTGCAAAAGTAAACTCGAAGCATTCCCCTCAAGGAAAAAGTGCGCCCGTAGGGATTCGAACCCCAAACCTTCTGATCCGTAGTCAGATGCTCTATCCGTTGAGCTACGGGCGCATGCGCTTCACGGAGGCAGCGCATCG
>Ga0105054_10010965_pt1 | contig 11402 bp, 9 predicted proteins | sample BON02_FD_78091 | JGI IMG/M metagenome (GOLD analysis project Ga0105054, IMG submission 78091) | Freshwater microbial communities from Lake Bonney liftoff mats and glacier meltwater in Antarctica - BON-02 (megahit assembly) | ecosystem: Environmental > Aquatic > Freshwater > Ice > Glacier... | reverse complement strand
TGCGCGCCATGCGGCTTCTACCTCAGGGCTCAGCCAGATCGTCACATCGCCACGCTGGCGCAGGCTTTCATTGTAGTCAGGCCAGTTCGAAACCCTATACCGCCTCTTCTCGAACTTGTGCCGCCGCGCGTCATTGAATTTATGCGGCATCAACGCCATCCAATCGATCAGGAAAGGGCCGTCCTGACAGAACCGGCAGGGTCCGTGCAACAACGCCTCGGTAATGGCCAAGGTCACCTGCAGACGGATCATCGCCATCGCATCGGCACACCACCGGCTCGGCTACATCCATCCGTTTCCTCACGGAGACGGGCGGTTCAGCCGTCTGATGCCTCATGCCATGGCGCTCGAGGCTGGTATCTGCGGCCAGGGGTTGCGGTCTGTCTCGCGCGGGCTGGCGCGCGAGTTAGCGGAACGGGGCGATAACAAACGTGCGACCGACCTCATTTCCGCGGCCCCTCGGTGCGGCACGCTGGAGCGTGGCGGAGCGAAGATCGTGCTCAAGACATCCGAGCGCACAGCACGCAACACGCTGAGCAAGCTGGCATCGGCTGGCTACCTGTCATCTGCCTCGCCGAAGACACCAGTCCAACTGGCGTTTCCGCTCGACTGCCGAGAGCGTCTTTTCCCAAACCTATTCGCTGACGGGGACCTGCCCGAGTAACAAAGCGCCTGACTGGAAGGCCACACAGGTCGCTTCGGTCTTCAGTTCGCCGCGCGCCACATCCGATATCGCCCCTGCCCGGTCATCTCGCGGACCAGACCCTTTTCCTCCATCCAGGCAAGGTTGCGTTGGACGGCTGCGCGACTGGCGCCAGTCAGGGCCTCTGCCATCGGGGCGGAGACGAGGGGCCACTCGCTAAATGCCGCACGAAGGGCGTGCGGTGTCTTCCCCGAAAGGGCGGTCATCATACTTTCCGCGCGCGCCGACCATGCCTCGATATCGTCGAGCTGCCGCATCGCGGTCAGGCATGCAATTTCCATTCCCTCGAGCCAACGAGCGAAGCGCTCAGCTGGCGGGCCTCCGGCGCGAAGCCCCCCTGCCCCACCCATGGCCAGCGGTGCGAACATCGCCCCCTTGCTCTCGCTTGCCACTATGCGCGCGGCGGTGACCGCGGCTTCCATTCGGTCGCCCTGCTGCCCAAGGCCCGCGAGGCTCCAAAGGTGAAAGCCCATGCAGGCGCGGGTGATCGGGTGAAGAACGGCGGCTTGTGCCATCATGTCGAGCCAGCTTCCGGCGCGATCCGCGAAAAGCTCGGCTTCATCCACCATGTTTTCGGGGTCGCGGCGGTCGAGGAAGGCGGACAGGTCCACCTCTGGGCCGGGACCGCCTGTCAGACGGCGCACCGCCCATCCGACACGCGCAAGCGCCGTGGTGTCGTCCTGGACGCCGGACAGGCGTAGGGAGATCCAGAGTGCCAGCCGATCCGGGCTGATCCGGTCGCCCACGAACCAGCTAAGGTCTGCGGCCTCCATCAACGCAAGCCTATGCCGCCAGCCTTCTGGGCCACGCTTCAGCCGGTCATCAAGCGCACCGATGCGGCCTGCGACACGGGCGAGACGAGCGGCGTTGCCCGCCTCAGCGCGTTGCCAATCGTCGAGAACAGCGGTTTCACGCGGCTCTGCCCTTGGCCCGGGCGGCAGATAATCAGGCTCCTCGTCCATCGGGCCGGGCAGGAACCACAGGTCGTCCTCGGACGCCAGTTTGACCTCCTCGGCATCGATGACGAGGGCGTCAGATTCATCATACACGGAGAGGCTTTTGGGAATCATATGTGCAAAATAGGGGTACTTTGCACTTTACCCAAGTGTTTTTTCAGAGCGCGCCTGGATTCCTTACATAGCACGCGCGCGCGATGGTCGGCGAGATCTCTCCGATCGCGTTCAATGCATGGAAACTAAGGGCTTTCTGACGAGCAGCGCCACAGCGCGCACTCTTGCATTCGTTTACAAACGGTCGTTTTATAGGGATACACGAAACTGAAAAAGACTGTTTTGATGCCCCTGATCGGCTATGCCCGTGTATCTACCGAGGATCAGACCCCCCTGCCCCAGTCGCAGGCCCTGAAATCCGCGGGCTGCGCCGAGATCCACGAGGAACAAGCCTCGGGCGGAAACCGCGCACGCCCGGTGCTGGCCCGCGTGCTGGAGCGCATCTGCAAGGGCGACACGCTGGTCGTGGTGCGGATCGACCGGCTGGCGCGGTCGCTATCGCATCTGCTTGAGTTGATCGAGCGACTGGAAGCCAAGGGGGCTTTCTTCCGCTCGCTGGAAGACCCGATCGACACCGCCTCCCCCCAAGGCAAGTTCACTCTGCAGGTTCTGGGTGCTGCGGCCGAGTTCGAACGGGCGCTGATCCGCGAGCGCACCAAGGCGGGTTTGGCGAGCGCACGCAACGCGGGCCGCGTCGGCGGCAACCCTGGCCTGCGCGCCCGCGACCCGGCGGCGCTGCGCAAGGTCAGGCTCGCGCGGGCTGACGGTTACATGGAGCGGCTGAACGAAAACGCGCAAAATTGGGTGCCCCATGTCCGCCGCCTGCGACCTGACATGCCTTGGGAAGACGTACTGCGGATAGTGAATGCCCCTCTGCCAGAAGCGCAGCGCTGGACGCAAGCGCGCCTGCTGCGCGCCGTGAACGCGTATGTTCGCGACGGTTTCTTGTCTGAAACGGTGCTGGCTCGTGCCGGTCGGCGTGATACCGACGACCGCCTGCCAGCCATCGTAGCAGCCATCAAGGGCGCGGACTCCGACATCACTTTACAAGCTATCTGCGATCGGCTGGAGGCCATGCGCGAACGCACACCCCGCGGCCGGACAAGCTGGCAGCCGTCTTCGGTAAAGATGCTGCTGGAGCGTGCTCGAAAGCTGGGGCTACTGAGTTGAGCAGAGTAAGCTTGCAAAACTTCCACACAATGGAGTAATTTCCAGGTATGTATCCGCGAAGGACCAATCAGATTGTGCTATCCGCCCTTGAAGAGCAAGCGGCAGTTGTGCTTTTGGGACCCCGGCAGGTTGGAAAAACCACGCTGGCTCTGCAACTCGCAGACTCGCGCCCGTCCGTCTACCTCGACCTCGAGCGCGATGCTGACAGACAGATCCTGATCGAGCCGGACCTTTATCTAGATGAACAGGCCGGCAAGCTGGTGATCCTCGACGAAGTTCAAACGATGCCAGGCCTGTTCACAAGCCTTCGCGGGCAAATCGACATGCGACGACGAAAGGGTTTCCGCACCGGTCAATTCCTGCTCCTTGGTTCTGCATCAAATGTGCTCTTGCATCAGTCTGCAGAATCCCTTGCCGGTAGGGTCCGCTACATTGAAATGCCTCCCTTGCAGTTGCACGAAGTTGGCCACGACCAATTGAACGCCCTCTGGCTACGGGGCGGTTTTCCTGACAGTTTTCAGGCCGCCAATGATCGCGCGAGCCTCAGTTGGCGCGAAGACTTCCTGCGCACCTATCTTGAGCGTGATATACCTGCCCTTGGACCGCGCATTCCCACAACCACTTTGCGCCGTTTCTGGACGATGCTTGCCCATGCGCAGGGCGGTCTACTGAACGCCGCCGCATTGGCCGAAGGCTTGGGTGTGTCTGGCCAGACGATTGGGCGTTACCTTGATCTTCTGGTCGATCTTATGTTGGTGCGGCGTTTGGCCCCTTGGCATGAAAATATCGGAAAACGCTTGGTCAAATCACCCAAGGTCTTTGTCCGGGACAGCGGTTTATTGCATGCTCTGCTCGGCCTTGGTTCTCTGGAAGGCTTGCTTGGCCACCCGGTAGTCGGAGGCAGTTGGGAGGGATTTTGCATTGAGGCCCTGATCGCTGCCGCGCCGCTCGGTACGGAGCACTTCTTTTATCGAACGTTGGCAGGGGCCGAACTGGATCTCGTCCTGCGCTTGCCCGCTGGTGAAACATGGGCCATAGAAATCAAACGTACAACGTCGCCCAAGGTAACACGGGGCTTCCACCTGGCCGTGGAAGATATCGGGGCTGATCGGCGCATTCTTGTCTATGCCGGAGACCGGGAAGCACCCCTCGGAGATGTGTTGCGCGCGATGCCCCTGGCGGCCGCTATGGCCCTGTTGCGCAGCCAAACATAGGACAGTTTGGGGGCGCAAACGCGGGGTTGCAGTGGATCATCGCGATTCTGCGCCTATCAAATCGGCGTCACAGACAATTCCCACACAATGCATCACGACCAAAGTGGCATGTTCTGAAGGCTAAAGGGGTACAAGATGTTGAAGGCCCATAAACTGACAGGCACTGATAATTAATATATATTTCAATGTCTTGACTTATTATAAGCTTAAGATATCCAGTCTGCGCATCACACCATTGGTGACTAGCTGTAGAATTTTCTTGCGTAAACGATCAACTTAGAGCATTTCTGTTCGTAGCGCAAAAAAGTGAGAATGTTGGATTTCTGCGCTACAAGATAAATAGCTCGGAAAGAGCACGCTGATCGCAACCCGTTTGCATCAGTACAATGAGCATGAGGGCAGTATGTCAGCAGAGAGCGTCTTTGCCGAGCTTCAAAACGATGCATCCACTTTGCATCAGTCTATTCGTTTGCATTTGGAGCGCAATTTTGCCCCAGACGCAAGGAAACATCTGAGAAGCTTTTCGTCTACAGAGGCCGCCGACTTCCTTGGACTGGCGCCCGGGCACCTTCGCAAACTGCACGCAGAAAGCAAAATCCCCGATGTGCCTTTAGACGAACGAGGTCGCAAACTTTATTCGGCGGAAGACTTGAGCCAGATACGCCTTGCGCTTGCTCGTGCCACAAGGGATCCGTCACTCTATCTGCGGGGGCGCGTCGGACAAGAACCGCTCCAGATCATCTCCTGTGTCTCGTTCAAAGGCGGCTCGGCCAAGACCACGACTGCGGCTTACTTAAGCCAGTGGTATGCCCTGCATGGCTACCGCGTTCTAGTGGTGGATATGGACCCGCAAGCATCGCTTTCGTCCATGATGGGCCTCCGCCCAGAAATTGATTTCACGCATAAAGGAACGATCTACGACGCAATTCGCTATGACAATCCGCTGCCGATGAGTGAGGCCATCCGCAAGACCTACTTTCATGGGCTCGACATTGCGGCAGGCGGTCTGATCCTGTCCGAATACGAAACTGAAACCCCCTACGCCCTTCGCCGTGGAGCGGAGCCTCCATTCTACCTGCGCCTTCGCGCGGCGATTCAGTCGGTTGAGGCCAGTTATGACATTGTTTTGATTGACTGTCCGCCACAACTTGGATTTCTGACCTTGTCGTCTTTGGTGGCGTCTTCGTCGATCATCATTCCCGTGGTTCCAAACTTTATCGACGTGGCCTCGCTTGCACAGTTCCTGACCATGACCTCGTCCTTGCTCGACACCATCCGGGATGCCGGCATGACGCTTGATTACGATTTTCTCCGCTATCTGGTTTCGAGGTTTGAACCATCCGACGGGCCTCAGGCTCAGGTGGCGGGACTTCTGCGCGCAAATTTCGGCAAGCGCGTGATGACCGAAGCCTTCCTGAAATCGACGGCCATTTCGGACGCTGGCCTGACCCACCAGACCCTTTTTGAGGTTTGGCGCGGCAGTATGATCAGAAACACTTATGACCGGGCGATGGAATCCGTAAACGCCGTCGCGCGCGAATTGGAACAAGATATCCACAAAGCTTGGGGGAGAATCTGACATGGCCAGAAAGAACATGTTCGAAGGAATAAGCCCCGCTTCTCGAGCGGGTGATGCAGCCCTTCCCCCGCAACCTACCCCCAAGATGCCCGAGGTTTTTCAAAGCGCAGGCCCGATAGCGGCGATCCGCAACGACCTGCGCAATATGGGCAGCCGATCTGTTCAGGAAATCGACCCCGAGGTGATTGAGGATACCGGCCTAAAAGATCGTCTGGGCGATCTTGACGGCGATGTGGGCGATCTGAAGGACAGCATTGCCAAGCATGGCCAGCAAGTTCCTATCCTGCTGCGCCCACACCCAACTCTGAGCGGCAGGTATCAGGTGGTCTATGGCCGCAGGCGTCTCGCCGCCCTACGCGGGCTAGGGATCCCGGTCAAGGCGCTTGTCAGAACCCTGTCTGATCAAGAGGCCGTCCTTGCCCAAGGCCAGGAAAACAATCTTCGAAAGGACCCGTCCTTTATCGAAAAGGCCCTTTTTGCTGGTGACCTCGAGGAGGCCGGATACGACGCGCGGATCGTTCAAGATGCGTTGAACGTAAACCGGAGCCACACCTCACACATGAGGAAGGTACGCGAAGCCTTCCCTCGCGACGTCATCGAACGAATAGGTGCCGCACCATCGATTGGTTGGAAGCGCTGGTACGACCTTGCCTCAAGAATTCTGGAGGCAAAGATCGACGCAGGCTTGGTGCACCCTGCCCCATTTTCGCATGGCCTGACATCTGATCAGAGGTTTGACGCGTGGTCGAAGTCGCTACAGGCCATTGGCGCAAAAGACCCAACGCGCAGGAATACCGAGAAGACAAGCACGGTTGTCAAAGCTAAAGACGGCACCGCTCTTGGGAAAGTCGCGCTGGAAAGAGGCAAACTGAGCTTTCAAGCCGAAGGTCAGGCTATTCAGTTCACCGAGTGGCTACACGAGAACGCCAACACTGTGTTCCCGCAACTGCATGAAAAATTCCTTGCCCACTCGGCCAAGCCGGAGTGAGCCAGTGAAGCAACGAAAACAACAGAGGAGCAATGTCGGAAAAGGATAGGCCTCCCGAATGGAAACCACCCGGAAGGCCCGCGCTAACTGTAGGGCGCCAACCCTAAGAAAGCTCATCTTCTAACAAGAGCAATCTAGCGCAGGCCCGAATCGCACGCAACACCGCATAGCGGTGATCCTATATCTTTTGTCTTTTATCTGAGCAAAAGGCCATGGAATAGCGCGCAAAGGTCGTCAATCGGGCTGCCCTGAACGTTCCGCGTGAACAGATCATGGAACATTTTTTACACACGCCCATGCACAAGCATGTTCGGCGCCACCTGTCTTCACCTTCAAAACCAGCGGCTAAAGATGGTGCAAGCACAAAGGATCAGCGCTGGCACCTCCTCGATCTCGCGCGGATCTGTAGGCAGCGCCTCAATCTCCGTGACCGAGATATCACGGTTTTGCGCGGACTGTTGTCGCTACTGCCCGCACAGGCGAGACCAGACCAATTGGTGGTATTTGCTTCCAATCGCGTGGTGATCGAACGCTGTGATGGCATCGATGAGCGCACACTTCGGCGCCGGATTGCCCATTTGCAAAGCTGTGGTTTAATGTCCCGCAGGACAAGCCCAAATGGTAAACGGTATCAAGTCCGTGACGAAGAAGATGGTGCGCGATTGACCTATGGCATCGATCTGGCACCACTCTTCCAAATCCAACCCCATCTGGAAGCGCTTGCGGAAGACTGTCGCCGCGAAACCCTGCGCGTTAAAGCCCTCCGGGCATTGATCCGCGACGCACTCCACAAACGATCAGCATGTAGTCTCAATGGCATCCTTAAGGAAGCACATCGAGCACTTCGGTGCATGTTGGACAGCGAACAGCTTCAGCAAATCCTGTCACAGATTGAAGAGTCGTTTCCCGTAGAAGAAATCCAAACCACAACCGCTTACTATCCTGATGCAGCAGAATTGACCGCCAGCCACGGTCAAAATGACCGGCACATTCAGAGTTCGATTAAAGAATTATTTGAATTAGAAGCAGCTGAAAGCATACCTCCCCAGATGATCGCAAAATCGCAAAAATCTACAGAACGCTATGCCAGGGTGTCTGACATCTCTGTGGCAGAATGCCTTGACCTCGCCCAGACTGCCAAGGCCATGGCGCCTATCCTCCCCAAGTGCTGGGAGGATTTGATCGCCCTGTCAGACCAACTTGCTCCTGCAATTGGGTTGAAAAAGCCGTTGGTTCATGAAGCGGAGAAATATCTTGGTCGCCATGGATGCGCTTTAGCTGTGCTTGGGCTTGTTGAGGCATTTGATAGGATTCGTAGCCCCCAAGCGTACCTGAATGCGCTTGTTAAGCGCGCAATCAAAGAAAGCTTAGATATTGTTCGCATGTTCAGATCGCTCGCAAAGCCGGGAAATGGCACACCGTTGGGCGCTGCTTGTATACCCCGGTAAACACCTCCTTGCCTAAGATGGAGGAGTTTGGCCGCCATGTATACCGGGGTAAACACCCAGATGTCGGAGCAAAGAGTTTGAAAAGGATTTGTATGACGGTGACGGGAAGTGAGATCGAGGGAGTGGCTTCCGGCGCCCATTGAGGAGAAACTTTGATGACGAAAGCTATCCAGAAAATCACCCTGTCCCCCTCGCGGGAAATTCCCTTCGAAAAGCTCGTGCTGAGCCAGTCCAACGTTCGGCGCATCAAGGCCGGCACCTCGGTTGATGAATTGGCCGAAGACATCGCGCGGCGTGGTCTTCGGCCGAGCCTGAACGTCCAACCCGTCTTGGATGCCGATGGCGTCAGGACCGGTATGTTCGAAATTCCGGCTGGTGATCGGCGCTTCCAAGCTTTGTGTTTGCTGATGAAGCAGAAGGGGCTCGCGAAGACTGCACCGATCCCCTGCATCGTGCGGGATGCCGCGTCGGAAATCCTTGCGGAGGACGATTCCCTCGCAGAGAACATGCAGCGCGTGGCTTTGCACCGATTGGATCAGTTCCGTGCCTTTGTGGCCTTGCGCGAAAAAGAACAGAGTGAGGAAGCGATCGCGGCAGCGTTCTTCGTCGCGCCCCAGACCGTAAAGCAGCGCCTCAAACTCGCGTCCGTGGCCCCTGCCCTGCTCGAAGTTTACGGCGAGGATGCCATGACGCTGGAACAGCTGATGCCCTTCACGGTGAACCCAGACCACGAGTGTCAGCTGCAGTTCTGGGATGCAGTAAAGAATTCGTGGAACAAGGAGCCTTACTCAGTTCGTCGTATGCTGACCGAGACTTCGGTGCGGGCCTCTGACCGACGTGCAGTCTTTTTGGGTATAGCGGCCTATGAGACAGCAGGTGGTGTCGTTCTGCGCGATCTCTTTCAAAGCGATGATGGCGGCTGGCTAGAGGACCCTGCTCTGCTCGACCGGCTGGTCGCTCAAAAGCTTCAGGCCGAAGCTGCGGCCATCGCCACCGAAGGCGAGAAGCGGATCGAGGTTTCGACCGACCTGCCCTATGGCTACAGCTATTCGATGCTGGGGCTGAAAGGCGAGCCGACGCCGATGACGGACAGCGAAGGCGCCGATCATGCCGGACACCTGGCTGAGTACCGCGCGATGGAGAAGGAATACTCCGGCCAGGACGAGTACCCCGAGGAGATCGAGACTCGGCTCGGTGAACTCGGGACCGCGATGGAGGCCCTCGAGCAGCGGCCGCTGATTTTCGATGTGACTGAGGCCGCACTCGCTGGGGTCTTTGTGACACTTGATCGAGATGGCTGCCGCGCAGTCTATCGTGGCTATGTCCGGCCCAAGGATGAACCGCGCGATGAGTCCGCGGTCCAGAATGTCGGTGACTCGGAAGCTGTGGGGCAGGGGGCCGATGTGGGTGCCTCTGGCTGGCAGCCCTCGGCGGTATCATCCGCAGGAACCATCAATACCTCCGGTGGCCAGCCGATCGGCGCTGATCTGTCCGAGGATGAGAATGACGGCGCGCTGAAGCCGTTGCCTGAGCGCCTGCTTGTGAAGCTGACCGCTCACCGGACCTTGGCATTGCGTGAGGCAGTCGGGCCCTCGCCTGACGTCGCGCTGACGCTCTTGCTCCTGAAACTCGTTACCAACACCTTCCGCACCTCAGGGGCCTCAGGCAGCTGCGTTGAGGTTTCCGTGCGCCACGTCTACATGGCGGCCCAGTCCCCTGAATTGAAGGACAGCGCGGTGGCGAAGTCGGTTGACGCGCGTCATGAAGCTTGGGAGGAAGACCTTCCGCTAGGCGATGATGCGGCACTCTGGGATTATCTGTCAGCCCTCGACCAAGGCAGTCGTCTGGCTCTACTGGCCCACGGCCTCAGCTTCGGCATCAACGCGATTCATGAGAAGGTGAACCCTTATTGCGCGGGTATCTCGGCGGGTGGGCTGACCCGGCGTATGGCGCAGGCTGATCTCGTAGCCCGGTCGGTCGATCTCGATATGGTCGAGGCAGGCTGGGAGCCCACGGTCAACAACTACCTCAATCGCATTCCCAAGGCTCGGATCATCGAGGCCGTGCGTGAGGCGAAAGGCGAGGGCACCGCGCAGCTTCTCGATCATCTGAAAAAGGGCGACATGGCCACCGAGGCCGCGCGGAAGCTCAAGGGCACCGGCTGGTTGCCCGAGGTTCTGCGCCGCGCCGATCAGGTGGCGCTGGACGGCGAGGATCGTGCCGTAGGGCAGGGGGATGGCGCCGTTCAGCTTGAAGAGATCGAGCTGCCAGCCTTCCTGACGACCGATCTGCCTGATGGCGTCGCGTCGATGATGGCCGCTGCGTGATCTGAGCCAAGCTAGGGCGGGGAAACCCGCCCTCTCTTCACACATAATGTTACAATATCAATATGATGAATGCGATAGCTCGCATTCGAGATGAGGAATCATGTCTGCTAAAACCATCATCGACACTGCACCCTTAGGGGCTTCTGATCCGCTACACCGACGGCTGTCCCAAGCCGCCAGCACGGTTCACCAAAAAGCTAGCAGCATGGAAACGCGCGAACGGAGTCGGCCGTCTTGTCAAGAAAGAACCGCCGCGGCCCTATCTTGCGCGACGCCTTGAACCGCCCCGGGTTTACCGGAGGGCAAAACGCTCACCAGAATTACCCATTATGGAACAGACACAAAAGAAGAGGATATTGAAGCCGTATTCACCTGAGTTCCGCGAGTGTGCGGTGCGATTGGTCATGGAACGCCGCGATGAGTATCAGAGCGAAGCTGCGGCGCTGACGGCGATCGCAGAAAAATTGGGTTGTTTGCCGGACAGTCGCGTTTGAGCCCGCCAGGTCCAGAGCGCCGGCGACCAGCGGGCAGGACCGACCAGTAGTGAAAAGGCGCGGACTTTGGAGTTAGAGCGTGAAGTGCGCGAGCTTCGACAGGCCAACGAAATATTGAGGAAGGCATCAGCGTATTTTGCTCAGGCGGAGCTCGACCGCCCGTTTCGCAATTGATGGATTTCATTGAGGAAAGCCGAGAGATACTTGGGGTCGAGCCAATCTGCAGGGCGCTGCAGTTTCTTCACAAAGATGAAAATAGATGACAGTCGTCAGGATTGCGATGCTCGCCAGTTTACCGAAGCAGCATATCCCGAAGGGCCCGGTCGCTCTGTTCATCCGGCCCGAAGGGCAGTCGCTCGGCGTGCGGCTTCGTGTGCGGTGCGCGGCTCCACCAACTCGCGGGCCTCGAACACCTCCTGCGCCTCTTGCGGCGACGGCTTGGCCACTCTCGCACCTCGGTTGGGCTTTA
>Ga0105054_10010962_pt1 | contig 11402 bp, 12 predicted proteins | sample BON02_FD_78091 | JGI IMG/M metagenome (GOLD analysis project Ga0105054, IMG submission 78091) | Freshwater microbial communities from Lake Bonney liftoff mats and glacier meltwater in Antarctica - BON-02 (megahit assembly) | ecosystem: Environmental > Aquatic > Freshwater > Ice > Glacier... | reverse complement strand
GTGATGCACACCTGTTGTTCGCCAGGTAGGGTAAAATACGGCAGCCGTGCACCTTCTCGCTGGGCGATCCGGTCTCGTGCGATCTTTTTTTAATCGATCTGCATTTTTGCGCGGGAAACTCCATTTGGTCAATCCTACACACCACCAACCTGATGACATGCGCGGTTTCATGTTTTAGAGAGAACAACCATGAAGTCATGCTCTCGGCAAGCGTCGCAAGTTTTGAGGTCTCAGACGAATTCAACAGGGTCGTTGACTATCTGGACTACATATTCAGCGACGTCTGCTTGATTTTTTCCAAAGACAATATATTACAGACAAAACTAGATGAATAATGGCCCTTGAGTGCCATGCGGGCGTTTCGTTGTGCCAGTTTTGCTGTACACCACTCGGTGATTTTCCTGCCCCAAAGGGGTTGTCTAGACCCTACAGCCCCACAGGGGCCCGGCAGGGCCCCACAGCCTCATAGCCCCTCAGCCCCACAGCCTCACAGCCCCACAGCCCCACAGCCCCACAGCCCCACAGCCCCACAGCCCCACAGGGGCCCAGTAGGGGGGCCCGGTAGGAACAAGGAAATTATATATCAAATAAAGTCTCGAATTTTGAAAATGTTGGCCCAAACTGGGTCTGGTGGGGGGATCCCCTTACTGTCTACCCACACACAACGACCTTTCCAAACTCAAAATGCTGCTCTGAAGACGGCCGGGGGGCGTGTCCACCGGGCTTTCCTCTCTGATGGGGGTGTAACTCGATGCATTGACGAACTTGAGGCACACAACACGATGCATTTTTTTGTTTTCCTCCTCGGGCAGTGCCAAGACGATCGAATACATGTTTTCGCCTTTGTCCAAGCAATACTGATTGAAATGAGCCTGCGGCCTGAGTAAAATCGATTTTATACTGCCAGTAGAATTTTCGCGATCGACCTTCTTCGTTTCTTTTTGCAATTCAAATACATCACCAAGATCCGCAGGTTCGGATGGATCTCCCTCTGCAAAATAGATGGACTGGAACTGAGTATTGGTGTTATGGAACGAAAGCGAAGACTTGAGCAGGCATACATGAATGGTCACGGCAGTATCTTCGTTGACCACGTTGGTCAAGCACTCGAACTCTTCGTTCTGGTCGTCGGCATAATCCGACGTAATACAGGCATTTTGCAAGGGAACACGCGTGTGGGCGTAGTATTCATGCATAGACTCTTCGTCATGCTGATCTATACCAGATGCGGCATGGGTGCCTGCGACTGCACTTGTCGTCACATACACTGCGTACTGTCCGGAAAACATGATTCCAGCGGCGGCAATTTTCCAGCCTGGCTCTTGAACTCGAGCATCCAGACCATATGAAGAGAGAGCAGCTTGGTTTGGGTAGAGTGTACCCTTGCAGATGGCATCACTCGTGGCAAACACTTCCAAGTCGTCCCCGCAGGTGGTTCTTATCGGCGTGTTTGCCTTTTTGGACACCGTCATGGCCGAAATATTGTCGTTGCATAGGCCTTTGTTATTGATATCTCTGCTCATCACCTTTACCCACATCGCAAAATCCCCCATCTCGCCCCCCTCGGGGGGGCTTTGTAGGGCCCCAGAACAGCCTTGGTGGATACCTGAAAACCACAGAATATAGTCGAGATTGGAGCTTGCCGTGTAGTGTTTTTCCGGGGTCATCACAACACTGGTAATACCTGCAACATTATACGGGGACAATACCGAGCCCTGCAAACACGGCTGAGCGCCATTCACAATCTCCTGAATGAGAACAGCAAGCCATTGCTCAGATTCCACCTTTTCGTAGTGACCTACCAGTTTCGTCTGGTGGTGGTGCACCCTGTCTCTACCCGTCAGCTCAATACTGGTATTGTGGTCTGCCGGCGTGTTTTTTTTGAAGTGCACCAGAAAGTTGACGATATTCTCTGCCATGTGCATGCGATGTTGCGTTTGGCTACTGCCTGGGACCTCGACAGTGTGCGAGTCATATGTTGGCACCTCAAAGCCGGCATTGCCCCCCTCCACCTCCAGAGCCCGGAGCATGCGCATCGAAAAAATGATTTTGCTACCCTCACCGGCTTCGCTTTGCCGCAGCATACCTGCCGTGACGACGTACATTTTGCCTTTGTCCATCGCCTGCTGAATCTCAGAGCCTAGCATGTGCATGCTCATTGCGGGAGGCATCATCGCCAAGACATGCTCCACCGTCAATTTCGTGATCGAACAGCGCCCGAATTGCACCAGGTTCGCCTGTGTGACGGCGCAGGTGGGGGTAGACTCTAGACCCAACTTGACACTCGTGCTTACATAGTGCTGCATGGCCTCCAGGGACAGGAAGCCCATGGCTACGTTGCAATTCTGCGCTCGACCAATTGGCAGTTCGCTCAAATCCATAGTTTGGCGCTCCGAATTCACAGTTATCTCCTTTTCGACATCACCTGTCTTCGTTTCAGAGCGACTGCCTGAATAAAACAAACCCAGTCCGACGTGAACCTTTTCATACTTCACACGAGGCAGAATTTCATCCACCACCGCATCGAGTGCCCCAAAAGCCAGTGTACCCGGCTCCAGAATTTGCAAGTGATCCGCCTTGTTGTCGACCAGAAACTGACACACCACACACTCATTTTTAACATTGCTGTTCACTGGCATCGATGCAAACCCTTGTGATACACGCTCTTGATTGGCCCGCCGCCACGTCTCAGGCGACTGCAACTTGGCCACAGTACTTGTGTAAATGATGCAGTGCAAGTCAATCTGGATGACAGGGCGGCTATTGTACACTGTGTCCGTTTCCACCGACAGATGGACAAACTTGTTCGACGACACTGCCTCGCGATTTTTCTTTGCTAACAGCAGGATAGCTTCTTCATTCATTTGCTCCGCCAACGCTTGGAGTTTTTTCCGCTCAGCGTCAGAGATCCCACTACTGCTGCGTCCCATACTTTCAATGGTGAAATAGTGTCGACAGCGTCTACTCGCGTTATATACGGATTTTACAACTTGGGCCCAACTGTGGACTGCTCGATTTCTGAGGCTTGCTTGTCCAACATATATGATTCTACTTATATAGAGACATGCGTTTCATCCTGTAAAATGTGTGGTGGTAGACCCACTGAATGTTCTGATTTTCACTTTCTTGAGGAATAGAGTCCCCCTTTTGGCAGTAAAACACATGCTGTTCTCCGAACAAATCAGACCTCAAATAATAAGCTGCTTGAAGGCGCCCTGTGGGCCTTTTTAGCCTTAGTCCAAGGCTGCCATGCGGGCCGAAGTTACGCCCACGACAACAGCTAGCGACTCAATTACCTCATTTTTGGGGGTCCGAAGTGATGAAATAAACCATATGTACAGCAAGCCAGGATTCCACATGCAACAAGTTGTGAACAGATGACATATATGTTGCAAGATTTCCGCTGTGCGAGCGTGGTCAGAGGAAATGACAATTAAAAAAGGACAAGGACACCCCCAAAAGCCCCGGGGGGGCTTAGCAACAAAACGCCAGCAGCCTGAGAGTGCTGCTGCGCGCGGTAGTTCATGCGAACAAAGCACACGGATACAGCCCACTGAAGTGTTTCCTGCGTCCATTGTGTCCAACACCACCATCACGACGCTATTCTGCCCGTCGACCACTTCGCCACATCCGTGCAGATTATGGCTCTTCATTTGCTTCAATTTGCTTGCACAGAACAACCACACTTACCGCAAAAAATCATGCAATGGTTGACGATGCAAGAAAATCGTGTTGAGGTTTTTTTGAACAAGTGGTTTCACAAGCAGCGTGCTGCCGAGCGAATGCCTTCATACACACATACGCCTGTCCGTACAGAACAGAAGCAACTCAGGAGTGTGCGAGTGCAACTTCTCGGCGAATGCCGTCAAAATAAGCTGGATTTCTGCTCGTCAATTGCCAGCAAATCTTTTTGCATGGGTGTGCTACCCGAAACCCACAGAATGCTATCCCTCATGGCCCACTTAGATCTACATGGAGATACGGACGCCAAGTCTCCTGTGAAAAATGCACTTTACGCAAAATCAAACAATCCTGAACACACGATAGTACTGCAGGCACTGCTCGATATACTGCAGGGGGGAGAGACACCTACACCTCCCACACATTCTGCATCTCTCCGGGCGTTTTTCGAGCAGCAAGAGCGGTCATATGTCAAGCAAGAAGTTGACGCCATCAACAACAGTGACCAGATAGAGAACACAGACGCTTGGCACTTTGTGCGTCGAAACGAGTGCGTAACACCAAAAGCTTCGGGATTCTGGGTTCTGTGGTCGCCAGGGAGCATATGGAACCGGTGTCAGCGTATGGACCCCTTGATGATACAGGTGGTCGAGGCAATGCTGGCGAAGCTTGCCAGTGCAACCGCATCCCATACCAGCAACAAGCTGATGATGAATCCATCATCTTGGCTCGAAACTAATATCATCCAACCTATCATGTCACATCTGGCAACAATCGCACACGATGGCGCCCAAACGGAAATGGACCAGAGCTTGAAAGTGATCAAAATGGCACAGACTCTGGAGATTCAAACATAGACAAAACATGCACAAACCAAAATGAGGGCCATTCAAAACAAATTGCGTGATATTCAACAAAAAAGGGAAGAAATCATGAAAACCGTCTCGAAACGCACAACAGCAAATGCCCCACAGCAAGCCCGCACTGCCACTGACTCAGCGATGGGATCCAATTTAGCCCTGGTGTCAGATTCCTGTGTTGGTGAGCCTACTGCACGCGAAAAAAAATTGTTGCTGGAACTCGACGCCACAGAGCATGAATGTGAGCAATTGTTGAAACAAACGACGCAGCGATTCAATGCTCTCCAACCCAATGGCGAAATCCACGCGGAAAAGTTGAACATGCTCCAGACGCAGCTTTTTCTGTTCCTTCTGACGGTCATTTTGCTCGAAGAAATGCTCAGAAATGTCGCGCAAACGCGCATGATTCGGCTGCGGTTTACCATCATTCGGGAAGCGGAAGCCATGTTTCCACCAATACCGTGTGCAGTGAAATTCCATTTTATTGAGGTTTACTGTGGATTATTGTTTGGAGTGCCAACTCCATCCACACGAATTATTGCACAGTATTCGTCAGTCGACATAGACCCGAAATTCTTCGCTGATGTGGAATGCGCTGCGTGCAACTACCAGGCGCTCAAGGTTCACATTGACAAATTTCAGAAAGCACATGAGAACAAATTTCTACAGTACACACCACAGGACACCACAATTCAATACAAAGCCAGGTGTTTGTATGTCAGCCCTTCGACCAAAATCCTCCACCCCCCGATTCAAACACATGTAATGCCAGGCCCAGTGCAAGCTGGTGCAGCTGAATAATCTGCACACTCGAGTTTGAACATGACACATTTTCGGCTATACTAGTACCACCTGCAAAAAACGCGGCCGGCTTGATCGTGTTGTTTTTTTCCTGTGACGCACTTTTTTTCCAGGCTGTCACTGCTCTCCTACCATTTCATCTCCGGTCCCATCTTTCTCGAAGCCCCCCTCTCCCCCTCCTCAGTGTGATCTATTTGCGGATGATCAGTCCATATGTAGCATGGCGAGAAAATAAACCAAGTATACTGCCCGACACACGCGGCACTGATAGTGGGTGGGAGTAGTGCGAGTGTCTGTTGGAGTTAAGGGTGTGAGGGGGTGAGAGATGTCGACTGGAATGGTGGCTCTCTGTCAGCATGTCGAGCGGATTGTACCAGATGCCCTGCACGTGCATATTCCAAAAATATTTTCTTTTCAGGAGCTATGCGCAGAAGTGCTTGTGGATTTTGTCCAGGCGATGAACAAAGTTGGACTGGTGGCCAGTGAGACTGCCGGGGCTCGCCAAATCATGTTTCGTAAGGTGCAATTTGCCGCAAAACAGACACGTTTTATCAGCAGAGTGTTTCCATACACGGCTTGTCCCTATCTTCTGAGCGTGCAAAAGGCGAATCTTCAGCTGGATGAGCAGGAATATTTTACCGTGTCCGACCAAGAGATTCGTTCGAAAGTCATGCAAAGCGAGTGCAACGGGGCATATTTCCTGCCAAAACGGTGCGAAGCTTGTGGTGGTGGGATCGAACTCGAACAGGAGGGGCACAATTGTGATTTTTTTTGCGTCGCGGCGTGCGAACTCCATGATCAGCACCCGACAAAGGAAAAGACACGAATGATGTTGGTGTATGTAGAATACAAGATAGCTGCGGTGCGCTTGGAGTGTCAGAGCAGTGTGCCGTGTGTTCGCCTGCACGTGTTAAGCCCCACGCGCCTCTTTTCCGCGTGCTATGCGGGAATCAACACGCTGGAGTGCATACTGTCTGTCACAAACAAAGTCGGGTGTCAGTGCGGGGGGCAGGGGGGGGTATTATGCCCAGTGCATGTTGTAGTACCATGTCCAATGTTTTTGAAAACGATGCCGGTAAACGTGCTGAGCCTGCGAATTCTCATCCACTTTTACAAGGAAAATGTACTGTCGACGTGGTACAACGAGAAAAAAACCGATGCTGTGGTGGAAATTCTGTTCCTGGTTGGTGAGTATGTGCTCAAGACAGCTGTTTTGAAACCCATGATTATTCCCTTTGTCTCGGAGGATATCAAGAATCCAAACGTCAATTTTTTTTTTGTCAAAACTCCCATGCGCGACATAACGACTGCCATGCAACAAACTCGTTTGTTTTTGCGGAGCATCTCGCCGCCAGTTACGCAAACGTACGAACAGCTTGTTGCGAGCTTTTGCGAATTCATGTCGCATACCGGTGCTTCTCACAAGCATCTCGAGGGGATGCTGAAGCGATGGACACCCGAGTACGCCGTTGCGTTTGCAACCAAAAACGATGCTCAGCGTCTGATGATGAAATCCACCGCCCCCAAGGATGCGCATACCGGTCTAGAGGGCCTGCTGGATGCCTTGCGTTGCTTTTTCTACACGCAACAGGCTGGGTTCTATACAGACACGTTGCACATCGAGGACGTCACTGTATTTTCGCGTTTGTGCAAGGAAGAACTGGAGTTGCGCTTCTTATTCTTATTGTTCCAGAAGGGCCTATCACGACCCAAAATTACATTTGCCCGTGGTGATGTATGCAACATTCTGCATCTTCCGTGAGTGATCCTTTCTCTCGATTCGGGGGGCGAACCGCGTTGTTTTGGCTGTATGTGCGTTTTGAATAAAATGTCCGGTTCGACAGACGATTTGTGTCTGTAAAGTGACATAAATGTTGCATTCTGGTAGTCTGCCGTCCTCTCCCCCCTCCCCCCCCCCCCCCCGTGTAGGACCAATGGGGGGTCGATACTACACGGTCGGAAACACCCCACATTTCATGCTGGATATCATGGTTTCGTTGAGAGGCGTGTTCACATTATACGGGTCTAGCAAGAACACGTCAGACAGCCTCGCGACGTGTAGCGGCGAGTACATTGTCTGTAGTGTCGAATCTTTCAAGATTTTTATTTTCGTTTTCACTTGCATCTTCTGGAAAATACCCGAGTCTACCAACGTGTTCCACAGTGTATGCGGGTGTAGTGATGTTCACCGCAACAGCATGAAAAAGAGTTTTTGCTTGACCGGGCCGGGTATTTTTACGTGAGTCTGGTCCTGTGAAATCTGTATAATCAGCCACAATACATACTGTGCGCATTGCGATTCAGTGCGCAAGGGCTCAATTTCGCTGTTTTTCTGCAACAGTGTACATGCCCTCCCATACTTTATGATGCAGAAATTCACTATGAAGAAGCAATAGTCGTACAGCATGGTGTGGAGCGAAGGGTACGCAATATTTTTTTGAGGTAAATTGTTCCTGACATAAGCATGGCTGCTTCCCTTGAAATTGCCGAGAATTTGGTCCATGAGATCGGGAGATATGTCGAGATACAACGCATCGCTAGCCACGATGCAATTTTTCTTGAGATGTCACGAATCTCGGTCCATAGTAGCAAGAGTCGATATACCCGACGTTCTGGAATTGAAACAGCACATACACTATAAATGTGTGTAAATATATATATGTGTAATATGTATATATGTATATTCAAATATATTTATGTACATATACATATATAAGTATATGTATATGTATATATATATATATATACATATGTATATATATATACATATGTATTGTAACTTCCAACAACAGGTACACGGAGGATCTTGTTCTATTTATTCGGCGGTCGTTTGAACCCAAGGTTCGTGGATGCTTTTTTTTCCGAGTCTGGGTGTCTTTTGCCTTTGGAATTGCTCTCTCTGTCTCATATATCGTGTCTGGGTTTCTTTTGCATGTTCGAATTGATTGTATCTGAGTGTCTTTTCCCTTGTTCGAATTGCTCTTTCTCTCTCTCCCATACTTGAATTGCTTCTGTCCAATTGTATCTGTCGGATGCGTGCATTGTTTGTTTGAAACCACGTACACGTGTGGACCAATGTCTGTTGATGGGTGGAGTGGGTTTGTGGGCGGGTGGGGTGTAATGGCGGGTGGGGTGCTATGTTTTATATCTTGTTTCTCCGTCGGTGTATTGCTAGCCTTCATCCCTTCCCCCCCTCTTACTGTATCTTACTAATCTTTCTTTTCTGATGTGTGCATATATACGTGTACGATTATGTGTGCGCGCGCGCACGCACACACACATGCGTACACATACGCACACACATGTACATATATGTATAAAATTAAGTACATACTCATATCCATACATTCATACAAGCATGCATACATTTATACATACATATATCTATATATGCGTGCATGCATACATACATTCGTACATGCAAACAAACAATCAAACATATATACATATATGCATACATACATTTGTACAAACATATATACAAACATACATACATACATACATACACACACCCAATGATATATTCATTTGGAGTGCATCACAGCTGTACGAAGAATCATTGCGCTTCCGACTTGTTGGGTCAATTTAAAGCCATCTTCTTTTTCATAATAAACCAAAGCTCCATGCGAAAGTTCGCACCCTCGTGTTCTCTCGCTCTCTCTCTGTAGCATGTGCCCACTTGCTCCCTTCCACACACACGCACCATATGATGGCTACACACTGGCAAGCAATCGATCGAGAAAGAGGCAGTTTAAGACACCTTGGGACAGTCCATGAGGGAGAACTCATTATTTTACACAAGAAACAAATTGTGGAAGGAGTAATTTCAAACTATTTGATGTAGAACTTTAAAGACTACCTGCTGGAGATCTCTCTTTCAGTACTATTTTTATTTTTCCATTTATAATCTCAGTGCGGAGTGTATCTCTTGAAAAGAATCGATTTAGACCAAACACCCCAAACACTCTCAAACGCGGCTTTCAAATGCTTTCTCGTTGAGATTCAATGGTTCTCAGTAGGCTACAAGTCAGTACTAACACAGTTCACTCCCACCAGTTGGCATACACAAATTTTAATCGGAAAATTTTTCTGTATGCAAACAAAACAATTCTGTATGCTGTTCAAAAATTACGTGGACTAAAATATTCCGCCCTGTTCTTTTGCACTTGTGCTCCCAACTACCTTCTCCTACTCGACAATTCCACCCCCACCAAGGGGTTTTGACAACCCCCCTGAATAAACCCCTTGCCCTCTAACTTTCTTGCGCTGTCTCAGAGACACACTTTTTCACTGTCTCTTGCTTTCTCTTTTTAACTCTTTGAGTCTGTGGCTCTCTCTTTTGCATTCTCCCTCGATTTTGCCCTCTTTTGGCTGTCTCTTTTGCTGTTGACCTCCTTTTCTTGCAGAACCTGTTCACTTGCGAAGCAAGCCAGAGAGAGAAAATGTTGCAACAAAAAAAGTAGTATTGCTTCGAGGGACTTGATACCATTAGCTCTCTGCATTATCTGCAAAGACATTCAAAAAAAAAGCCCTGTGTTGTGCGTCCAGCGCTGTTTCAAGTTCTTCTGAGGATATACCAAGCCTTTGCAGGTCATTGAAAGGATCCGAGGCTGGGCAGACATTCATGGTGTCACAGTGTGACTCCATTTCCAAAACCTCCGAAACGTCTGCGGTGACGAATTTGGTAGATTGTGCGTTGTTGCAAGATGCCCTGTCCAAGCTGTCGTCAAGGTCCATGCTCAAGTGTATCGAGGATGGCGAACTCAGGCTCTCGTTTTCGGCCTCTTGCTGCAGCAAGTTCTGGGGAGGTTGAGACTCGAAAAGAACCAGGTCTGGGAAGCAGTAATTGGGTTTGGTTGAACCCTGCATGATGTTCTTCTGCTTTTCGCTGGGCTTGCGAGATCGACTGGGGCGCGGCGCGTTCAAACTGGCACCTAGCCCCATTCGGGCACCGGGCGTTCTGGAGTCGGTGCTTGGAGCATACTCGGTTTCGTATCGCTGGGCATGGTGGAGATTACTCGGAGGCCTACTGAGCAGCCTGCCGTTGCCGTTGCCGGGAGCTTCTGGGTTCAGGAGGGGTATACGCAACCAACCACTTTGAGTGCGCACTGAGCGCACAAACGTGCCATGCTTGCGGAATGTGGAGTAGCACGAGTCGCACAAGGTTTGTCCAATCATCCATGCCCAATTGCGATTGCCTGCGCTTGTTTTCTTGGAGACAATGCGCCACTTATTCGAGTGCGTTGGCGCGGGGCAGTCTCGGTAGAAGCACATCCGGCCCTTGCTAGTCAGGTCCTTGAAGTGACTCTCGTCGAGCCTGGGACCGGCCGCTGGATCATTGCCGTACACAGGCATGTCCTCTGCAAGTGAGTACTGATCTGTAGTAGTCCTCCACTAGAACCTATGAGCTACGTTCTACTTCAAACATGGCAGTATCTGAACCAAGGTCAAAAAAAGTATCGTGCAAAAGCCATGCTCAACTGAGACTTGTGAGAAATATCATCATGCTGCTCGTACTCACCGTTGTCAGCATTGTGTCATCTAAACAGCTCAAAAACGAAATATTGGTATCTTTTTGGGGGGAAAGTTGGTAGATGGAAAAATCTTAAGTTCCTGGAAACGTATGTTTGAAAAAGAGACATCGAAGGAGGCATGAATAAAGTTGTTTTTTTCCAACCAGACAATTGACGAACAATTGTTTTGCCAACTTGAACTGTTGATTTTTGTAGCCAAAGGGCTTTGCAACGTCACTGTAATGAACCATATACATCCTCGTGTTCCCATTTTAAACGAACCAAAACGCGATGATTGGACTAGTACGTTTTCAAAAACATGCTCGTTCAGAGTGTGTGTGAGTAGACCAAACGTTCGAAATAAACCTGGTCAAATCTAGTCTCTGTCAAAATCAAAGACGAGTTGAAAAAAAATTCTCCCCACATCATCCTTTAGAAAGAAAGAAAGAAAGAAATATTTGCCGCAATCTGTGTTCGGTTCGATGCCGTCTGCGCAGTCACATGTGACACGGCTTTTGAGGTGTTTGGAGGACATAGGCTTATTTCG
>Ga0105054_10010960_pt1 | contig 11404 bp, 10 predicted proteins | sample BON02_FD_78091 | JGI IMG/M metagenome (GOLD analysis project Ga0105054, IMG submission 78091) | Freshwater microbial communities from Lake Bonney liftoff mats and glacier meltwater in Antarctica - BON-02 (megahit assembly) | ecosystem: Environmental > Aquatic > Freshwater > Ice > Glacier... | reverse complement strand
CTGGATGTGGCCGCCAACCTTGGGTTTCAGGCCCGGCTGGCGGGGCGGTTTGATGCAGGATGGGCTGCGGACCTGGCCAAAGAGTTGGGGCTTGAGGGGTTGCTGACGCGCTATCCCGAGCAACTGTCAGGCGGGCAGCAGCAGCGGGTGGCGCTCGCCCGCGCGCTGGTGTTCGAGCCGGAGCTGGTCCTGATGGATGAGCCGTTGGGCGCGCTGGACAAGCAATTGCGCGAGCATATGCAGTTCGAGATCAAGCGGATTGCCGATAATCTGGGGATTACGGTGGTTTATGTGACCCATGACCAGACCGAGGCGCTGACCATGTCGGACCGGGTCGCAGTGTTCAGCGACGGGATGATCCAGCAACTGGCCCCGCCCGATCAACTCTACGAGGCCCCCGAGAACAGTTTCGTGGCGCAGTTCATCGGTGAAAACAACACCATGACCGGCGTGGTCAAGGAGATTACCGGCAGCACCTGCGTCGTCCGGCTGGACAGCGGCGACGAGATCGACGCCAAGCCGGTGAATGTGTCGCGTGTCGGCGAGCGCACCAAGGTCTCGATCCGTCCCGAGCGGGTCGAGATCAACAAGGACCGGTTGCAGGCGGGGGCGCATACGCTGCGCGCCGAGGTCCTCGAATTCATCTATATGGGTGATATTTTCCGCACCCGCCTGCGGGTCGCGGGCAATGAGGATTTCATCATCAAGACCCGCAATGCCCCCGATCAGGTCCGCCTGAAGCCGGGGACGATGATCGATATCGGCTGGCTGCCCGAGGATTGCCGGGCACTGGACGCGAATTGACCAGTGCCGGGACCAAACCGGCCTAAAACCAAGACCAACCAAAAGGGAGAATGACATGAAACTGAAATACCTTCTGGGCGCGACGGCCCTGACCCTCGCCCCGCTGGGCGGCACGATTGCCACTGCGCAAGACCTGCCCGCATGCGAGAATTGTTCTGACAGCATGGTGATAATGTCCTGGGGCGGCGCCTATCAGGCGAGCCAGCTGGCTGCCTATGCCGAGCCCTATGCCGCGCTGACCGGGATCACCGTGACCTGGGACGAGAGCAGCAACGAGGCGATTGCCAAGCTGCGTGCTGCCGAGGAAGCCGGTAACATGACCTATGATCTGGTCGATGTTGAGGGCCCCGACTCGCAGCGCGCCTGCGATGAAGGTCTGGCGATGGAGATCGATTTTGAAGAGGCCCTGCTGCCGGGCGATGACGGGTCGAGCGTCACCGATGACTTTGGTCCGTCGCTGATCAATGATTGTTTCGTGCCGCAGATCGTGTTTTCGACCACATTTGGCTATCGCAATGACGTGGCTGCCTGGAACGGCGCCACGCCGGACAGCCTTTGCGCGATCTTTGACACCGAGACCTTCCCCGGGATGCGCGCGCTGGAGAGCCGTCCGAAGAAGAACCTGGAATGGGCGCTGCTGTGTGACGGTGTTGAACAAGACGATCTCTACGACGTGCTTTCCTCCGATGGCGGTGTCGAGCGGGCGCTGGCCAAGCTCGATACGATCAAGGAAAGCGTGATCTGGTGGTCTGCCGGTGCCGAGACACCGCAATTGCTCGCCGATGGCGAGGCTGTGATGGGATCGACCTATAATGGCCGTCTCTTTTCGGTGATTGCAGAGCAAGGCCAGCCGGTGTCGATGTTGTGGGACTGGCAGGTGTTCGACTTTGACGGCTGGATCGTGCCGACCGGACTCGATGAAGCCCGCGAGAACCGCGTGATGCATTTCCTTGCCTTTGCCACCGATACCCAGCGGCTGGCCGATCAATCGAAATACATCGCCTATGGTCCTGCCCGCGCCTCCTCGCAGCCGTTGGTGGCGACACATGCCACGCTGGGCATCGAGATGGCCGAGCATATGCCGACCAACCCGGACAACCAGACCAATTTCCTTGTGAACAACATCGAATGGTGGGCTGACAATTCGGACGAGGTCGAGGCCAAGTTTCAGGCCTGGCTGGCGCAGTAAGCCTCGATGATCTGGGCGGGGCCCATGATGGCCCCGCCCGCTTTTGCGAAAGGTTCCCGATGACCGATGCCGCGGCGCCCCCGATGCCAACCGGCCCGATGACCCCCGCTGCTGCCCCGGTCACGCTGAAAGGCAAGATGCTGGCCGCGGATGGCCGTCCGCTGCGCGTCAGTCTGAACCGCGCGCTGCGCCGTCAGAAGCTGCGCGCGCTGATGCTGATTGCGCCGCTTTTACTGTTCATCATGCTGAGTTTTGTGGCTCCGATTGCGGATATGCTGTTCCGTTCGGTCGAGAACCAGATCGTGGTGGACACGCTGCCCCGCACGGTCATGGCGATGCGCGACTGGGATCCGGCGCAGGACCCTGCCCCGGATGAGGCGGTCTTTGCCGCACTTTATACCGATCTGGTGGTGGCGGAGGAATACAAAAGCCATACACGGCTGGGCACACGGCTGAATTATGAATATGGCGGGGCTTCGTCCTTGTTTCGCGGCACCGGTCGGGCTGTGGGCGGGTTTGAGACCGAGATTTACACCGAACAATTCAGGGCCGCCGACCCTGCCTTTGCCGATCCGGCACAATGGGCCGCCTGGATGGACGATCAGGCCATCCGCGACAGCCTGCCGTTGACGCGGGATGCATATGACGCCTGGGCGGAGATCACCGTCACCATCAAGGAGGACGAGCCCGCCGCGGAGGACCCCGGCGATTTTGTCTATACCGCGCTCTATCGCGATCTGGCGGCGGGTGCCCGGCCTGCCGCAATGCCGGTCCCGGATGTTACCGCGTTCCAGAACGTATCGCTGCGCGGTCAGTTTCTGGACGAGGCCCCGGAGTGGGGAGAGCCGGAAATCTGGCAGGCGATCCGGTCTTATAGTCCTGCCTATACCAGCGGCTATTTCCTCAATGCGGTCGATATGCTGATCGGCCCGGAAGGGCCGGAGATGCGGCCCGAGGCGCAGCGGATATATGTCACGCTCTTTATCCGTACGATGATCCTGTCGATCACGATTACCGCGAGTTGCATCGTGCTGGGCTATCCGATTGCCTGGCTTTTGGCATCGCTGCCGGCCCGGTCTGCGAACCTGCTGATGATCCTTGTCCTGTTGCCGTTCTGGACCTCTCTTCTGGTGCGCACGAGCGCGTGGAAAGTGCTGCTGCAACAGCAGGGCGTGATCAATGACCTGCTGGTCTGGGTAGGGATCATTGCAACCGATAACCGCCTGATCATGATCAACAACGCCACCGGCACGGTCATTGCGATGACCCATATCCTGCTGCCTTTCATGATCCTGCCGCTCTATTCGGTGATGAAGGGCATTCCGCCGAGCTATCTGCGGGCCGCAAAATCGCTGGGTGCGAACAACTGGACCGCGTTCTGGCGGGTCTATTTTCCACAAAGCGTGCCGGGCATTGGCGCGGGGTCGATCCTCGTTTTTATCCTTGCCATCGGCTATTACATCACCCCGGAACTGGTGGGCGGCAACAAGGGTGTGTTCATCTCGAACCGGATTGCCTATCACATTTCGACATCGCTCAACTGGGGGCTGGCTGCTGCGCTGGGCACAATTCTGCTGGCTTTGGTCCTGACTCTCTATTGGGTTTATGACCGAATCGTCGGCATCGACAACGTGAAGCTGGGGGGCTGAGCCATGGCATTGCCGATTTATGCCACGCCCGGCCAGAGGGTCTGGTATTACTCTTTCCGGGTGATCTGCGGCCTGATCTTTTTCTTTCTGATCGCGCCGATCATCATCATCATTCCGCTGTCCTTCAACGCGCAGAATTTTTTCACCTTTACGCCAGAGATGCTGCGGCTGGACCCGGCGGGTTATTCGACGAAGCATTACACCGACTTTTTCACCAATCCGGACTGGCAGGGGCCGCTGTGGAACAGTCTGCGCATCGCGCCGGTGGCGACGCTGGTTTCTGTGACGCTGGGCACGCTGGCCGCCGTGGGACTGAGCCAAAGCCATGTGCCGTTCCGCCGCGCGATCATGGCGGTGCTGATTTCGCCGATGATCGTGCCGCTGATCATTTCGGCGGCGGGGATGTATTTCTTTTATTCGCGCATCGGATTGCAGGGCACCTATTGGGGTGTCGTACTGGCCCATGCAGCACTGGGCACGCCGTTTGTCATCATCACGGTGACCGCGACGCTGGTGGGGTTTGACCGCTCGCTGACCCGTGCCGCCGCGAGCATGGGTGCCGATCCGCTACGCACATTCTTCAAGGTGCAGATGCCCCTGATCCTGCCCGGTGTCGTGTCGGGTGGGTTGTTTGCCTTTATCACCAGTTTCGACGAGGTGGTGGTGGTCCTGTTTCTGGGTGCCGCGGGGGAAAAGACCCTGCCCTGGCAGATGTTCATCGGATTGCGCGAACAGATCAGCCCGACGATTCTGGCGGCGGCGACGGTGCTGGTGGGGATTTCGATCCTGCTGCTCGCCACACTGGAGATATTGCGCCGCCGGTCGGAGCGGCTGCGGGGCATGTCGCCCGCCTGAGTTATGGCAGCAGGCTGATCCAGAGCGAGACGGAGAGGATGCAGGCCAGCGTGCCGATCAGCACGGCCGAGGCAGAGACGCGCCGCGCGGCGCCGTACATATCGGCAAAGAGATAGGCGTTGACCCCCGGGGCCATTGCCGCCGTGATCACCGCCGAGCGGAAGGCCGCATCATCGAGCCCAAACTGATGCCCGAGCAGCCAGACCACCGCAGGATGCATCAAGAGCGAGACGCCGACGATGAAGAGGATTGTGCGCATGTCCCCTTCGGGCCGGTAGCGGTAGAGGATACCGCCAAGCCCGAACAGGGCCGCAGGCAGCGCCGCCCGCACCACGAGTGCGATGGCGTCGGTCAGAACGGTGGGCAGCGTCAGGCTGGTCAGGTTGACGAAAAAGCCCAGGAGGATGCCGATCACCAGCGCATTGCCAAAAATCGCCCGTCCGATCCGTGCAGGCACATGTCGCAGGCTTTGCCCGCGTGCGCGCACCAGCTCCATCGTGATGATCCCCACCGCGTAGCAAAAGGGCGCGTGGATTGCGACGATGGCGAAGTTTCCTGCCAGCGCCTCGGTCCCGTAGGCGCGTTCGGTGATCGGCAGGCCAAGCAGCACCGAATTGGAGAAGAGCCCGACAAAGCCGATTGCGACGCTATCCTCCCACGACCGACCGAAGAGCAGCCGCGCCCCGAAGATGCCGGTCACAAAGCCTGCCAGTGCACCCACATAGAATATGATCAGCAGGGCGGCGTCGAAATCCTGCTGCAGGTCAAGTGTCGAGATCGCGGTGAACAGCAGGCAGGGGATTGCAAAACCCTGTGCAAAGCGCATCAGTCCGTCAACGGCGGTGTCACTGATGAACCCGCGCCAGACCATGACATAACCAAAGCCCATCACGATGAAGACCGGCAGAATGACTGAGACAAGCGCGCTCATGTCTGCGTTGCGTCAGTCATCGAAGCGCAGCACCATGCCGTCATAGGCCGGGGTGATATGGGCGGGGGTTTCGGCGGCAACGGTCGCGTAGTCGAGGTCGATATGCATGTTGGTCAGCACCGCCTGTTTCGGTTGCGCCCGGGCGATCCAGTCGAGCGTTTGCGCCAGATGCGCATGGGTCGGGTGCGGTTTGCGCCGCAGCGCATCGACGACCCAGCAGTCGAGGCCCTGAAGCTGTGCCCATGCCACGTCCGGGATGGCGGAGACATCGGGCAGGTAGGCCACATCGCGGACCCGGAAGCCAAGCGCGTCGATATTGCCATGGGTGACGCTGAAGGGGGTGAGCGTGACCGGCCCGCCGGCGCCGGTGATGGTGACCGGTCCCGCCAGCGTGTTGAGTTCGCAGACCGGCGGGTAGGATGACCCCTTTGGCTGCACAAAAGCATAGCCGAAACGGGCGATCAGTGCGTTTGCCGTTTCCCCATCCGCCCAGACCTGCAGCCGTTTGTGCGTGTTGAACACAATGAGCCGCAGATCGTCGATCCCGTGGACATGGTCGGCATGCGAATGGGTGTAAACCACGGCGTCGAGCGTGCCGACCCCGGCGCGGAGCAGTTGTGCGCGCATGTCGGGGGAGGTATCGATCAGGATGCGGGTGAGGCCTTGGGGTGTTTCGCGGGTGATCAGGATGGAACAGCGGGAACGCGCGTTGCGCGGATCGGCGGGGTCGCAATCGCCCCAGTCGCCGCCGGGGCTATCGCTGGGCCGGGGCACACCGCCGGAAGAGCCGCAGCCGAGGATGGTGAAGGAGAGCGTGGCCGTCATTCGGGCTGCCATGCGGCGGCTTTGCTGAAGAGCCGGTCGAAATTGGCGCTGGTCTGCGCGGCGAAGTCTGTGAGGCTCAGGTTGAAGAGTTTGGCTCCGATGGCGGCGGTATGGGCGGTGTACGCCGGTTCGTTGCGGCGGCCCCGGTGCGGCGGCGGCGCGAGGTAGGGGCTGTCGGTTTCCAGCAGGATCCGGTCCAGCGGGGCGCTGGCAAAGATCGCGCGCAGGTCGGTGGAGCGCGGAAAGGCGGCGATGCCGGACATCGAGAGGTAAAAGCCGAGGTCGAGCGCACTTTGCGCAAGTGCGGCCCCGCTGGAGAAACAGTGCATGACGCAGCTGTATTGGCCGGTCTGGTATTCTTCGGTCAGGATCCGGGCCATGTCGTCGTCGGCGGCACGGGCGTGGATGATCAGCGGCAGGCCGGTGGCGCGGGCGGCGGCGATGTGGATGCGCAGGCTTGTCTGCTGAATCGCCTTCGTTTCGGCGGTGTAATGATAGTCGAGCCCGGTTTCGCCGATGCCGACGCATTTAGGATGGGCGGCGATGGTGAGCAGATCGTCGAGGCTGGCAAGCGGTTCTTCTGCAGCACTCATCGGGTGGGTGCCTGCGGCGTAAAAGACCGGCGCGTTGGCTTCGGCGATGGCCCGCACGCGGGGTTCGTGCCGCAGGCGGGTGCAGATCGTGACCATGCGGGTGACGCCAGCGGCCAGCGCCCGGTCAATCACGGCAGGCAATTCGCCGTCAAAATCCGGAAAATCGAGGTGGCAATGGCTGTCAACGAGGGCAGGGTGCTGTTGCGGAACGGTGTCGGGGGACATGGGGGCCGCCTCAGGCTGTGGCGAGGGAATGCGCCGTCTCTTCGATCTTGCAGACCATATCAAGGATCAGGGCGGCAGGGTCAAGGTTGAGCGCCTTGCCTTGACGGGCGCGCGCGCCGATGTCCTGCTGCAATGCGGCCCAGCGCCGCGCGGCGCGGTCATCGGGGGCGAGCCGGGCCAGAAGCCGCGCCTCGCCCGGCGCGCCCTGGGTGGCGGGTTCGCCCAGAAGCCCGGCGCGTGCAGCGCGGGCCAGAAAGAGGTCGATCAGGTCGAGGATCAGCGGAAAGCGCGCCTCTGCCCCTTTGCCGGTACAGGATTCGCCCAGCCGGATCGCTGCGGGGCGGTCGAAGCGCGGCAGACCGGAGAAGAGATCGACCAGCGTGGCATAGGCGGCGAGCCCGTCAAGATGGGTGAGCCGGATCGCATCGCCGACCGAGCCGCCGGCGAGGACGGCCAGCGCGTCGGGGGAGACAGGTGCCGTGCCGCTGGCGGCCAGTGCGCGGCCCAGACCATCGGGGGAGAGAGTGGTGAGCCGCAACTCGCGGCAGCGCGAGCGGATCGTAGGCAGGAGCCGCGAGGGTTGGTGCGCGATAAGCAGGAGCGTGGTGCGCGCGGGGGGTTCTTCGAGTTCCTTCAGCAGCGCATTGGCGGCGGAGCGGTTCAGCTCGTCTGCCGCGTCGATGATCACGACCCGGTGCCCGCCATCGGTGGCGGAGAGGTGAAAGAAGAATTTGAGCGCGCGGACCTGATCGGCGCGGATGTCGGAGGAAAGTTTGTCGCCTTTGTCGTTGAGCCCGCGCCGCAGCACAAAGAGACGCGGATGCGCGCTGGAGCGGATGAGCCGCTGATCGGGGTCATCGGCGGGAACGTCCAGCGTTGTGGGCGGTGGCGGCACACCAAAGAGGCCATCGTCGGCGGGTCTGGCGGCGAGAAGGAAGGCGGCGATCCGGTAGGCCAGTGTGGCCTTGCCCACGCCCTGGGGGCCGGTAATGAGCCAGCCGGAGTGGAGCCGCCCGGCGTTATAGGCGGCGAGGAAGTCCGCCTCGGCGTGGCTTTGTCCGATCAGCGCGGCGGTGTCGCGCGGGTGGGGCGCGCCGCTGATCCGGTCGGGTTCAGGCAGACCGTCGGTCATGCAGGGGCGCCGTGGCGGGCGAGTGCGTGGGCCGCGACTTCGCTGCCGATCTGGTCGGGGTCGCGGTTTCCGTCGATGAGCACGCAACGATCCGGGTTGGCATGGGCGAGCGCGAGAAAGCCATGGCGCAGGGTTTCCTGAAAGCCAAGACCGAAATCCTCAAACCGATCCTCGCCCGAGCGCCGGTCGAGCCCACGTTTGAGTGCTATGGCGGGGTCCATGTCGATCACGAATGTGAGGTCGGGTTCGCGCCCGATCATCAGGCTGTGCAGCCGGTCCACCATGCTGCGCAGGTCGCCGCGTGTGGCGCCCTGATAGACGCGGGTGGAATCGGCGAAACGGTCGGAAATGACGATGCTGCCGTCGTTCAGTGCGGGGCCGATCGTCTTTTCCAGATGGTCGCGGCGCGCGGCGGTGAAAAGCAGGATTTCTGTCTCGGCTGACCAGCGGTCGGGGCGGCCGGTCAGCAGGAGCGCGCGGATTTCCTCGGCGCCCGGACTGCCGCCGGGTTCGCGGGTGAGCAGAACATCGCGGCCGAGGGCGCGCAGACGGTCTGCCAGAAGCCGGGCCTGCGTGGATTTGCCGGAGCCGTCGATCCCCTCGAAGGTGATGAAAATCCCGCTCACCGCGCTGTCCGGAGTCACGCGCCGCCTTCGGGTGCGGCGGCGGCCCCTGCTGCCGGGATTGCTGCGGGTTCGGCGGACCTTGTCGCTGATGCGGGTCCGAAGCGGGCGAGCAGGACCATTGCCGCCGTGCGCAGCCGGACCGAAAACCCGCCAGTGCCCACATCGTTTTCGGCGATCAATGCAAAGCGGGCCACGGGCAGACCTTCGGGGCGAATTACAAGCTCTCCGATCTGTTGCCCGGCGATGACTGGCGCACTGACGGGTGAGGTATAGATGATTTCGGCATCAATCGTGTTCTGGGTCAGGGCCGGGACCAGCAGCGCCGCGTCTTCGGCCAAGGTCAGACCGACGGTTGCCTGTTCGCCCATCCAGACTTCGGCCTGTGCCACGCGCAACCCGGCGCGTCCGACATCGCGCAGCGCGAATTGCCGGAAGGCCCAGTTCACGATCCGCTCTGACTCTTGCGCACGGGCTTCTGCGCTGGTCAGGCCGGTGATCACGAAGATGATCCGCCGGTCGCCTTGCTTGGCCGATCCGACCAGACCATAGCCCGCCTCTTGAGTGTGCCCGGTCTTGAGCCCGTCGGCCCCGAGCCCCATTTCGAGGATCGGGTTACGGTTTTGCGAGTTGGAGGGCACGCGCCCGTCAAAGAGAAACTCGGTTTCGGCGAACATCGGATAGAAGGTCGGGAAATCGGTGATGATATGATCGGCCAGCGTGCCCAGATCGCGCATCGTCATGCGCTGTCCGGCGGCAGGCCAGCCGTTGGCATTCATGAAGGTGGAGTTCGTCATGCCCAGCTGCCGCGCCCTGTCGGTCATCATCCGGGCGAAACCGGATTCGGTCCCGTCAGGCGCCAATGCTTCTGCCAGCACCGTACTTGCGTCATTGCCGGACAGCACGACAACCCCGCGCAGCAAATCCTCGACACTGACCCGGTCGGTCGTATTCAGGAACATGCTGGAGCCTTCATAGCTCATCGCGTGTTCGGAAACCGGCAACTTCTGATCAATCAGCAGCCGCCCGTCTGCCACCGCCTCAAAGGCCATATAGAGTGTCATCAGTTTTGACATCGAGGCGGGAGGCAGCGGTTCGTCCGCGTTCTTGGCCAGAAGGACGGTGCCGGTCGACTGATCGAGGACATAGGCGGCGGTAGCTTGGGTCTCGAACTCCTGCGCCTGCAGCAGATGTGCGGTGCCGAAGGTCAGTGCGAGGGCGGTGATGAGTTTGGCGAAGATGCGGGTCATGCGATGCGGGCTTTCCTGTCTTTGGGCCGGGATGATCCTGAGGATTGTTGTGCCAAGTCAAGTCATGCTGATCCGGCGCCGATTTGGCCCCGGACCATTGGTGGAACCGCCCGCGCGAAAGCAGGCGGTAGTGGCGCTGCCGCGACTAGCTGCGCACGAAATAGGCATCCGCAAAGCCCAGCGCCTTGACCTGATCGAGCAGCGTGGTGCGTTCGCCCTCGGATCGGGTGGGGCCGACGATGACGCGCCAGAACTCACGCCCCTGGCTTTCCTGTGCCACAACCCGCGCGGTCAGATTCTCTGCGCGCATCTGATCGGCGGTGGCATTGGCATTGCCCTCGACACTGAAAATGCCGATCTGGATATAGGGCCGATCGAGCGTGGACGTCGCAGCAGGAGCGGGTGCCTCGGCGGGGGGCAAAGGTGTGACCGCCATGGTATCCGCGGCGTCGATTGCCGCAGCCGCACCTGCGATCGGGTCGAGCGGCGTAGCGGCGATGGCATCGGGATTGTCGAAATCGGCTACGGCTGCGGGGGCTGCTGGTTCTGCCGCCTCTTCGCGCCGCAGTGCTGTGACATTGAGCATCGCGGGCGCACCGGCCAGCATCTCGAGCGCTATTGCGGCGTCGGAGGATACCTGAAGTGCCGGCCCCGGATTTTCACGTTCGCGCCGGAAGAGCGCGCCGATCACGAAGGTACCATTGGCCTCGTTGCGGATGATGACCCGTTCCGGATCGGTCACATCGGGATGCGCGACCCAGACCCCGCCCAGCGATGGCCGCCCGTCCCAGAGCCCGGATTCGGTGATCTGAAAGATTTCAGGTGCCTCGACATCGCGTTCGACCAGTTCTGTGCTTTGGCTGCGCGCCACTTCACCGCCCGTTTCGCCGCCGCCACCGCCAAAGTTGAACCCGCCGGATTCGTCGCAACCCGCTATCCCCAGTCCAAGGATCAGGACCAGCGGAAATCGTATTCTTGCCGCCGGTCTGAATGGTATGCCTGCCATCAATCGCCCCCTTGCCCGCGCCCCTTTTTCATATGGGCGTTTGGCCGTTGACCGGCCATGTTCAGCCTGCACCCGTCAGCGGATCGTCCGAAACGGGCATACCGGCGCGCAATCCCCGCCCGTCCGGTGGCTGCACGATAGCCTCAGCCTGCCCGATTTGAAAGGCTCGCCAGCCAAAGATCGGCGGATTTCCCCAAAGCGTGAAGCACTGGTCCGAAATACCGCTGCCCCTTTGACTGATCGTAAGCTTACGCCGACGCTTTCAATTACCCACAAGTTTTGTGTTGTTGGATAGGTTGGCCATTTCGAAGCCGTCGACGAG
>Ga0105054_10010957_pt1 | contig 11406 bp, 9 predicted proteins | sample BON02_FD_78091 | JGI IMG/M metagenome (GOLD analysis project Ga0105054, IMG submission 78091) | Freshwater microbial communities from Lake Bonney liftoff mats and glacier meltwater in Antarctica - BON-02 (megahit assembly) | ecosystem: Environmental > Aquatic > Freshwater > Ice > Glacier... | reverse complement strand
GAGAGAGAGAGAGAGACACACACACATACACACACACAAACACACACGCACACACACACACGCACGCACACACACACACGCTCACACAGGTCTTGCTCGCACTGCCTTCGATCCTTGCTACCACCAGGTGTGTGTCTGTGGGTCTGTGTGTCTGTAAATCTGTACGTCTGTGTGTCTGCACGTCTGTGTGTCTGTGTGTATATGTGCCTGTCTGTCTATGTATCTGTCTGTCTGTCTGTCTGTGAGTCTGGGTCTATGCGTCTGTGATTGCCAATGGGTGTCGGAGTGCCTGTATGTCTGTGTGGCTGCGTGTCTGTGGGTCTGTGTGTGTATGTGTCTGTGTGTTTCAGTGTCTGTCTGTCTGTCTATCTGTCCATCTGTCCGTGCGTCTGTCCTTCTGTGCTCAAGTGGTGTGTGTGTGTGTGAAAAAAAGAGAAAGAGAGAGAGAGAAAGCGAGTTCGTCTGCGTGCGTGTATATTTGGGGGTGCTGCGTGCAGGCGCGAACGCGTGCGAGAGGCAGGCGTCTGGTAGTGCGACAGTGCGGGTCAGGAGTGTGAAGACACACACTCATGCAGACACACACTCATGAAGACACACACTCATGAAGACACACACTCATGAAGACACACACTCGTCAAGACACACAGTGATCAAGCAAGACACACACTCATCACGAACCCAAACATGACTGCGATAATGTCTACAACGTCAACTGACTATACGTGCATGCATATACCTGTACACACATATTTACATATACACATGTACATACATATATATGCATATCGGTTGGCACACTCTTCAACCCCTCAACAAAAACTGTGATAAATGTACGACGTGAACATGGAGGAGATTGTGCTGCTGTCTCACGGCGTTGCATGCAAATGAAGCACGTCACACATACCAACACAGGACTGTGATGATCTATACAACGTGAATATGGAGGAGATTGCCCTTTTATCTCGCGGAATTGCTCACACTCTGCAACATCTCGCTACCGATGGTCCCACCCCCCCCCTTTTCCCCTTTTCGGGTCTGAAACTTGGTGATTCGGGACTCAAAAGACCGCTCCCCCCCATGACTCTCGCTTGCACTACTCTTAATCTGCGTTTTGTTTGCATTGCTGGCGTGCATCGTCACCTCCTTTCTGACCCTGTTGCACGTTGTATCATTATGTTCAACTGCCTATTGAATCTCAAAAGCACAATGTTTTGCATTCAAACTGCCTCGCATGCTCAGCGCATTCGAGAATACTGAAGTCTTTCGTGCTGTTTTTCATTCAACAACTTCCCGACACTCACCACACATCGCAGATCAATTGCGAAACACCCTCAACTTTCCACTATCCACAGCTGCCTCTCGGCGCATCGCTACTGCTGCTGTCTACAAACATCGTGTTCCGGTTGCAAGTCTGCTGTTTCGAGGACACGATTTGTTATATTGAAGACAATCCTTTCCATCCTTTTTGATTAATCGACAAGCTAATTAAACCGTTTGTGTCCTGAGATCACGCACAGCACATGGGTACGTTCCAAATTGGAAAGATGGGCTGTATGCACGGCAGTGTGCGCGGTGTAGAATAAAATTCCGCTGTGTCAACGTATGAGAACAAAATGACAGACAAATGAGCTGAACACAGTGCGATGCAAACACAAATTTTCCCCCATCAAAGTTTACTCTAAACTTAGATGATGCCGATCTTGTTGGCAACATCCAACGCATCGAAATCCTGTGTCAGGCGCACGTACGCCTTCTTTACGCCGTCGGGGCGCACGAGGGTGTTGACCTTAGCGCAAGCGATATCGTACATCTTCTTGACAGCCTGCGAGATCTGCTGCTTGTTTGCCCGCACGTCACAGATGAAAACCAGGGTGTTGTTGTCCTCGATCTTCTTCATGGCCGACTCGGTGGTGAGCGGGTACCTGATACAGTCACACGCCTCAGCAAGCAACCCCACAGCCCGTACACAGGGCAGCACACACAGAAAACCTTCATTCTCGAGGGCGGGTAGCTTCTGCTTAAATTGAAATTTGGCTATCCCGTCGAGTGTGCAGATTCTAGGTCATGCTCCAGCGCTACTCTATGCATAACCATGCCTTCAGATATGTACATTTCTCCTGATGTGACGGATCGCAATTGCATTCATCACCAGAAATCAGGCATTGCTGCATGAACTGCAAAGCTAAACGATTTGTTTGATGTTTTTTGAAGATCACACAATGAAGTACTACTTCTCAGCAATAGGTTCGATTAATGTAATACATTTTGACAAAGATTGCACACTAACCCATACTGAAAAGAAACAAGTGGTTTGAAAGTGCTGGAAAAAAGGTAATTGACTTACTTGATGATCTGGAAATGGTCCAACTTGTTGGCGCGGGGAGCCGACTTACGCGGGTAAGCAGGCTTGCGTGCAAGCTTGAGGGTCTTGGGGCGGTGGAAGGAGGTGCTAGTCCTGACCTTGGTCGACTTCTTCGACCGAAGGCCAGATGTCACCGCCTGGGCGGCCTTAGCGGCCTTAGCCGCAGGCGCACCCCCCTGAACGAACACACACAATGTAGGAAGAAAGTCAGAATGCGGTCCATGCATTGCATTCAAACCCACCCACAGACGCCTAGTGCATTCACCGAACAGAATGAAGGCGGCGGGAACACTATGTAGTATCGTTTCTGACGGAATGAAATAGTTCATTCATGAAACTCTCGACCGTATACCAAAGGGCCCATTTGCCACCCATCCAAAGTAGTGATATGTCACATGTCAAAAAGCTGTAATCGAGCGAATAGCAGAAGAAATTGAGCATAGGCAGAGTGCACTCCACGTGCGCAGAATTGTGTTGAAATTGAGGCATGTGTCCGTGGTTCTTTCCTTGTGCAGTGCACTGCTGCCCAGCAAACACAACCCTCCTGCAGTCTGCGAGAAGCAAAGAAATGCTGCTTCACGGAACGTCATGACTTTGCAAATTTTTGGTCCACCGGGTCTCCAGGCAGCATTCAGCTTGAGGTCGTGAGAGACTGCCAAACGAGCGGACAGCAAACGGCTCGGACAAGTGTGCTGCACTGCAGCTCTGTGTGCTCATCTCCACCGGCCATCTTATTTTGAGTCTGTTGGAAGAAGCTGTGCATCTTGCCGGCGCCGGCAGTCGACCCGCTCGGTGGAATTGTATAATCCCCCACAGCATCTTTATCTTGCATAAAAATGCCGACACCGCCGACACCGCCTCGCAGTCGGGAGGGATCAGCACCTTTGCTACTGCCTTCTTCGCCGGCATTGCAATGACTCCACTGGATGATGGTCTCGAGAATTCTCACTCGAGCCCTTCTTTTTTGTGTCTAAACTCTTCACTCCGAACTGAACCGGACCAGTTCGTGCAAAGCACACTTCTGTGGGGCTTGCCGCACAGTACATGAAAGGAAAATTCGAACCTCAGATTTACGATTCACCCAATACAATCAACCTTAGTCATTCTTGATCACATTACTAAGAAGATGTTAGTTATCGATGTTTACCACTTTGGTCGAAACCACATTGAATGTCTGTGTGGACGCCACGACATCGCAGTCGAAGAGACTTGCGCAGACCGCTGCAAGGTTCTCGCGCGCACCGGGAGTCATTCGGTCGTGACACTCGAGGGGTTTGTTCAGGGGATCGAGCCGCTGTGGATTGAAAGTGCCTGGTGCGTCCCCTGCCGCTCCGCCAACACACTTTTCCCACATCGTCGCTGCCTACCCATATGCATGCAAAAAATAGAATTTGCGAGGCGGGCCGGTGTGCAAGTCGTCGCCAGCAGAGTCATTTTTACACTCAGCAGTGAAAAGAGCAGAGCTTTCGCGTGCCTGTAAGCACACGGGTTTGCTTGAAAGTGGCACGTTTTATTCCTTTGTAGGTTCTTTGCTCGTCCGTAGGCGTGCACCTGCATGAAATGTGCTGACGCCATGCTGCATGCAGAGCACTACCATCACCCCTACCTAATCATGAGCGAAAAGTCGAGCAAGAAAGGCAAAAAAAAGAGCGGCGGCAAAGCCAAGAACTCGCCAATCACTGTGAGTTTCCTCCACACGCACTCTGCAGATCGTCGCGTAGCGTAGCAGTGAACATAAATAGTCAGCTCAAAAGACTGACATATTCACACGGATCGTGCTCCAAACATCAGGGTCCCATTATAAACGACAATGATGATCTTGCTGAAGCAATCAGTGCTCCGCCCACACCACCGGAATCAGGGGAGAGTATTTCCAAACACCTTGCAGACGCGTCTCCTGCTAATGATCCGGCTGCATCAGCACACATTACTCCAGCAGACACTCCAGTAGATGCTCCTGCAGAAGCGGTTGCAGAGGGCATGAGCACACCCGATCCTCCGCTGGAGGCGGCGCAGGAGCCACAGGTGAAGGAAGCTGCTCGTCATGCTTTAGAGCCTGCCGCGGAGGCTCCAGCGGCACCAGTCGAGCCAGAGACTAACGGAGCCCATGTGGATCAACCAGCTGAAACCAATGGAATCCATGCGGAGCAACCGGCTGAATGCGTCAAGATAGTTCAGCCAGTCCACGTGAATCAGGAGCAGGGTCATTGGATGCAGAAGGAGACTCTAGACGTACCAGGAGATGGTGCGCCAGAGGACACGGTTGCAGTCGGTGTTGAGCAAACCAATGTAACTGCTTCCGATGCTTCTCCCGGATCGTTTGGCGCCCCCACGGCCGGGGAAGATCCCTTTGCCAGCATGAGTGGTCCAGCGGATGCGTTTGGGCAAGATGTGAAGCAACATCAAACTGATCCAGTTTTCTCTGAACCTGTAAACGAGCATGTCCCCGAAGACGTCGCTGCACCAGTCGACACCACAGCACCACCGCCACAAGATGACACGAGCACTCTTTTTGGCAGCAATGCGCCTTCGGAATTCGATGATGTGTCAGCGCCTTTTTCTACTCTTAGCTTAGACATGCAGGCGACGGAGCAAATGACAGAAGCTATGGTTGTAGACTTGGGATCGCCCATGAAAGATTCGAGTTCTCTCTTTGGCGATTCAGCGCCTGGCAGCAATGACTTTTTCTCGAGTCTAGCTGCACCAGCAGAGGACCCTTTTGAAAAAGTACAGGAGCACGAAGCCTTTTCGCAGCAGCAGCAAGACAACGATCCTTTTGTGCAGGTGCAGACGCAAGGCACGGATCCCTTTGCACATACGCAGCCTGGTGGAGATGAGCAGTACTATCAGCAGCAGCAAGGCGATGCAACCCACTCGACACCACTGGATCAAGCAGAGCAGCACCATGCTTACAAGGAGCAGACACCAAATATCGTCAATGCCCATGATCTTTTTGGAGCTACTGCTGCTGCACAAGAGGAGCCATTTGCGCAGCCGCAGCAAACTGACATGCAAGCACACAAGCACGCTGAGCCCCCCGCTGATGCCAATGCTCTCTTTGGTGAAACAACAGCTGGTGGGGATCCATTTGTGGGCTTTTCAAGCGATGCGAGCATGCTCTTTGGCAGCACACCGGCTCCCGGGCACGACCCCTTCGTGCATGTTGCAGCTGCTCAGGATGGTGGTTCAGCCTTTGATCCATTCCAGACTTGTCAACACAATCACGCAGAGCAAGAGCATCAGCCAGCGAGTAGCTTGTTTGGGGATGAGCCTCAGGATACGAGCAGCTTGTTTGGGGGCCAGACTCAGGATGAGAGCTCACTCTTTTTTGCACCCCCGTCAGCTGCTCATGATGGGGATGTTTCGAACCTTTTTGGGCCTCCGTCGGCGATGCCTGATATTTTTGGGGCTGGTGGCGATGCATTTGGTGGCATTGGTGCGAATCATGAGGCCTCTTTTTTCGACTCACTTGCTGCTAATCCTGCCTCCACCCCCGGCCCTGCCTTCGATTACAGCCATGAGCAGCAGCAGCAGCAGAACCAGCAGTACTATGGGTATGAGCAACCGGTGCACACTTTTGATGCGCAAAACTACAGCCAACCTGCAGTGCAAGACTACAGCCAGCCTGTCACGCCAAATTATGGCCAGCCTGCCGCGCAAGATTACAGCCAGCCTGCCGCGCAAGATTACGGCCAGCCTGCTGCACAAGATTACAGACAGACTGCTGCGCAAGATTATGGACAGGCGCAAGCCTATTCGCAGCCTCTGCCTGCTGCACAGCCTGGTCCATGGGATGGTCAGGCACCAGCAGAAGATGACCCTTTTGCACAGATTGGGCAGCAACAGCAACAACAACATCAATATGGAGGAGAAGCGTATGGCAGTTACAATGGTATGATGCCGCAGCAGGAGACCAACCATGCGCAGCCCTACTACGAGCAATCAGTCGCAGCCTCTGTGGCGCAGCAGTATGACACCGATGCGCAGCAGGCACAGCCGTATGGCCAGCCGACAAACTATCAGCAAGATGCCCATCACGATCCTTTTGCACAAATTGCGCCACAGCAAGACCAGCAGCAGAATGTGTTGCAGCAAGGCGTGGCAGCAGCATTCGCGCAGGGAGCATTTGCGCAGGGAGCATTCCAGCGGTCTGAAGACGACACAGACAGTGTTCAAAACGCCCCTTCTGAAGTTTCACAGCCGGATGAGCTGCCGTTTCCCTGGGCAGCTCATGTAGACCCAGGATCTGGATGCATTTACTATTTTAATACTGAAACAGGTGTGTCGTCATGGGAGCCGCCGGTTCGCGAAGAGACAGCTGAGGTTCCAGCGCAGGACTGGTTGAGTGAGACGCCAAACAGGCAACTCAACTATGACGAACAGCAGCAGCATACGCAATACACTCAACATGATCCTGCACAGCAGCACCAGCAGCAGGCACAGAACTATGGCCAAGCTGATCAACTCCAACCTCAGCAGCAACAAGAGATACAGCAGCAGCAGGAGATACAGCAGAACAATGGTCAAGCTCATCAGCATGCGCAGTATTATGGCCTAGCTGACCAAAAGCAGGCAAACGACTATGGCCAAGCTGGACAGGGCGCCTATAACTACGGACAGGCGCAGCCTACAGCCTACGAGCAGCCTCCGGCAGCACATAATTACGGGCAGGCCGAAGTGTCAGGCTATGCGCAGCAACCGCAGCAGGATCCATACAATCAGCAGTACAACAGCGCCTACACCGATCCCCAGCAGCAACAGCAGCACCAGCAACAGCAGAAGCAGGAGCAGCCCAGCTCGGTGGCAAATGGGCGGGGTGGATACACTGGCAAAATTTTCGTGCCTGGGGCGGCCGGATCGGCTTGGTCGGCGCAAAGCTATGGGCAAGCGCCAGCACAGAACTACACTGCTCAGGGGCCGCAGGCAATGCACGGTGGAGCATCGCCCATGCACGGTGCAGCCCACACGCTGAGTGACATGGCGGTGGCTGCTCGCCGTCCGCCATGTGCTGTCATGTGTTTTGGCATGGGTGGTCAGTTGTTAGTAGCTATGCCCGGCAATCGTAGGTCTGTGGGTGTATTCACTGGCAATGCGCAGGAGCTCGACTCAAACAGGCCCATGCGACCACCACCTGTGTCAGTGTACAAAATGCAGAGTATGCCATCGCAGGCACCACTCTACCGTCAGCTCGAGGCCTTCCCAGGGCCACTGACAAACAGCGCAGCCAAAAAAAAAGCTATCAGGGCATACATCGAGGAGCAGGTCCAGAATCCGACCAATGCGGATGAGGACCTTTCGATGAATCCAGGCACTATGCGGCTGTTGTGGGAGGTGTTGGGTATCATGGTCGATTGCAACGGTGACCTATCAACAGAAGGCGAAACGTCAAAAACCATCGGCAACGAAAGGATCGTGTTGCTGCTCAAAGACCCCAACTTTGCTGGCGACCAATTTTTGAATGGCGGCGGCGCCACTGGCTTCAATGCGATGGGTGGCATGGGTGGCATGGGTATGATGGGAGGTGTGATGGATCCTGCCAATCGGCTGATGCCTGCTGCTCCAGTGAATGATGTGCAGGTGCAACAAGCGCTGCAGGACATGCAGGAGCTTCTGCTAACGGGCAAGCGGGAGGAGGCTTGCCAGAAGGCACTCGAAAACGAGCTGTGGGCCCCAGCTCTCCTGCTCAGCAGTTATATGAACATGGAAATGTATCAGAAGGTCATGGGCGAGTTTGCAAAACGCTCCTTCAAAGTTGGCACGCCCCTCCGCACGCTCTACATGCTCTTTGCCGGTGAGGGCAAGCACCTCTTCGATGCAGACACGCTGGATCCGCTACTGGATGCCTGGCAGGCCAACTTGAGTGTGCTCCTCAACAACCGTACCCCCGGTGACACGGATGTGGTGGTCAACATTGGCGAGGGTCTATGGAATCTCCGTAAAGATGTCGAGGCAGCACACGTTTGTATGATGTTGGCTGGCCAAGAGGTGGAGCCTGCCACCTCGCCCACCTGCCGGATGGCGCTCATCGGTGCAGACCATCGTGGCAACCCCACCAACTTCTGGACCGCCGCCGCTATTCAGCGTACAGAGATCTGGGAGTATGCTGCCAAGCTCAAGGCACCCAAGAAGGAATTGCCTGTCGTTTTGGCCTACAAGCTTCAATACGCCATCATGTTGGCAGAGTCAGGGTCCAAAGAAAAGGCGCTCGAATACATCGAGTGCCTCAGCTCAGCCTCGCAAAATGCGCGTGCCGGCAGCTTGCCACCGCGGCTGCAGGTTGAGATCGAAATGTTTGAGCACCGTCTGCGTGTGCACCTCGGTGGCAAAGCAGCGGCTGGCTCGTCGGCCTTCAAGGGCTCTTTCTTTGGCGGACTGCGAAAGGTTCTTGACACTGCTGTATCCTCTGCTATCTACGGCGCTACCCCTTCTGGAGGTGTGCCCGGCGGTATGGCCGCAGCAGTGCCGCCGGCACCACCCGCACAGGCGCCGTCTGAGAAAGTGAAATCTATTCAGGCGGCCGCGGCTGAGAAGGACCGGCAGGCCAAGTTCAAGGCGCAGCAGGACTTGGAAAAGAAGCGCGAAGCTGAGGACAAAAAGCGTTCTGACAAAGAGGCAAAGGAAGCTGCAAAGAAAAAGGCCTCCAAGGACAAGGGTGGCGGCGACAAGGATGGCGGGGGGGAAGATGACGAGAAGAAGAGCATGTTTGCAAAGCTGTGGGGAGCTGTGGCTGGCGAGAAGCAAGTTGACCTAGGTGACGAAAATCTCATGTACTTCAGCGAAGAACTCCAACGTTGGGTTGAACGCGGCAAGGAGAACGAGGTATCGTATCTGCATGGTGTCGTCTTGCGCTCTGTTTTCGGCATGGACTTGTATACGTCCTCCTTTTTATGTTGCTGTAATGGTGCTGCTTCTGCAGATATCATGGGGCTGCCCCTGGTGTGTCGCAGTGGTCTCTTAAGCACCCCCCTGCAGTCTCTGACCTGATGCGTGTTGCAGGTTGAGGCAGAGGCAACCAGTGCGCCACCGCCGATGATGGCAACATTTGTGCAGCCCGCACAGCCGGTTGGCGGGGGGGTGCCGGGCGGTGGCAACCCGATGGGGGCTCCTATGGGTGGGGCTCCGATGGGGGGGGCTCCTGCGGGGGGCGGTATGCCCATGGGAATGCCTGGTGGTATGGGTATAGGGACACCAGTGGGGGGCAACATGTTTGCACGACAAGCTCGCACGGGCGCGAGAAGTCGATATGTGGATACGCTCAATCCAAACGTGAACGATGCTGCTCCGGTCTTTTATTTATGCTTTGAGTGTGCATTTGCTGATACCTTTGCTGTTTAGTGCCGCTGGTGTTGAGCAATGCAAGCGCAATGCAAGCGCAATGCAAGCGCAATGCAAGCGCCATGCATGCGCAGTGTAAGCGCAGTGAAAGCGCAGTGAAAGCGCAGTGTAAGTGCAGTGTAAGCGCAGTGTAAGCGCAATGAAAGCGCAGTGTAAGCGCAGTGTAAGCGCAATGAAAGCGCAGTGTAAGCGCAGTGTAAGCGCAGTGTAAGCGCAATGCAAGCGCAATGCACGCTTCTCGAACCCTTTCGTTTCACGCGAACCACCTTTCTTTCTGTATTTCATTGTGCTCCTTGTGCCACGTAGCACGTAGCACGCGTGCGTGTGGGCGACTAAACGGTATGAGAACAAAAACTAAACGTGGGTGTGGTATTGTGGTGCTCGGTTTGGTATTGTGGTGCGTGCAGGGTGGAGGAACACCAGGAATGCCTCCAATGGGCGGAGGCATGGCAGGAGGTATGCCAGGTATGCCAGGAGCACCAAAACCCAAGCCACAGTATAAAATCTTTGTACCTCAGGCTCAATCTTCTGGCGAAGGTGGAGCTGGGGGTGGGGCGGCACAAAAGTAACGAGAATAGAGGGGGCAAAGTACGCACCACATCCATGATTGCCTCTCTCTCTCAAATTTTTACATTGTTAAACAAACGCACACAAAGACATTGCGTCAACTCATCGTATACAGACAGACCCAAAAATCATTAGAGTTATTCATATAAGCCACGGTTTGAATAGGCATTCATCGATATGATATAGTTCACCACTTGGAATAGGGGCGGTCATCTCCACAACGCGTGTCGTCATCCACGAACTGATGGGCTGGTCGATGAGGCATGACACAAAGTATGACAGCACATATAGGCCGACAAAGTAGACTACGAACTCATGCGGCTCAATCCAGGAGAGTACTTGCCAGTCGGTCGTTTAAGATGGGAGAACCCGGTAGGTTGGGGATAAATCAGTCATCAACCACGCACACAATTGAAAACAAACAAAAGAGGGAGGAAGAAACGAAAATGAATGTGATGCAGACACGGATGAAATGAAAATATAAATGTGTCCTGATGTAGGAATGTACAAGGAGGGGCAGGGAAGAGACCTTAAAAGATGGAGGGCGTATACACCACATGTAGACTTTGCTCAGAGGACATTGCAACGCAAAAGCTACCAATGAGATGTCGCCTAAAGTAGATACTGCCTCTGTTTCTAGCAGCCATTTCACGCCCACGTTGCACCTCCGTCCCCCCCGCACGACACTCCCACTAGCATCTTGCCAAAAAAATTGAGAGTCCACCGTGCTGCTCCAACTCCCACCCTCGCTGCCACGGTGGCCGTCTGCCGCGGACCCCCACAACAAGAGGATGGCGCCGAAAAGAATCGACCAGATGTGCTATCGGAGCACAGGCGGGTACGCAACGACAGTTTCAAATATCATCAAACCCACAAAGAGCATCTCGCTACATAATGTCATCTGCTCTTGCAGCATCTGAATCTCCGCCCACCCCCGCCCTCTTCACCCTCATCAGCAACCCTCCCGTCTCCTCTGTCGTTTGATGCACCTGGTGTTGACGCGGTTAAACTACGGTGGCGTCCCTGTGATAGTGCGTTGGATTGCTGCGTGTAGAGATCACATGCAGCAGCGCCGAGGTGAAACGTGGGAAACATGAACACCGGCAAGACCTTGACAAACGTGTAGCAGCGCCAAATGTCTG
>Ga0105054_10010956_pt1 | contig 11406 bp, 10 predicted proteins | sample BON02_FD_78091 | JGI IMG/M metagenome (GOLD analysis project Ga0105054, IMG submission 78091) | Freshwater microbial communities from Lake Bonney liftoff mats and glacier meltwater in Antarctica - BON-02 (megahit assembly) | ecosystem: Environmental > Aquatic > Freshwater > Ice > Glacier... | reverse complement strand
TCACGATGAAATAAAACCCGAACCTCTGCCCACTTCTCCACTGAAATCACCTGTCCAATACTGCTCAGGTGGCCTAGTTTTCAGTGAGCAAAAATGGCCTGATTTTGGGTGAGCGTTAACATGCAGGCTACGGTTGACCATTCAAGGAGGCGCATTAAACTCCAAATATGTTAGTCTGTCGCTGATACACTCTAACTATTTTTTGCTAATTTGTCGTTAATAGGGGAATGTCGCACATGAGTTTTGCATACTTGGATCGCCCAATGAGCGATCCAATTGATCCCCAACTAACAATTCTCGTACCGGCAATGGACGAAGAGGAGACTATTTCGACATTTGTCGCTTGGTGCCACGAGGGAATACGGGAGGCTGGGCTCGTCGGGGAAATCTTAATAGTGGACAGTTCCACGGATAGCACACCCGATTTGGCTCTCGCTGGTGGCGCCAGGGTATTGCGTACATCGCCAAAAGGGTTGGGGGCTGCATACATTGAAGGAATCCCCCATGTCAGAGGCGCCTTCGTAATAATGGGCGATGCTGATTGCACTTATGATTTCAGGCAGCTTTCCCAATTCGTTAGAGCCTGGGAATCAGGCAGTAAATTCGTCATGGGATCACGTTTTAAAGGATCAATTGAGCCTGGGGCAATGCCCAAACTACATCAGTACTTTGGGACACCGATAACAACGTGGTTGCTCAACAAAATTTTCGGAGGTTCTTTCAGCGACATTCATTGCGGCATGCGCGGAGTTGACGCTGACACATTGCGGGAAATGCGCATATCTTCGACTTCATGGGAATATGCGTCGGAAATGGTGATTAAGGCGATTCAATTGGAGTTGCCAATTTCGGAGGTTCCTATCAACTTCTACGCTGATAGGGGATCGAGGCAGAGTCACATGAAACGCCGCGGACATCTTGAACCCTTCCGCGCTGGCTGGAGCAACGTAAAGTCCATGCTCACTTACGGTGCACCGTACTTCCTACGGCGGCCTGGACAGATCTTCTTACTGCTCGGACTAATTGGTTTCATGTTCCTTTTTCTCGGCCCAATCTCACTTGGCCCAATTGAATTATCAGGGTCGACACGCCTAGTTGCAGTTTTTGTAGCGATTTTGGGACTACAGATGGTCTTACTCGCACACATCGCTGAAGCTGTTATGGATTATACGGGACTTCGTAGAGATCGTCTAAAACATCGCTTTAATCTCGACAGGATGTTCTTGATTTGTGGTGGCTTAGGAGTAGGGGGCGTAGCACTAATCCTTCCGCTCTTGCTCAACTACGCCTCCAACGGTATGCGTCTCGTAAACATTCCTGAATGGCAGGAATCATTCGTCCTAGCAGGATTGTTGTTGATTATTTGTGGATTCTGCTTGTTCACTGCGTCATTGGTCATACAAAGTATCGCTGTCCGATTCAGCGAACTTGCCCCGATGTTGGACAATATGTGAAAACACTTATGGCACCTCATCCAATTCTTGGGGTAGGAGTATCAGTTGACTGGGCAACATGACGTTGTCGTCGTGGGCACCGGCCCGAGCGCTACGAGTCTGATTTCAGTTCTGATTAGTCGCGGATTCCGTCCAACTGTATTTGAGTCTGCATCACAAACGGATTCCGCAACTCGCAGGCTGCTGGGTGAAGAGGTGGATTCCCTAGGTTACAAAACATGGCATGGGTCTAGCGCCATGTATCAAGCTCATCCAGCTGCATTGTTGAGCTATGACAAGAATCTGCGTGTTCGCGCCAGTAACTACTTAGGGGGGTTTTCGAGAGTCTGGGGTGCCACCTTTCACCCTTTTTCCGAATATGCGCGCTGGCCTCGCAACTGCATTCCGACGCAGCAAGACTGGGCTGTCGTTGAAAGCCTAGTTCCCCGAACCGCCACGGCAGGTATGGAACATGAAAATGGATTGCTCCCTCAATTGGCCATGAACTCAGGCTTGAGGACGATGCAGGAGAATTTGAGTCGCAGGCAAGATTACAAGACCCAAGCCTCAACTCTAGCGATCGATAGAGGTGCCAGCAGTGCCCGGAGATGCACGCTGATCGGAGAGTGTCTCAAAGGCTGTCCCCATGACTCCATTTGGTGGGCAGGACAGCAAATACTCGAATGGGAGCGAAACGGTTACATCACACTTAAATGGGACTCTTGGCTGCATTCTTTTAAGGAACTGAGCACCGATGTTTCATTGACTCTAATGGACAATCATGGACGTGCCAACACCGCTACTGCTCAGCGCCTATTTATCGCAGCCGGTCCGCTTTCCACAGCGGCAATAGCTATACGATCCGGAGTCTCCAACGACGTCACAATCCATGATTGCATGACAGCATTCACCGGCATGTTCGCTGTGAGGAGACTCGGAAATCCTCCACTGAAACACCACAATCTTTCACATCTTTGGATTGAACGTAAAATGGGCTCCAAATTCTTGATCCAGGCATATCCACCAGACTCTTTTCACACTGAGAGGCTATATGGACGATTCCCACATGTTCCGCGGAGATTAATTGAAGTGATCAATCGCAGGCTCTTTCCGCTGATTGCCTATCTGGACGGTGATCACTCTGGATCATTGAGCGCCCAAAAAGTTGGGGAGCGTGTTGCCATAGGCATTCGTTCGGCTGGAGACCGAAATCTCATGCTTGACCAATTGTCAATTTTTGCCCGTCATGCAATTCGATCAGGATTCGTTATCCCCACACGAGCCTCCGACATTGGTCCTCCTGGTACAGGTAATCACATTGGCGCATCATTTCCCCATGGTTCTGGAAGTGACGAACTCGGTAGACCAGTGGGACTGAAGCGAACCCACTTCGTTGATGCTTCAGTTTTACCTTCCCTAGAGGTTGGGAGCATAACTCCCACCATCATGGCTAATGCTGCTCGAATCGCACGTCAAACAATGGATGGACACCCTCAATGAGAATCGGTATCACCGGTGCATCAAGCAGTATTGGTAAAGCCACCATGCAGTACTTCGCGTCGCGCGGTATCGAGTCTGTCCAAATGGGTCGTAATCCTGGCCAGAGACCTTTTCAGTTGGGGGATCCGGTCGAACCTAGCTCAGTGAAGGACCTTTCAGGAGTTGTTCACCTAGCATGGGATAGATCATGTGGATTAAAAGGTTCTACTAAGGCAGATCGAAATGTCGTTGGCTCCGAACATTTACTTAGCGCCTGCAGACGGGCAGGAGTACCGGCAGTATTTCTTTCTACAACTTCAGCAAATTTTCCTCAGTTCTCGTTATATGGAGCGAGCAAACTTAAAGTCGAACGGATTGCCTTGGGTCTTGGAGTTAGAACCTTTCGCGCAGGAATTATTTGGGGCGGCGATATCCCTCCGATACTCAATTCTCTTAGCGCGATCTCCAATTTCCCCTTCCTAATGCCGCGAGTAGTTCCAGAAATCGGTATGGATCATAATCACGAGTCATACGTGTGCTCTCGTTTACTGACTGCACTTGAAAGCGGCTTTGGCTACGAAACCAACACAGTGTCAACTAGCCAAGAGCGTTTCAAATTAAGTTCCGCCATGTCTGCGTTCCGCAAGCGCCGAGCGCCAGTAGTAATCAATATTCCTGCTGGTCCAATGGCTCGCGCAGCCCGTCTGTTGCGCGATTCAACATCGTTTCAAACTTCTAGGCTTGATTCCCTTGCCTTACTAGGATCAACAATTCCCTTAAGCCAGTATGACCCCAATTATCCAAGAGACCTGGGCGAGCAAGCGCTTCTAAATTGGTTGGAATCCACTAGCGTTGTAGGCAAATTTTGATTTCACACGCTGACCTGCCTCAGAGTAAGGTGCCCTATTTCGGTATTGCCTCTATTCCTTAATGGAAGGCTCGTTTCATGCTGGAAGGACCCCATTTCTCGGTCCGCGCTATTTGAGAGATTTTGAATTGTCTGGATTCCAGCGGTCGTCGCAACAGTGCAGTCTATGTTGGAGAGAGTAACTCAGCCATTCTTTTGGCTGGTGTCTGCCAGCAAGTATCGTCGCGATAGGCCGTTAGTTTAACGTCAAATTTTCCGGTCTGGAGACTTGGCCACGAAATTTTGCGCAATTTCGTGAAACCTTATTTAAGTCGATTGAAGTTCGGTATAAGCCTGCACGAATCGCCGCAATCTGGATCTGTGGCAGTCCTGACTCTTCCAATTGGCGATCCAGCTCGCAACGCGCGTCAAGTGAATAACCTGCCGCTTGGCTATTGGCGAGATCTCTCGTCCAACTCTTTTCGGCATTGAGCTCGCTCGTCACGATTGAATTCGTTAATGCTTGGGCAATCCCAATTGACAGTGTGATCGCAATCAATGCGACAGACAACCAACGTGCGCTGGTCCAAGTGAACAAAAGTGTTGCCACAACGAACACCGTGAGACTCAGGAGCCCGAAACTGTAATGGAGATAGGTGGTTCCAAGTTCAGTCCCAAGTTCGACCTGGTATTTGGCACTAACAGCAAAAACAAGGCCACTACCACCCCAAAGGACTAGTAACACCAACATAAAAATTAGGGTTCGGATAGTGAATTGTTTGCCAAGTCGAACCGTTTGGACAACTTGCAACTGCCCAAGCTGCCAAACGAAAAGCCAGAAGAGTCCTACGACTGCAAATACGACGCTGCCTACAAAAAGAAAATCTAGATACACTTGTTCTGAAACAGCAAAGGCCTTAGGCAGATTTGTGAGTGGAAACGTGTTTAAAACCGCATACAGCGTCACGGGAATCACCCAGTCCGCATACCCCGTTTGGGTTCCTGAGTACCACGAAGGCCAAAAAGTTCGTGCATATTGCGTTAATAGGAAAATCACTGCCGGGAGAAAAATGGCCAATACCATTGGGTACACAAGTTGGCGCCAGCCAAACTCTTTTCTTTCTATGAACCAAATGGCAATTAATGCGAAAGCACCAGCAGCAATTGCCACGACCATTAGTTCGTATATCAGGATTCCCGTGATCGCAATAACCGCAGCCAGAGTGATTGGCTTACATTGAGAAGGGCTCTTTGTGTCAAAGAATTTTGGAATGAGCCCTACGAAGATGAATGCCAATGCTGCTGTGAGCCACGCTGCTACCGAGTAGGAAAGCACGCTGTCATTTGCCCAAAGCGCTCGCAGTTGAATTATGGCAATGAATACTGCGCTAATTCCTGAGAAGAAAACTAGGAGGGGCAGCTTTTGTGGGTTGGATCGGTTGGTCATGTAGTGGAACCAATGCTCAAGCATCCAAGATGCGGACACAAGCGCAAGCATTATCCAAAAAAGGCGCAATGCTCCCCAAGCCCACGCAATTGGAATTCCAAGATGGGAAAGCCCCGAGATCACGACTATTTGCCCCACATACACCAAGCCATTTAGTGGTGTCACGTGATTGCTTCCCACGGAAGCGTCCCACCAAAGACTGAGTAGGCCAGCGAGCCCTTGATCCGACCAAAGAGTGCCCAATCCGCCGAAAGTCACGAAAACTAAGTCGTCACCCAAGATCGGGGCAAGCACAACCCAATACAAACCCAAAATCACTAGGGAAAGCGCTACCAGCCAGAGGAACACGCGTGCGACTGTGCTGTGAGATCTAAGAAACTCGCGTAACACATGGAGTAGCCTAGGCGCTCTAGTTGACCAATCTTCGATCACGCGTATTTCACTTGGGTTAGGGGCGGCATGACGGCACCTTTAGATCGCGTTCCACTCGCCAAACCGGTCATTGGCTACAAAGAGCAGGCCGCGGTGCAGGAAGTTCTGGAGTCTGGAAACTTGGCCCAGGGGGCGACTGTGGCTCAATTCGAATCGGAATTTGCCACAGCCATTTCCAGTGAGTTTGCCGTTGCGGTCAATTCCGGAACCTCTGCATTGCATCTGATGATGCTTGCAGCGGGCATTGGGCTCGGAGATGAAGTGATTGTTCCTTCATTTAGCTTTGCAGCGACCGCAAATGTTGTCGCACTCGCTGGCGCAACGCCCGTTTTTGCTGATATTGACATAAATGATTACTCAATCACCGGAGAATCAATCTTGCGTGTGGCAACGTCCAAGACCAAAGCTGTAATGCCCGTGCACCTTTACGGGCAACCCGCACGAATTGATGAAATAGCGGATATCTGCCGAAATCGGTTATGGGTACTTCTCGAAGACGCCGCACAGGCACACCTGGCCTCCACCGCAACTGGACAAGTTGGGACCTTTGGCTTAGCCGCCGGCTTCAGTTTCTACCCCACAAAAAACATGACAACCGGCGAAGGTGGCGCCGTCACGACCAACGATCCCGAATTCGCACGATACCTTCGCCTGCTTCGAAATCAGGGAATGGAAGCCAGATACGAGAATGAAATCGTTGGATTAAACAATCGAATGACAAATATTGCAGCGGCCATCGGACTCGTACAACTGGAAAAGTTAGAGGCGTGGACAAATAAGAGAGTCGCCAATGCTGAGTCCCTGCAGACGGAAATTTCACACGATGGCCGGTTCCAGTTGCCGCACAATCGCCCAGGTGAGCGACACGTTTACCACCAATTCACGATACAAGTTCTCGAAGGCGAAAGGGGGAAGTTCCAACAGCATCTGGATGGGCTGGGAATCGATACAGCTGTCTACTATCCGAATCCGATTCACACACTCAAGCCATTTAGAGAAGCCCGCGTTGATTTACCAAATACCGAACTTGCCGCGACTAGGGTTGTATCACTTCCCATCCATCCATCCTTAACACAAGATCACTTAGACCGGATCGTGACTGCAGTCAATTCCTTTGAACCCAAGACAGGTGGCCCTCATGCGTAGAGTGGGAATAATTGGTCTGGGTTCAATGGGAACCAATCACGCGCGGGTGCTCTCTAATATGCAGAATGTTGAAGAAATTCTTGTACTTGAAACCAATTCCCAAACGCCTGTTCCCAAATACTGCAATCGAATCACTTCGACCGATGCGCTTTTCGCCGAAAAACCTGATTTTGTCGTGGTATCCACGCCGTCACAAACCCATCTAGACGTTACGCGCGCATTGCTTGATCAGGGAATTCCAGTCTTAGTTGAAAAACCGCTGGCAGGAACTCTCAGCGATGCCAAGGAGTTACTGCGACACTCCGCGCAGATTCCTGACTCAATTGTTGGCGTTGGACATGTCGAACGTTTTAATCCCGCACTCATCGAGTTGAAAACCCGCATTGCATCCGGTGTCATAGGTGAAGTGATCTCTGTTAGCACTGTTCGTCGCGGTCCCAGCCCTGCACGATTTATTGATACCGGTGTCACCGCTGACCTTGGCGTTCATGATGTTGACGTCGCTCGCTGGCTCACCAACTCTGACTATCAGAGAATCCATGCGTTTGGTCAGTTCAATCATGAACGAGGGCGCGAGGAATTGATCCGCGTCTCCGGACAAATGGGTAATGGTGTGATTGTTGACCATTCCATTGATTGGCTCACGCCAGTCAAAGTCAGGCAGGTAACTGTTTTAGGTGCAAACGGAATGCTCACCGCGGATCTACTCACCGCGGACTTAACGTTCTACGGGCAAGCGGAATTTGATATCAACTGGGAAGAAATAGCCCAGTTGCGGGGTGGCGCCGAGGGAATTATTACTCGGTACGCATTACGGAAAGTGGAACCACTTCGCTCCGAACTAGAAGCCATGTTTGCGCGAGTGGATCAGTTGCCTTCGGAACCACTCGCGACAATTGAAGACGGAGTAGCTGCACTCGAAGTTGTTGAAGAAATCGTCTCTCAACTGCAGCCAGCATGACACTTGTAAGTGCAATAATCCCGACCCGAAATGGTGGGGCCTACTTGGCGCACACTCTCGATCAACTTGCGGAGCTTGATTTGGCAGGTGGACTTGAAATCATTGTGGTTGAAAATGGGTCTGCCGATTCCACCTGGGAGCAGCTCCAACAGTTGAAAGCCCGCTGGAATTCTAAAGTTTTGCTCAAAATTACTCAATCCAAAGCTGGGCTGGGAAACGCATATTTAAAAGGCGTCAAGCTTTCACAAGGTGACCTTGTTTACCTCACGGCAGATGACCTCCCCTTTGGTACAGAGGATCTCACAACAGCGATTGAGTGGGCCAAGGAAGCTCACATAATTATTGGTTCAAAAGCCCATAAAGCATCCAAAATCGACCGAGGGCTGCTGCGCGGAGCCTTATCTCAGTCTTTCCGGCTGACACGAGCAGCCATTTTGGGATCCGCAGTTGGAGACAGTCAGGGGACGTTCATTGTGATGGGTTCTTGGATTCGTGAATTTGCAACTAGATCCCATGAGGAAGGCTTCCTATGGACAACCGAATTAGTGGATTCAGCTGAACAAGGAGGACTCGTAATTGTGGAAATACCCATTACTTTCTATCCAAGAGAGAGTCCAACCGGCTCTCGAGTGAAAATTTCCGATGTTGTAAATATGCTCACGGGAACTTTTCGCATTAGATCCCGGCGGGCTAACTAAGAGTGAGGTGCATCACGTGATTGCAGAGACTGCTGACGTCGCACAAAACGCCATTGTGGATCCCTCGGCAAAGATTTGGCATCTCGCCCAAGTGCGCGAGCATGCAAGCATTGGTCCTAATTGCATTATTTCCCGTGGTGCCTATATTGGCACTGGCGTTAGTATCGGAGCAAATTCGAAAATTCAAAACCACGCTCAAGTATACGAACCGGCTCTTGTCGGCGAAGGTGTTTTTATTGGTCCTGGAGTCATTTTCACTAATGATCGTTACCCGCGAGCCGTCAATCCAGATGGAACAATCAAGTCAGCCTTGGACTGGGAGTCTGTAGGTGTTCACGTAGAGACAGGTGCATCAATCGGAGCTGGGGCTATTTGCATAGCCCCAATCACTATTGGCGCGTGGTCACTAGTCGCTGCTGGATCAGTCGTAACGAAAGACGTGCGAGCTCATGCTCTGGTAGTCGGATCTCCCGCACGACAAATCGGCTGGGTTGGTTACACCGGCGAGAAACTTGAAGCAGTAGCAGGTGATGTTAATAAGTGGAAATGTGTCACGACTAAAGACACCTTTCAGGTGACCGAAACCGGTGATCTGGTTAAGGATTAGGAACTGACTGACGTTGAGAGCGAACTAGATCGTGTTCCATCAACTCAGCGATCATGGGTTCAAGAACCTCACGCGGTTGGCCCAAGAGTTCACACATGTCATCAATATCATGCTGGCCATCCGCGTAGGACAAAATGTCAACTCGCAGCAAGATTTCGTCAGCAACTGTTTTACCCATGATCAAGTGATACAACCCTCTGCGTCCTAGCTGCGGTTCACAAACCTGAGTAGCCACGAACACATCTACATTTTCCAAAGCCGAAATACACTCTCGAACAATGTCAATTCCCCCTTGCAACCCAGTTGGCGTAACCACGTTCACGAGGTCGTCCAGTGAAGTGTGGTATTCCGGGTAGTCCGAATAGCGCGACCGCATGAGCGAAATAACCGGAAGGTCCATTCCTGGCGCACCATAATGGCGTTCGTCACTTCCGCGGTGCAGGTAACTGTAATGCCGAACATTTTCGCGTCCCGCAAGAACTCGTTTCGCAATTCGATCGATTCGTAAATTACCTAGTCGTGATGCAAGGTAGGTAAATGCACGATCGTCGCCAATGCAATTGAGGTTAAAAGCTGCAACCGTGTTTTCACGCAAATGCTTTCGGTGAGTAGCACAATAGGAGATCGCACCAATTGATTCTGGGACGAAAACAAAGCGATACGTGTAGTGGTGTGATGGTAGGGACTTGATCCAACGAGCCAAAGCAACAGAAACAACCGGTCCAGAGAGTTCATTATTCGCCATGCTGGGGTGACAAACATACGTTGAAATGAATACTTCGTCACTCGAATCACCTGGCAAAATTATTTCACCGTAATTGAGCACACCCGGTTCAAGACTGCTGTCAATTTTTACTCGGTAGGTACCTGGTTGTAGATCCTGTCTTTGTTCGTGGGTAAGACAAAGACCCCAAGTCCGGTTGTAGTAGCTCGTGACGTAGGGGATCGCATCAGGCTGGTTGGGAAGGGAATGCAAGTGCCCTTGAAGTTCTTCTAAATCAATTTCCCGGTCCACTGGCTCCGAATAACTCACAACGTGGAGGTTCGAATTCTTCCAATCGATTACTACGTCACCGTTCGGCCCGATGAGTTGAGCGCCTCGAATATTCCACTCAACGGGAACTTCCCAGTCGAATACCTTGGTTCCAGTTGGAATTTCGTGAACTTCAAGTTCGGGAATCTCTCTATGCAAAATTCCGAGAGTAGAGCGCACTCCCTCACCGGTGATGCTTCGCGGGATAGGCCAAAGTTCAGTGGCTAAATCGTGAGCACTTTTCCCCTCCAAGTTGTCATGATTCATGGATCACGCCCGCACCCGTTGAACTAATGTGATAACTCATTTGTTGTGGGAATGCTGAATCGAAATCAGTCGAGACACCACTCGGTACATAGAGCGCCAAGTAGCCGCTACCACCAGCACCGAGTAACTTGCCTCCTGTCGCACCAGCATTGAGCGCCTTCAAATACAACGCATCAATTTCTGGCGAGGTAGCTGAAGGGGAAACTTCCTTTTTTAAGGACCAACCTTGATCAAGCAACGGGCCAAGTGAATCCAAATCAAATGCAACAGCGATTCGACCCAACTCGACAAGCTTTACCATTTCTTGAGTAACTGACTCCGCCGCGGAACCTGGCTCAATCGCTTTTGATTGTTCTCTGAGCAATTCGCTTGCACTACGCGGATTGCCGACAGGCAGCAGCCTTAAACGCTGCTCTAATTCCTGAACTCTTGTTGCCGTAAGGGTTAGGGACTCAACTCCCACATTCGGACCCTCAAAAGTCAGCACATTAATGCCACCAAGAGCGCTTGCCCATTGGTCTTGATATCCAATTGGTTCTTTAAGAATTTCGATTTCGATTTCACAAGCTTCTTTTGCCAAGTCAACAGGGTTTGTTGGGATCCCACAAAGATGCCGCACTAATGCCAGGAAAGCAACTGTGAACGAGGATGAAGATCCAAGTCCAGTTCCTGCTGGTACGTCTGACATTACGGCTAAGTCGAAGTTCCTAATCCCGTATTTATCAAGAACTTCGCGCGCGATCGGGTGTTCTAACTCTGAAGGAAGAGATACATTCTCCGTTTTTGAATACTTAAATTGAATGCCATCACGGTGAGTGAATGGATGGCCGACTAGGAAGACCCGTCTGTCAATGGCAAATGACAGCACCGAACCGATATTGTGATTGAGAAATGCTGGCAGATCTGAGCCACCACCAAAGAGACTCACGCGCAATGGCGCTTGCGCAATTAACATGTGAGTTCCTCAACTGCACGCCTGATTGCTTTCACAGAATCAGGCTCACAAACATGTTCGGACTCTAGATCACACGCGCTGGAAACGTGAATAAACCCCAT
>Ga0105054_10010954_pt1 | contig 11409 bp, 9 predicted proteins | sample BON02_FD_78091 | JGI IMG/M metagenome (GOLD analysis project Ga0105054, IMG submission 78091) | Freshwater microbial communities from Lake Bonney liftoff mats and glacier meltwater in Antarctica - BON-02 (megahit assembly) | ecosystem: Environmental > Aquatic > Freshwater > Ice > Glacier... | reverse complement strand
CAATTATTGAAAATAAAGTCTGGAACTGAAACTGTTTATAAAAGAATAATAAAGAACTAATTACTTTTAGTTTGTTGAAGGTTAGAGGTCGCTTAATTATTAGACGGCCTCTTTTTATTTGGCATGAATCTATTGTCTTGACTTCAAAAATTGTAAATTGTAATTGAATTCATATAACCCATAGCGTTTACTGCATTTATGGTAAAAACTAAAAAACCGTTGATTTTAAAACTTGACCGATTAATTGAAGAGAACTTATCGGATTCATCTTTTACGATAGATTGGCTTTCTAAAAGTTTAGGTTTGAGTAGGTCTCAATTGCACCGTTTAATTAAAGATAGAGCCAATCTGTCTACCAGTTTATATATTAGGCAAAAGCGTTTAGAAAAAGCCAAAGAATTACTAAGCGAAACAGACGTTCGTATCTCCGAAGTAGCCTATCAAATAGGCATTGATATTCCTCAAAATTTCAGCAAATACTTTACGGAGTCTTTCTCCATAAGTCCTTCAAACTATAGAAAAGAAAGTAGGATTAATAGTGAAACAAAACAAGAAGGCGAGCATTCTATTGCCGTCCTTCCTTTTGTGAATTTGAGTGCGAATGCCAAGCAAGAATACTTTAGTGATGGAATTACCGAGGCCATTATTAATGTTTTGGCAAAAGTGAAGCCCCTTAAAGTAGCCGGAAGAACCACTAGCTTTAGGTTTAAAGGGAAGAGTCCAGATGTGCAAGAATTAGGAACCCTCCTAAATGTCAATTACATTTTAGAAGGTAGCGTGAGAAGTGCTGGCAGTAAGATTCGCGTGTCAGCTCAGCTTGTTGATGTGAAAGATGGTTTTCAAGTTTGGTCTGAAACCTATGACAGATTTATTGTGGATGTATTTGATATCCAAGACGAAATATCTCTGGCCATTTTAGATGAAATAAAAATTATGATTTTAGGCACGGAAAAAGACCTTATTCTAAAGCGATCTGTGGACAATATGGCCGCTTATCAGCTTTATCTTCAAGGTCGGTTTTATCATTATCAATTTAAGACCGAAGATGTATTTCTTAAGGCCATTAAACTCTATAAAGCCGCCATAAAACTTGCACCAGAATATGCCAATGCTTACGCAGGAATTGCCCATTGTTATGTTCATTTATGGTTTTTTTCAGATTTCCCACCGGAGAAAAGTGTTATGTTAAGTAAATTGGCCCTTAATAGGGCTCTGGAAATAGACCCAAATAATGCAGATTGTCATAATGCTGACGGCGAAATAAAACTTTGGTATGACTGGGACTTTAAGGAAGCTAAAACTGCGTTTGATAAGGCATTAGCTCTTGATCCTAATTTGCCTGAAATATATATGCATTATGGAATGTACAGTGCACATTTAGGCAATTTTGATGTATGCGACTCGTTTTTCAGTAAAGCTATAGAGCTGGATCCTTATGCGGAGGTTTATTATTCTAACTGGGGTCTTATGAAATGGATGAAAGGAGATTTGGAAGAAGGAATGAAACTAGCCGATATAGCCATTTTTAAGGAGAATGATTTTTGGGGTGGACACTTTCTCAAAGCGTTAATTCATTTGGAGCTAAAGCAATATGATGAAGCACTGACTTCCGCTATTAAAGCGTCCATTCTTTATCCATGTGGAAACTCAAAAGCACTGCTTGCTTTGACACATATATTTTTAGGCAGTCTAAAAGAAGCTCAAATCCTTATAAAACAGATTGAGGAAAAGGTTGCTAATGGTTTTGCCTGTAATTATGATTTGGGCCAATTATATGTTGCCACTGGCGAGTTTATGAAAGCCTATCAAAGTTTTGAAAAAGCACAAGATCTGCACGAAGGCAGAATGCTGATGATGCACCAAGCCTTCAGAAGGGCACGATACTTTAAAGAAAGCCCCGAGTTTAAAAAGTTTTTTGATACTATAGATCATTTGAGTATCGGCATCTGACACAATAAACTAAGTTTTTGACACAATAGACAAAGTTTTCAAGTATGGTAAGTTTTAATTTTGAGGAATTGAAATTCTACTTTGTAGCCATGAAAAAACATTAATTTTTTTTAAGCTCTTTTGCTATTTGAAAGGATTTCATAAACAAGACTTTTTGTTAATGAAACCTACTAACTTCTAAAAAATAAAGAACTTTTTAACTAAACAGTACATTGTCAGCACTTTAAAAACAGATAAAATTCTATAAATAAATAACAATCTTTTTGTCAAAAAAACACCCAATTTCCAATTGAAACATGGTTTTGATGATGGCTTTCACCACCATGGTAAGCGAAACAGTTGAAAGCTACTGGTGTCCAGTTAATAACAGACCTCAAAATGTAAGAGCCTGTTTGATACAAAATAATAAACGGATTAAGCATTGAAGCCATCAATGAAACAAGTTTTGACAAGTAGATTGTTATTGTTGCCGTTCTCAAAAACATAGGAGAAGCCTGTAGTCATGCAATGAAGGAATGATTGCAAGCTCAAATAAGGGCAAATACAAAAATGATTATATAAAGTCTAATAATTTTTTTGACAAACGCTGATTAATTCCTTTTCGGCGTATGTATCGGGGGCGAGTGATGGCAAACTACAAAGTAACGGGACTGCTTCGGTGGTATTTTCTGTCAATAATTAGGAGTGCTACGGGAGGCACAGATTATACTTCCGTAACTGGCAGCACCATAAACTTTGCCGATGGTGAGTTGTCGTAAGTCGTGTAATTAATGGTTATAACTTAAGTTCTGGTAATTCAGCCGGAACAGGCTAGGTTGGTTCAATTAGTGACCAATACTTTACTGCATTCAAGGTTTCAAAACTTGGTGCATGGACGAGCTACCACGCCTCCCAACGGTATATCAGGTTACGTTGTATTTACAGGTACCGAGTTTGGAACTGGGAGTATCTTTAGCGTTATCATTACTCAACCGGCAATGGACGGCTTATGAAACTATTGATTTTGCTGGTACCTCTTTAGCAGGGAAATCGCTTACCAGTTTAAATATTCCTCTTGGAGGGCCATTTGAATATATTGACATTGATAATTTTTGCTACGTCGCCGAATACCAATATTCAGTTCCAATTATTGACATAAAAGATGCGTCGCTTGTAGCTATTCCTAACAATGGGCCGGCATCTGCTTCAAACAATACAGATTTTGAAACCGTTTGCGGTACCATTCCAATAACTAATACATACAATATTACAAATACTGCACGCTCAGAGTTAGCATTTACTGGTGCTGAACCGGTTTATGTTGTATTGGGTGGAACCAATGCTGATCAATTCTCGATTAGAGTACAGCATGGTTCAACCGTTGGTATTGGGTTGACTACCACATATATTTCAACTACAACCCGATCTTATTCAGGCACTATTACTTCATTAAGCACTGATCCCTCTAACGCCTCCTTTGTGTTCAATGTTGCTCTAATAGAAACATTATCGCAGTAGCTACTGTCATCGCCGCAGCCCTTCAGCTATTTTTCTACTGGCTCGGTTGAAATTCAATTGTATGAACGGCTAACTGGGCTGGTACAATCAGCTTACTGCGGGGATAGGACTTTATTAGGCAATGGAAGCAGCATTTCACAAAGTCCGTCGGCGAATGTGACGTATTATGTAAGCCGTAAAAATGAGATATGCGAAAGTAGCAGAGCCGAAACGCCTACCGTTTTGGTAACAGTACCCTCATCAACGTTAAACCTTAATGTAGACTTTTCGGGCAATACCATACAAATAGCCCGCACTACCCTGGCGGCAACAAACAAAATCATTGATCCCGCCAGAGTTACCTACAAAGCCGGAAATTCGGTGATGTTAAATGAGGGTTTTGAAGTAAAAAGCGGCAGTATCTTTGATGCTAAAATAGGGGCTTGTTTGAATTAGTAAAATAGAATGAAACTAAACATGCATTCATAGATTATCATAAAAGACCCTCTTGGAGTCAAATAGACAAAATTTTGTCAATTATATGCCCACAAGGCTATTAAACAGATAATTGTGAAAAAATGCGTACTTAAGTGTCTAATAACTAAGACTAAATGACAGATTAAATGACACAATAGACTAAGTTTCTGACACAATAGACTAAGTTTTCAAACGAGCTAAGTTTTAATTTTGATGTATTGAAATTCTACTTTGTATTCACGAAAAAAAAGTTAGTTCGTTCTCTTCATTTTAGCAAGATGAAACAAATGGATTATTACGAAACACATAATAGGAAGCCAAATCAAAGGCAGTTATAATATTCAAGTGGTAAGAATGGAGCTTAAGTCTTAGCTAAGCATATTTTTCGAAACTACTAAAAATGGGTAGAATTATTAGTTGTTTAATAACAGGGAATTATGTAAAACAGGCATTTAATTTTAACACATATGATTTCTCCTTTTTTGGAGCAAGACCAAGTGCGACAAATTGCTTGATTTTTTGGGAACAATGGGATTAGTGGGTATTGGCGAGTTAAATAAATTTTGAATAAATAATTAGATACTTTTTAACCAAATTGTGCAGAGTCAGCACTAAAAAAATAGACAAAATAACTATGAAAAAAATAGTAATTTGTGTAATGATGATATTGCCCTTCATCGGCTTTAGCCAAAAAAAGGAAAATGGTAAAATATATATAGAGCATCCAGCTCTAAAGGTAGTGGATTCTTTTACGAAGGCATTTGTAGCAGGCGATACCACGGCCATGGCTAAACTTATGACAGATGATTTTAAAGCTTACTATCCTGTAAGTGCAACTCCTTATGAAAAGGCTACTACTAAGTCTGACTTCCTGAGAAGTGCTAAGTTTTGGTACGATAATCTAGATTATTATTCCATTGAAACCATGGATGGAGCTTATCCAGATGCTTTTGAATACACCAAAAACCCTACCGACAATAATGCAGTAACGGTAGAAACTTGGGATGAGTTAAAAGGCGTTCATAAAGAAACGGGTATAAAGGCAGATATGTATCTTCATCGCTCTTTTGCTTTGGCCAAAGACAATAAGATTAGTGGTCTTGGTAGTTATTTGAACCCTGAATTTGGATCTAATATTAGAGCAGCATATTCTGAAAGAAAAAATGGTGTCATTTATAACGAACACCAAAACATCAACAACCTAAGATTGATGATGGCTGCCGTTGAAAATGGCGATTGGGATAAGTATTATGGCTATTTCGATAAAGATGCTACTTTCATGGATATCAATAATGTCGATAATAAATCGACAAATTTAGCTGGCGAAAAAGCAGCAGACAAGGCTGTTTTAGAATTGTATGATCTAGACGGCATGGAGCAAACGGGCTATCCTGACTACCTGGTTTACGAAATGGGTAACTCGGGTGTGCTTCTGTCGTGGTGGAATATTCACCTGACGAGAAAGTCTGACAAAAAGAAGTTCACGTTGCCAATGCATTATCAGCATAATGTAAATAAAGAAGGAAAAATAGTGCACATGATATCTTATTATAGTTCAGCATTATTGAAGTAAAAACGATAGACGATTTAAGGCCTTTGGTGATTTGCCAAAGGCCTATTTAAAACAGTTTCTACAAGCCATTAACAATGGGAAAAGCAAATGCTTTAGTACGCTCATTAGTGGTCATTTTAGTGGCTTCAATGGTCTTTGGTTGCAATCAAAAAGCTGCAAATAATAATGCTGAAATAACATCTAAGTCTGCATAAATTATAATTTTAGGTCAAATGACGGCGGGTCAAAAACTATTATACAAAACAGGTAATCCCAATGATTGGCCTAAAAGTCAAGATGCGGTAGTATCGGCTCCCGACAATCATAAGATCCTGATGGAAAATGAAAGTGTTCGGGTTTTGGAAGTTACGCTAGCTCCTATGTTATTAGAACCTGTACATCATCAATGGCCAAGCGTTTTATATATCATGGAGGCAGGAGATTTTATAGATCGTGATGGCGATGGAAATATCATCATGGACACCCGTCAATTACCCACGTCTTTTGTCTTTCCAATGACCATGTGGAAAGACTCTGAAGCTCCACATTTTGTGGGAAATTTAAGTGATACTAAAACGGTTCGGCTTATTAGGGTAGAAATGAAAGGATAGATTTTTGATATAGGGAAAAGATGAATAACTTGGATAGTTAGAAAACGGGTAAAGCTGAAAACCGAAATAGAGTAGGCAAAAAAAAATGAAAAAAATGAATACCTATTTATTCTCGGTAGCAGCAAGTTTTTTAATGATAACTGGATTAAACGGGTGCAACCAAGAGGTAGACGAGACCATCACTCAATCGGAATTTAACTTAGAAACTGCCAAGGCGGAAATAGAAGAAGCCAATAAGAACTTTATGGCTTTTGTAGCCGCAGGAGATTCTGTAGGTTTAGCCAATGCTTATACCACAGATGCAAAATTTATGAGTGCCGGAGCACCTTCTGTGGTTGGAAGAGTCAATATTCAATCTGCTATGGCTGGAATAGTTAATTCTGGAATTACAAAAGTAGATTTAAGACCGGAAAACGTGTATGGCACCGAAGATTTAATAGCCGAAGAAGGTGAATTGAGTCTTTTTGTAGGAGACCAAGAAGTCGCTGTAGAAAAGTACATCGTTCTATGGAAAAAAGAAGACGGGAAATGGAAGTTATTTAGGGATATTTTCAATTCGAATTTACCTACGGAATAAAAAACGACTGAAGTCAATCATGACATAAATCCAACTGTTATTTCAATAAATAGAAACAGTTGAAAACGGAATTAGAGTAGTTATCAGCAAACCAAAAGTGATCAAAAATGAAATCAATTTGCAAATTTGTAGTTGTGGTAAGCCTGTATCGCAATTTTGAAGACAGCTTCAGTTTTCGGACAAACTACTAAAGTACAAAAACTGGTATGGCTCATAAACCATAGATTCTCCACCAGCATCCTTTTTTATTTCGGAAGAGGAGTAAGGTGTAGCTCTGATAATGCTACTGCATTCATTTTCCAAAACTCGATAAACGTACCTTTTTAATCTATAAATTTTAAAACAATGAATAAAAATACACTTTCCGCTTCGTGCTTTTTGGTGACCTTCTTAATTTTAATTGGCTGTCAGGATACTTATACTTCCAAAACGATTTCAACTGAAATAACTGCTTCTGAAAAGGAAATTGCCCAAAAAGCAATTACTGCCAGAATTGATGAAATTATTGCGGGGGCCAATAACCTTGACGTGGAGGCGGCAGCACAACCCTATTCAGATGCCCCAGAATTTAAAATCATTAATTCAGATGGATCTGTTTCGGATCTTGAAACTATGAAGAGCGTCCAGGAAGAAGCTTTCAAGAGTTTAGCATCCATGAACTTTAAGACAATAAAACAAGATTTTACTTTTCTCGCAAAAGATTTAGTGATGTGTACTTGGACGGGCAGCAACGAATTTGAATTAAAAACGGGGGAAAAATTGAAGATAGAGCCCTATGTTGGCAGTTTGCTATTTCGCAATAAAAATGATGAGTGGAAAATAATTTATACCCATGAAACTGCGGCACCACCGGTGCTCGTAGAGCAAGGAAGTTGAAAACCGAAGGGTAAAATGGCATATCCTAAGTTTTCTTACCCGTGTTGTCTGCTGCTAAAACCGATAAGCATAAATACTCATAGAACAGGAAACCAATAATTATGGTAAACCTAATTTGCTACTGTTTGATACGATATGAATTTAAATTTCCACTAATTATGACGAAGCACCAAAGATTAATTTCAATATGAAAGAAATAATTCTTTTAGTTCTACTTACATCCGCTTTCTTCTCTTGTCAGAACAAAGAGAGTAAAACGGAAGCTGTAGACCAAAACGCTTCATAGGTTCTCAAAACGGAAGCTTTGAAATTTACTGATATTATTGGAGATACACTACGATATGATGTTGGAGAACCAGTCTTTGACATTGTGTTTTCATCCGATACAACGCTTTATTGGAAAAGTCTGAATCCAAAATTTGGTACCGAAGCCAATGAAAAAATAACGGTATTGCCTATAAGTGAACATCAAAATACGGTTTCGTATATTGAAAAAGGGAATCTGTTGGTTTAACGATTTTGAAAATGAAATTGCTACTGTGTCGGTTTTTATTGGGCCAGATTTGATGACTTTTTCGGGTAGTGTAAAGTGAAAATATAAGAAAGAATAGTAACCGTTAGCGGTCATTGTAAACGGAGATAATCGCTAAAATAATGTGCTGTTAATTGCAAAATATAAACCAAATTCAACTGATGAAAAGAATTGAAGAAATAGATGCTTTAAGAGGCTTTGCTTTATTCGGCATATTAATGACACACATGTTTGAAGGCTATTTGGCAAGTTTCACCCCACCACAATATGTGGGATTTAATATCTTAAATTCCGTAGATTCTTTTTCTCTGCTAATAATTCAAAACCTTTTTATAGGGAAATTCTATGCTATTTTTTCCTTCCTTTTTGGGTTAAGTTTCTATTTAATATTAGAGCAAAAAAAAAAGGCAAGTTCATTAAGATTTGTCTGGCGTTTAGTGCTGCTTTTCCTAATTGGCCTTTTTCATCATATACATTACCGAGGCGATTTTTTAACGGTTTATGCGGTCATTGGAATGGCTCTGGTTTTATTCAGGCAAGTGCCTACTAAGTTGGTATTTATTGTTGGCGTATTCTTTGCCTTTAATGGACCAACTATTCTTATCAGTACTGTGTCAATCTTTCAACCCGAAACAGTTCATGCTATATTGAAAGGCTTCAATCCTTTAGAACAAGCTACTATTTATTTTGATTTAGTTATCAACGGTGAGTACAAAAAACTTATCATTTCTAATAGTACCATCGGATTTATAAATAAATTCAACTACCTAAAATTCAGTGGAAGACTTTGGGTAATTCCTGGCTTATTTCTGTTAGGTCTTTGGGCCGGTCGGAAAAAATGGCACGAGAATCTGGATAAAATTCCAATCAGAAAACTTCTTCTTGTATCCGCTAGCATTGGTATTCCTCTATTACTTATCAATTACTACTTTTCAACACCTTCCTCTTCAGAAATTCAACGTTTTTTTGGTGTAATTGCTAAAGATGCTTCCAATATTTTCATTCCCTTATTTTATATAGGTACAGTGTTACTAGTTTATAAATCTGATAGCACTCGAAAATTTATCAGACAATTGATTCCTGTTGGAAAAATGGGACTAAGCATCTACGTGTTACAATCAGCATTTGGTATTTTTATTTATTACGGCTATGGTTTAGGCTTATTGCTAAAATTATCAGGAACTGCGGGATTAGGCTTGGGTTTGTTATTCTTTATGTTGCAAATATTATTTGGTAAATGGTGGTTTAAAAAATACAAATTTGGCCCCCTAGAATGGCTTTGGAGGAGTGGAACTAATGGGAGCTGGCAATCCATTCGGAATATTAAATCAAAATTTTGCAATGCCAAATTTTGAAGGATCAAGATGTGAAAGTCAATCATCACTTAGCGTACTATACGACAATGCAGGGTGCAACACGCTGCACTACTCCACAAAAATTAAATTGTAACGCAAAAACAGTTCACGTATGAAAAATTTATTCGCATTAATTCTCTGCTTGTTTACTTCTACCGAAAGCCTTGGCCAGACCTACGTTACGAACACTACAATTATTGACGTAGAAAACCAAAAATTGCTTCGGAACCAAACGATTGTGATTGTCAACGATAAAATATCAAACATTCAATCGAGTGATAAAATTAAGATTCCTGCAAATGCAACGGTCGTTGACGGAACAGGGAAATATTTGGCACCGGGTTTGACCGATGCACACATTCACTTTTCCCAAAATGGTGGCTTATATACACGACCAGACGCCATTGACTTGCGAAAGCTTGTTCCGCACGAGCAAGATATTGATGTATCAAAAGCCCAAATGGAAGACAAGTTGCGTCGTTATTTACAAAACGGGATTACCACGGTTTTTGACGTTGGTTCTACTGTTAATTTACTGAAAAAAAGTAAAGAGTTTAAAGACAAAGACTTTGCACCAACTATATTTATGACGGGCCCTTTGGCAACCACTTTTGAACCCGAAATATTTGCAAATCTTTCTAACGACTCGCCATTTTCATTAACCAAAACGATCAAAGAAGGAATTAAGACGGTTCAAGACCAATTGGAATATCAACCAGATTTTATCAAAATTTGGTACATAGCTGGAGCCGATGGCTTATCGGTGGAAAAAAGTGCCCGAAAAAATTTACCGATTGTTAAAGCCATTATTGACGAAGCACACAAAAACAATTTAAAAGTTGCTGTTCACGCAACAGAACGAATCACCGCTCAATTAGCGGTAGAAAACGGGGCCGACTTTTTAGTCCACAGCGTAGACGACGAAATCCTAAAACCAGATTTTGTTCAATTAATAAAAAAGAATAAGGTTGTATTCTGCCCTACGTTGGTGGTTCATGGTGGCTACGTTAATACTTTTGGGCACAATCTCAATTTTTCATCTTATGAATTAAAAACTGCGGATTCCTATCAATTGGGAACACTATTGGATTTAAAGCATTTGTCAGACACTTTATTAGTGAATAGATACAAAGGGATGGGCAATTCTACACAAATGGTAGGGAGGTTAAAAACGGCGGATTCTATTAGTGCGGCGAACTTAAAAATGCTATCAGATACGGGTGTGACGATTGTTACGGGAACAGATGCTGGGAACTTGGGTACGCTGCACGTTTCTTCTTATCAAGTCGAACTGAAAGCCATGAAAGCAAGCGGCATGAGTAATTGGCAAATTCTTGTGGCTTGCACAATCAACGGAGCAAAAGTTTTAGACAAAGAAAATGAATTTGGTAGCATTGCCATTGGCAAAAAAGCAAACTTGCTTTTGTTGGAGGCAAATCCTCTCCAAAACCTTGAAAATCTAACTAAAATCAATCGAGTAATCAACAAAGGAGTTGTTTTTGACCCCAAAGACTTATTGAAAGATACGCCGGAGATTTTAGTTCAACGCCAACTAAACGCTTATAATTTCAGAAACATTGAAGCTTTCTTAGAACCGTACGCCGATGATGTAGAATTGTATAATTACCCAAACACCTTACTCGGAAAAGGGAAAGAAACTATGCGAAAAAACTATGCTCAAATGTTTGAAAATACACCCAATCTGCATTGCGAGCTAAAAGGTAGAATTGTGCAAGGAAGCGTCGTTATCGACAAAGAATACGTTCAGTTTGGGGATAAATTTCTCGATGCAACGGCCATTTATCACATCGAAAATGGGAAAATCCAAAAGGTGTATTTTGTGAAATAATATAAAAGCAATGGCTACCTATTGGTAAACGACAATACAGATAGGCCAACAAAACATGAATAGACCTTTGCTCCTAAACCTATTTTTTTATAATTACTCACTTTTCTTTTGCTCAAGAGAAAAGCATAAGCTTCAGCAATGAAAGCTATATCCT
>Ga0105054_10010952_pt1 | contig 11410 bp, 7 predicted proteins | sample BON02_FD_78091 | JGI IMG/M metagenome (GOLD analysis project Ga0105054, IMG submission 78091) | Freshwater microbial communities from Lake Bonney liftoff mats and glacier meltwater in Antarctica - BON-02 (megahit assembly) | ecosystem: Environmental > Aquatic > Freshwater > Ice > Glacier... | reverse complement strand
CGTGACGACCGGCACCCCCGCTACCCGTACGCAGCGTGAGCCGGCGCACCCGCATCGGGAAGGCCCGCTCCAGCGCCTCCACCGGGGTGTTGCGGGTGTTGGTGAACTCCCTACTTTGGCCACCGACGCCCCGCGAGATCCCTTCCGTGGAGCGGCTTAGTAGAGCAACGACCACCGCTTCCGTTCGTGGTCGTCGCCCTACCCCACGATGGTCATGGCTGCCCGACACCGCTCCCGCCCCGACGACCGCCCGACGGTCACGGTCCTCCGGGGACGGGCCGCGCTCTACGCCCGGCAGTCGATTACCCGGGAGGGCTCTGCGTCGCTCGACGTCCAGGTCGAGGCGTGTCGCGAGGCGGCTGCTCGGCTCGAGCTCGAGGTGGTCGCGGAGCTGGTCGAAGCGCCGTCGACGTCGGGCTACACGAACCGGGGCCGGAGCCGGCCGAAGTTCGGCGAGCTGCTCAACCTGATCCGTCGGGGCGAGGTCGACTGTGTCGTCGCCTACAAGACCGATCGGCTGTCCCGTGGCGGCGGTCCCGGCTGGGCGCCGCTCGTCGACGCCTTCGAGGCGGCCGGACGCGACCCCGACCGAGCGGTGGCCACCACCGATGGCTGGGTGAGTGAGTTCGAAATCGGCATCCGCTCGGCGATGGATCGGGAGGAGTCGAAGAAGACGTCCGACCGCATGCAGGCCGTCCGAGCGCGTGAGGCGAAGGAGGGTGTACCCCGTCCCGGCGGTCGCCGCCCCTACGGCTTCAGCGTCGACATGAGCGAGCACGTCGTCTGCGAGGTCAAGCGGATCCACGAGGCCGCCGACCGCGTGCTCGCCGGCGAGTCGGTGTGGAGCATCTGCACCGGCTGGAACAAGCTGGGCGTGCCAACCGTGACCGGACGGCCATCGACTGTCCAGACGCTGACCGGCATCCTCACGTCGCCGCGCATCGCCGGGTTCCGGACCCATCGGGGCAAGGTCGCGGCGAAGGTCAGTGGAAACGGATCATCGACGAGGACCGCCACGACGCCCTCGTGGCTGCGCTGGCTCCCCGCCCGGCGAAGCCACGGAAGGGGCGGACATATCCGCTCGTCGGGTTCCTGGTCTGCGGCAGGTGCGGAGGACCACTGCGCTCGCTCTCGAGGGAGAACGGGGGCCGGTCGTATGCGTGTCGGAAGGGACCCGGGATGGGCGGATGCGGCGGCATCCGCATCCAGGCGAACGGGCTCGAAAACTACGTGCGCGACCTGATCTGCGGCATGCTCGGAGACCCGGTCACTCGAGCGGCCATGGCCGAGCTGGCGCCAGCTGCCATCCCCGGGTCAGCGCCCGACGCGCTGGCCGATCTCCACGTCAGGCGTGAGCGCCTGATCGACCTCTACACCGAGGGCGACATCGACCGGGTGACCTTCCGCACCCGCCAGGGAAGACTCGACGAGCAGATCCGGGCCACCGAGACCGGCGGCGCCGGCGACAGCCGAGGCGGCGAGATGCCCTCGATCCCGTCGACGCTCGACGAACTCGTGATGACTTGGGACGCGTCGGGAATCGACTTCCAGCGCCAGCTCATCGAGGTGCTGATCAGTTCGGTCGTCGTCGACGCGGCCACGTCCCGCCGGCGAGCGTTCGACGCAAGCCGCCTGAGGGTCACGTTGGCAACCTGACCGCCCTGCTACCGCCGTAGCCGGCATCGCCAACACCCCGAGTCGGTCGAGGGTGCCTCGTAGGCTGCCCAGAATGGCCGACGACTACTTCAGCGATCGGGAGATCGGGCCAATACCGCAGATCCACGACGAACTCCCGGATCCAGCATGGGGCGGCCTGGTCGCTCTGTATCGAAGGGCATTGGAGGAAGACGCTTTCGGATTCGTTTTCCCCGAGCAGTGCCCCGACGGCGGCGCGGTGGCCGGCGCAGATGGGTCGAGCCTCAGCCTCACGCTCGGCGCCGAGATCCCCTCCGTTGAACTCCCCCTCACGCCGGGCGCCAACCCGGGAGCGATGGTGGCAATGGATCTCGTCGAGTTCGTGTGGCGCAACATTGCCGAGCCCACCCAAGCCGGGTACCACAGCTATTTCAGCCACCACCATCTCGACTTCGACCAGGCGGCGGGACGCAGGATCTGGCGCGAAGACGTCAACCGCATCCTGCAGAGAAACGGTGTGGCGTTGGAACTCGGGCCTGGTGGAAGGGCTGAACGGGTCGGGCCTTCGTCTGCGCGCCTCGTCCTCGATCAAGAGCTGCCAACGACAGGAGACGACGTCCTCGACGACAAGCTTGCCGCGGCCGTCAAGAAGTACCGCGATCCCGACCCGGCAGTACGACGAGAGTCGCTGGAGCCGCTCTGGGACGCCCTCGAGCGAATCAAGACGCTGCTCGACCCCGACAAGAAGAAGGGGGTATGCGCGTTGGTCGGACGAATGGCCGCATCTCCCCCCGAGGTGGAGCTTCTAGATGCCGAGTTCAGTGCCCTGACCGAAATCGGCAACTCCCATCACATCCGTCACTACGAGACCGACAAGCACCCGATTGATGACACGCTCGTCGACTACCTCTTTGTGAGAGCGTACGCGCTGCTCGACAGTGCCGTGCGTGCGATGGAGAGATGATCGGCCGTGGACGCCAACGCCAACCTGAGGGAGTACCTCGGTGCCCGCGAGCTGACAGGCCGGTACTCGTCGTTCGACTACTGCTTCAACCACTTCCAGGGGTTCCGATCTGACGGGCGCCTCGACGAGCTTGCGGGAGCAGACACGCTGCAGCTCTCCTGCCTTCACCTCGGCTTCTACCTAGCGAGTTGGGGGATGCTGCGCGGCTCGTCGACGCTGCTTCAACGGAGCGTGCGTCACTTCGTTCCGGTGGTCGAGGTGATCGCCGGGTCCGAGCCAGAGGTGTGGGAAATCGACGCACATCGCTACGGCGACGACGAGTGGGCTCTCCTTCGAAGGACGGGAGGGCAGATTCGGGCGGCCTTGCCCGAAGGGGCCTCGGACATCCTCGTCACGAAGATCCTGCTCGGGGTCTTCGGCTCCGTCCCTGCCTTCGACACGTACTTCAAGAAGGGTTTCGGCGCTTCGACGTACGGCCACCGGGCGCTCCGTCGAGTCGAGACCTTCTACCGCGAGAACGAAGAGGTGGTCGAGGGGCACCGGGTCGCGACGCTCGACTTTCAGTCAGGCGAGCCGAGCCAGTTCGTCTACAGCCGGGCCAAGGTCATCGACATGATCTTCTTCGTCGAGGGCGCTCCGTAGACGCTGCGACAGAAGTGCCTGGATGGCCGCCAGGACATCGCCTGCGGCTATCGACTCGTCGAGCCCAGCTTCTCGACGGAAGCTCCGAGCACGCTCGACCTGCGGTGGTAGCCCCTGGTCTCCGGCGGCTCGGGGGTCACGGCGGCTCACAGCCCGAGGCCCATCTGCTCGATAGCGGTCTGCTTGGCGGCGCTGCGGTCGAGGGCTCGACGGATGTCGGCCACGTCGTCAGTCTCCTGGGAGGCGACGACGTAGAGGTGGTTCCGGAGCCGCCCCCGGGTGATCGAGGTGTAGCCGGCTTCGGCGTAGAGGGTGTCGTCGCCGAGCACGAGCGACACATCGCAGCTCATGCCCTGGGCCTTGTGGACGGTCATGGCGTAGCCGTGCGTCAGGTCGCCGCCGGCCGCATACCCTGCCGGGATCTCCAACCGGCGACCGTCGTGGGTGTCCACGAGGAGGTTGCCGTCCTCCATCCCGGTGATGGTGCCCTGCGTCCCGTTCGTGACGCCGATGCGTCGGTCATTGCGGAGCGCCAGCACCCGGTCGCCGATGCAGAAGTCGGTGTCGGCTGTGGCGATGGCCCTGTCTCCGAGCTGGCCGTTCCGGTGGAGCAGGCGACGGGCTCGGTAGTTCAGGTCGGCTACGTCGTCTCGCCGCAGGGCGAGCATGACGGCGTGCTTGCCGTCGCTGTGCTCGAGGAACCAGTCCTCGGCCAGCTTCGCTCGGAGGTGATCGGCGTTGTCTTCGATGGTCAGCGATCCTGTCCGTCGCAGCCGCAGGAGCGCCTGGTCGACATCGCCGTTGCGCAGCGCTCGGGCGGTCACCGCCTGTGCCGGGACCTGGAGTCGACGGTTCTCGGTCAGCTCCGACGCGCCGAGTCGCCGAGCGAGGGCGGCGAAGAGCCCACCGGCCTCGATCTCGGCGAGCTGCTTGTGGTCGCCGACGAGGACGAGCTTCGCCCCGGCCTCGGTCGTCGCCGTCACGAGCCGGTGGAGGTCACGTGTGCCCACCATCCCGGCTTCGTCGACGACCAGCACGTCCCGGTCGGTGAGCACACGACGCTCTCTCATGTCCTTGAAGAACGAGGCGATGGTCTGCGACGGGATGCCCGATCCGGCTTGCAGCCAGCGGCTGCTCGTCCGGCCAGGGCAAGACCGATCGGACGGAGTTCGGCGCTTCGCCATGCCTCGGCGGCGGCGTTGAGCGAAAACGTCTTGCCCGCACCGGCGTGTCCGACCACGACGGCGACCGGCTCGCTCGTCGTCGTGATCGATCGGACGGCGTCGGCCTGCTCGCTGCTGATCGAGGGTCGAGCTGCGATGGCGGCATCGACGACTTGCGCGTGGACGGCAACGGTCCGGGGTCCGCCGACGGCTCGGTCGACTGCGTCGGCTTCGATGGCGAGCATCTCGGGTGTCGTCCACCGGGTCGCCGTCACCTTGACGGCCTCGTGTCCGTCGAGGAAGGCGTCAGCCCTCGCCATGATCTGCTCGTACGGGAGACCCTGCGTGGCAGTCTCAGCCACCGCCTGGAGCAACCGCAGCCGGTCGAACGTGGCATCCCGCTTCGTGACGTGGCGGCCGATCGCCTGATCGTGGGGTGGGAGCGGGTGTCGGCGCTGTCTTGGGACCTGGTTGAGGTCGAACTCGATGGCAGCGGCATGATCGCGCCATGCTTTCCGGAGCTCGTCCTCAGAGACCGGAGCCGGCTTCGCCGGACGGGTGTCGAGGGTCGCGATCTGCGCGCCGTGCGACGTGCGCACACCGTGCTTCGCCATCGCCGCCTCGATCTCGACACGACGACGGCTGAACTTCCTGCGGACCGACTTCGAAATGCCGACGACTTCGCCGATGCCGGGCTTGTCAGTCGGCTCGAAGGCGACACTCAGCCGTTCGCTGATCTCGTGCCGAAGGACGGCCTGGTAGATGAAGCCGGCGGTGCGGGCGTGATGGAATATGTCCGCCGAGTGCAGGGCGGTCCAGCGGCCATCGGGGCCGAGCGCCATGTTGGCGGTTGCGAGGTGCGTGTGGAGCTGCGGGTCGGCCTCCCGGCTCGTGCGGTGCCGGAAGGCGGCGACCACGAGTCCGCCGGCGCGGTGGTGGGTGCTCCCGCCCTTCCCACGCCGGACCGTGCACGCCGCGTCCTCCAGGTAAGCGAGAGCCGCGAGCACCGCCCGGTCATGAGCGGCGACGACCTGCTCGGCGGTCGCTCGGTCACCGAGTCCCCAGAGGAGCGACACGGACTTCGGAGCCGAGAGCGTGAGATCGAACCCGGCGTTCTTCCGGTAGCCCACGAGGGCCTCGCCGGTGTGTGGGTCGAGCCCGGCGAGGATCGCCCGGAGAGCCTCCGGCGCGACCTCGCCGTCGAGCCCGAGGAGCACGCTCCCCGACCCGAGCCATCGGCCGGGCACCTCACCGGAGGCGACGTAGTAGTCGTCCCGGTCGTTGGCGATCGCCTCGAGGTAGTAGATCGCCGTGTCGGCGTTGGCCGCGAGCCTCGCGATGCTGATCACACCGCACTAGGCCAACCAGCAGGCCTGATCTCGCGAGATCCGTCACCGGGATCGTCCCGGGACACGACCGGGACAGCTGCCTTGCCCCGGGATGACCGTCCCGGTCGAGGTCACCGACGACCGGGACACGCAAGCGCACCGTCCGGTGCACCTGTGTGGACCTGTGGTGGGTGGATCGAGTCAATTCGGGAGTGACCAGAGGGCGGGTCGGCGAAAGTCGGTGGCGGCGCAGTGGATGTCCCAGATGTGAGCGGGGTTCGGCTCAGCAGAACGGTTGCGGGAAAGCGCACCGCGGTCAGGCTGCAGATCTGAGAGCATCACACGCTCGACATCGGCGGCCACCGCGTGCTTGCCGCCGCACGCCCAGAGCGACCGACCAGTCGCTCACGAAGCAGGACCGGACTCCGTGCTCCATCAACATCGTCCGCCCGTCCACCAACCGGCGACTCTGCCCGAGACGACATGTCCCGCTCCGCCTGGTGGGGATCGCGCATGACCGAGAACGAAGAGCCGCTGCCGACTTCTGCCCGAAAGCTCCTGGTGGACTGGTCGAACGAGCAAGACGGTTGGGTGCGGAGCCTGGCGGGCGAGGTGCTGCTCACCCGCCAGACAGTCACCGACGCCGTCCTTGGCGAGACGTACGAGGCCTACCTGGTCGAGAAGGGGTTGGCCGAGGGCAACCCGCCTGACCAACCGAAGATCGTCTTGGACGAGAGCACCAGCGCCGAGGCGGCAGGCTTCACGATCGACGCGCTTGAATCGGTCGAAGGCGTCAACGCGCTTGCGCCGGGCCAGAGCATCAACTTCAACGCGGGGCTCACGATCCTCTTCGGGGAGAACGGGGCCGGCAAGACGGGCTACGCCCGCGTTCTCAAGCAGCTCGCCGCTGTGCGGACGGCTGAGCCAATCCTGCCGAACGTGCATAACGCCACCGCACCGAAGGATCTGAGAGCGAAGATCACCTACAGCACCGGCGGCGAGCCGGCCGTCACGCTCGACTGGCGAGGAGAGTCTGGGCTCGCGCCGTTCACCCGGCTCGGGGTGTTCGACTCGCCGGCGCTCCACCTTCACGTCGACAACGACCTGACATACCTCTACACGCCGAGCGACTTGGCACTGTTCCCGCTGGTCAGCACGGCTGTGGGTGCGATCAAGGATCGCTTGGATGCGGCAGTCGCCGAGAAGGGCTCGGTCGGCAATCCGTACCTCAGCTTCTTCACTCGGGGCACATCGATCTACCAGCTCGTCGAGACGCTCGGCCCGGCGACGGACCTCACCGAGATTGATCTGTTGGCTGACAGGGGCGCCGACTCTGCCGCTCGCCTTGCCGAGGCCGAAGCCAAGGTCGCCGCTCTCAAGTCGACCTCGATCGCAGCCCAGCTCACGACCGCCAAGTCACGCCGCGACCTCTACGCGGCGCTCGGAGAGATGGTGCGGGCATGCGACGCCGTCAACGCGACCGCATACAACGACGCAGTTAGCGCAGCTGATCAAGCGGCGCTCGACGTGGAGTCCCTGCGCCGGGAGCTGTTCGCCGCCGCTGGCCTGACAGGCGACGGGGACCAGTACTGGCAGTCGTTCATCCTCACCGGTGAGCGGTACATCGAGCACCGTGACGAGCACGACTACCCGAGCGAGGGCGATCAGTGCATCTATTGCCGCCAACCACTCGACGACTCCGCACTCGCCCTCATCCAGCGGTACCGCGAGTTCGCCAACGACTCTGCACAGCAACGCATCAGCGCATCCCGCCGAACGATGTCCACGCTGACGCAGGACCTCATGCGTCTCGATCCATCTGGACTGGCTGGATTGATCGCCACCCACGAGGGTCCAGATGCACCCGATCCGACCCTGGAACTGGCTCAGCAGTTCGCGCTCGCCGTGGAGGCTGCCAAGTCCATGGTCATGGGTGACCAGCCGCTCGACGGGCCGGCACTCCGCCCGGCCGACGGACTCGGCACAGAGGTCGACGCCCGGAGGGACGCTGCTGCCGCACTCATCACCGACCTCACGGGGAGGGCCGAGGAACGAGAAGCTGCGCTCGCGATTGCCACGCGAGAGCTGGACGAGCTCACGGACCGCATCCAGCTCGCATCTCGCCTGGACGGCATCACCACCCTCGTGGCCGATGCCAAGTGGGCCCAGAAGGCAGCGCAACTCGCCAAGAAGATCCCACCGGTCCGCACTTCCCTGACAGGCGTCGCCAAGGTTGCCTCCGAGCAACTCATCAACACCGACTTCGCCAGCCGGTTTGCCGAGGAGTGTGCTGCCCTACGTGCCCCCGTCGTCGGCCTGGAGTTCCCTGGGCAGAAGGGCCAGGCAGCGCGACGAAAGACCGTTCCAGTGGCGAAGCAACCATCGAAGGTCCTGTCCGAGGGAGAGCAGAAGGTCATCGGCCTCGCCGACTTCCTCGCGGAGGCCGGGCTACGGCTCTCCCCCTCGCCAATCGTGTTCGACGACCCGGTGAACAGCTTGGACTACCGACGGATCCACGAGGTGGCTGACCGCATCGCCCGCCTGGCTGCGGATCGGCAGGTGATCGTGCTCACCCACAACATCTGGTTCGCCACCGAGATGCTGAGCCGGTTCGAGAAGGACAAGGACCGCTGCACCTACTACGGCATCACCGACGACCCCGGAAAGGGTGTCGTCGTGCCCGGCTCACATCCCCGCTGGGACACCGTCAGCAAGACCACCGGCAAGGTCAACCAACTGATCGAGGGCACCAAGGTTGCCGAGGGAGCTGTGCAGGATGCCCTCATCGAGAACGCGTACAGCACGATCCGCGGCTGGTGCGAGACGGTCGTTGAGACCGAACTTCTTGCGGGTGTCACCCAACGCTACCAAGCCAACGTGATGATGACGAAGCTCGGACAGATCAAGGGTGACCGCCTCAAGGATGCATTTGACGTACTCGGACCGCTATTCGAGAAGGCCTGCCGTGTGACCGAGGCTCACTCCCAGCCGTTGGAGACCCTCTCGGTCCGACCGACGCTCAGCGACCTCGAGTCCGACTGGGCCGCGGCACAGGCGGCCAGGAAGGCATACAAGGACGCGAGCTGAGGTCGGCGCACGGGGTCCAGCGCGACAAATCGACGGGTTGCACAAGGAACTCCATGATTGTGGAGGCGACGGCGGGCGGTGAAGTGCATACGCTCCGCGTCCATGACTAGGGCGGGTGAATCCACCTACAACGCAATCCGGGCGTCCGGACGGTCGATCTACGACGACCTCAGCGACGCACCGGAACTGATCTACGACATCGCCGACCTCGAAGGTCGACTCGACGACATCCTCACCGGCGAGATCTGGGACTACGCCATTCGAACTCGGTCCAAGGTCGCGAAGGAGGCGGTGGCGGCTGCCCTCGGCTACCCCGTCCCGCGATCGTTCCAGAAGACTCAGCCTCGCTTCCCCGGCCAGAATCTCGACATCTCGGTTCAGATGGCCGACAACCTCCAGATCTGGAACGAGGACGTGGACCCCGGGCGGCGGTACGCGCTGATCCGTGTGACCGAGAACGGAACCGTGACTCGCGTTCGTGTCGTGACCGGCGAGGTCATCGCGCTTTGGGACCGGACCGGGACGCTGACGAGCAAGTACCAGGCCAAGCGCATCGACCCCAACCAAGGATCCAAGCTGGTGTCGCCTCGCGACACCGAGAACTTCATGAGGGCGTTCGCTCCGTCGACCGTGCCCGCATCTGTGCGCGCCGCAACGAGCCCGACGTCCCGGCCGGTCGGGGGATCTGTTCTGGCCATCCGTCACGCGCACGACCACCTGTTGGCCCTCGTCGGAGAGGAGTTCGTCGACCCCGGCGTCACGCAGGACCGCTCGCGAGGAGTCGTGGTGCAGCAGCTCGCCTGCTTGGCCCTCGGGCTCGGCGAGTACGGCGACGTGGGCCAGTTCCCCGACATCCTCTGCCAGGCCTTGGAGGTGAAGCTCCAACTCAGCCCGACGATTGACCTTGGTCTCGTGCTGCCCGACTCGACCGCCGCAGCTCAGGAAGTTGGTCCCGAGCTCCGCCACGCCGACGCCCGATACAGCGTCATCTACGGATCACGCGTGTCAGACGATCGGATCCGCATCGACGCCGTCGTGACGACGACTGGCCAAGACTTCTTCACGGAGTTCCGCCGGTTCGAAGGAAACGTGCAGAACAAGAAGCTGCAGATCCCCTTACCGCGGGACCTCTTCGAAACCGAATGAGCGCCACACGAGCTGGTCGAGCTCACCCTCTAGGTCGGCGGCCTCGACGCCAACGGAGTCACCGTCGACGAGGTACCTGACCAGTTCCACGATCTTGCGCGCCTCGGGCCCGTCGGGATCGGGGATTGGGAATCGCTCGACGTATTGCGTGATGTATCGGCGACGACCGCTGTAGAGCTTGTTCCCACAGACTTGGTCGTAGAAGCGGGTGCCAAGGCTGGAGTTGGCAACTGCCATAGCGAGGAGGCCGAGAGTCTCGGCCTCCTCCGTAGGCAGTGCCAGCCAATAGCAGTCACCGTTCACAACCGAACCTGAGTAGTCGATGCTGAACTTCGGCTGCTCGCTGATGTCCGGGAACACCAACTTCGGCAAGGCCCATTCGGAAGGCCGCTGCGGCACCCAGATCTCCCACCAGTTCCGACCGGAGTCGACTACGTAGCGGCGCCCCTCGAGCTGTTCCCGATGCGACTCGAGGTACCCCGCCGCCAGCGGCCACTCGCTCAGATCGAGCGGGACACGCTTTCGTTCTGCGAGGTCGTAGGGGTAGAGGACACGCCTCGTCGCTTCGCCCGAGGTCCATTGGCTCGCCACATGGTGCGTGAGCAGGGGCAGCAGAAGGTCCGGCTCGGGGGCATGCCCGTTTGCGCTACTCCAGTCCTCTCGGATGAAAACCTTGTCGGCTGTGGTCTTGATCCCGACTCGAATCTTCCCGAGGTCACCGAATCGCAGCGACGCACGGTCCTCGACCTGGGCGATCCAATCCTGCCCGTCGGTAGCAAGCACCCACGGATCCGCGCTGGCTGCATCGACGTTCAGGAAGCCTCGGCGAATCTCGAACGCTGAGCCCCCGATCTGCACCTTGCCCTGAACGTCGTCGCTCAACGCGTCGAGCGCGGATGTCACCACCACCTCTCCATCGTCACAGGGTGGACACTCGTAGACCGAGGCCATCGATGGTCGATCACCAGACGCCTCGCACCGAGATGCCACGACGACCGCCGGGAGCACCGCCGCCTCGAACAACTTGGTGTCACCCAGGTCGAATATCCGGTGAAGATCAAGGTTCTGCAGGTGCCGACGCAGGGAACTTCCACCCTTCGTCGTCATGAACCGGTTGGAGCACAGCAAGGCAAGCACCCCACCGTGTCGGAGGCTCTCGGTCATCGCAACGGCGAAGGCGTGATAGAGATCGACGCGTCCGGTGAGACCGAAGACTGCCGCCAACCGGCGCGCCTCATCCGCACCGAGGGTCTGCGTCCGGACATAGGGCGGATTCGCGATGACCAGGTCGAAGGGCTCGGCCAGAACTGCCGCCACAGGTGAATCGGCGAACAGCGAGTTGGTTGCTTCCCTAAGGGCTACGGCCTCGGAGAGGAAGTCGCACGTCTCAAGCGACAGGGACAGGTTGTCCGCGCCAAGCTGAGCGAGCCTTGCGTGTGCAGCCT
>Ga0105054_10010951_pt1 | contig 11411 bp, 8 predicted proteins | sample BON02_FD_78091 | JGI IMG/M metagenome (GOLD analysis project Ga0105054, IMG submission 78091) | Freshwater microbial communities from Lake Bonney liftoff mats and glacier meltwater in Antarctica - BON-02 (megahit assembly) | ecosystem: Environmental > Aquatic > Freshwater > Ice > Glacier... | reverse complement strand
TTGCGGCCCGGCGTCTGGTTTGTCTTGGCTTGCCTCTTCTTCTCTTCTTGTTTGGGTGGGGGGGAAAGGGGGGGGGAAGGATTTTGTGTGGGGGGGGGGGGGGGGGGGGGGGGGGGCGGCGCGGATGCGGGTTGTGCGGGGCGGTGCTCGGTCCTCGTGTCGGGCGGCTCTTGGCGGGAGAGAGAGAGATGCGGGGAAGGGCGGGAAAGCGCTCAGGACAAGGCCACGCCGGCAGAAAAGACGCCCGCAGACCCGTCCACCGGCGACGCCTCCGCCTCGTCCGAACCCTCGCCCCCTTCGTCCCCGTCGCCGTCGCCCATGGTCTCGGACGCGTCGCGCCACCCCTCAACCACCCCAAAGGCGCACGCGGTCTCCAGCCCCAAGTTGTACAGGGCGCCCGTGCCGTTGCGGAACGCCGACGTGACCACGCGCATGAAGCCGCTCTCGCCGTAGGGCTCGCCCCACGACTGGCGCACGATCCAAGACTCGACCTCGTCCACGCCCGCCGCTGCCCCGCCGTCGCCGGCGACCGCCACGAGATCCGTCTGCCACCCGACCACGCTGACCACGTGGTTGATGGAGGCGCGCTTCTTAAACTCGGCGTACACGCCGCCGACGTAAGCGTCCATCGCGTCGGTGGCGTCGACGCCGCAAGAGATGGGCCCGCGCGCGGCGATCTCTGCCTTCATGGCGAGGCGCCCGGCGATGGCGCCGTGCGCGCCGACAGCCAGGCGCTCGTACTTGGTGAGGGCGTCGCACGCGCCGCTGGGCTCGCACGTGAAGCACTGGTGCTTGCGCGAGCAGCGCTGGTTGCGCGCGACGTAGGGGGAGCAGGTGTCGGGCGCCAGCCCCACGCGTGCGGCGTAGGCGTAAACCGCGCGGTCGTCGCCACCGTCGCACGAGTTGCCCGGGAGGCAGTCAACGAGCGACTGCGGCGACAGCAGGGCCGAGGGCCAGGCCCCGCCGCGGACGATGTTGACGCGGTCGGCCAGCGCCGAGGTGGACGCGAACGCCCAGCAGCTGCCGCAGTAGCGGGGCACGTGCTGGTTGCGGGTGGCGCTGAGGAAATTCTTGCCGCCCGAGGGGCCGTGGCGGCGCCAGTCCAGGGCCTTTGGCAGGGAGGCCTCGGCGAGGGCCGGGTCGCCGCCGTGCTTGGCGAGGAGGGAGTGGTGGAGGTGCGCGGCGGGGGGGCTGCGTTTGTTTTCAAGGTTGGGTTTGGTGTGTGTTTGAAGGGAGCAGGTGTCGTGAGCAAAAAGGCGAGAGAGGCGGGAAGCGGCGGCCCCGGGGCGCCGTCGTCGCAACAGTCGCGCCGCCGCCGGGCAGCCGCCCGCACATCCGGAGCGCGCGCGATGCGACGTCGTGAGGTCGCGCAGGGGCCAATCCATGCGCGTGCATGCGCTCGCATCGGCGCGACCTGCGGGCGAAGCGGCGCGCCACCCAAGCCGCGCGCCCGCGGCGTTTGCCGATGAGGGGAAAAGCTCTCGTCCACTCACATGTTGCTCTCGTACGTCGAATCGCGAACCAACCCGCCGGCATACTTCGACGGGCCCGTGGACGTGCGAATCACGACGGACGCCGCCGAGCGGCCGCACGCGGCGGCGAGCAGCGCGGCGAGGAGGACGGCCCGCATCATCGCGGCCGTTGTTGAGGATCAAATGAAAAAGGGGGTGGCGATAAGAGAGAGACAACAGACAGATCGGGGATATGAAGAGATTTGGTACAAGAGGTGGGGGACCTATCCGATCAGGCGTGTTGGGTTGGGCGGAGGAAGCAAGCCGAAAGCGTGGGCACAAGAGAGGCTACGACGGGCGCGCGTGCGCCTCTGCGGCGAGAGAGGCGCCGCCAAAGGGCGCCAAAGGGCGCCGCACGCAAACGACGCCGCGCGCTCTGGAACAAAAATACAAGGGGTAGAGGTACAAGGGGGGGGGGGGGGGGGGGAAGAGGGAAAAACAGGGGGGGGGGGGGGGAAGGGGGGGGGGTGGAGGGGGGGGGGGAGGGGGGGGGGGGGGGGGGGGGGATAGAACGGAATCACGGGCGCTTGGGGCTCACGAAGGGAGACATGAGGAGGAATGGATGGAGGGTGATGCTTTTTTTGGTTTTGAGGATTTTTGGGGGAAAAAACCGGCCGCAAACAAAACGGAAACGGGGGGACAAAAATAAAATCACGTGTGTGTTTTGATCTCGATGAAAAAGGACAAGCATATACATCATCATCACGAGGCGGCGGCGGCGCGAGCCACGACGTCGAGCACCTGCCAGCCGTCGCCGTCGGATGCCGCGCGGATGACCGCCCGGCTGCGGCCACGGGCGCCGCCGCCGCCGGCGGGCGACGGCGAAGACGAGGCGGCGGCGGGAGCGGCGGCGGCAGGGTCGGCGGCGGGGCCCGCGTCATCGTCGGCGCCGACATCGGCGCCAAAGGGGGGCGGCAGCACGACGTCCTCGTCGTCGTCGCCCCGGGCCTCGGCCGACGACGCGGCGGCGCGCGGCGAGGAGGGCAGCAGCATCGCGCCCAGGCGCGCGGCGGCGGCGGCGACGGCGGGCAGGGCGCGCCGGAGCAACCGTGCGGCGGCGGCGGCGCTGCTGCCGCCGCCGCCGCCCGAGGCGGGCGCAGCACCGCCGCCGCCGCGCGGGGCGTCCAGCGCCGAGTCGTCGACCTCGTTGACGGGCGAGTCGTCCGCGCCCTCGCCGGGCAGAGGGCCCGCGGCGCGCAGGGCTGACGCGGCGCGCTGCACGGCCAGGCGCGCGGCGGGCGGCAGCGGCGGCGGCAGCAGCGACGAGGCCGACGGCGGCGGCGGCGGCGGCGGTGGGGGCGGCAGCACGCGCGTGAGGGCGAGGTCCTGGAGCTCCTCTTCCTCGTCCTCCTCTTCCGCCGCCAGCTCGTGAGGCGTCGCGGAGGAGACGGCGGCGGCGGCGAGGCGGCGGTCCTTGGCGGAGGCGCCGTCGTCGCCGCCGCCGTCGTCGCTGTCGGCGTCGGCGTCGGCGGCGGCGGCAGGCGCGGCCTTGCCGGCGCCGCCCCCGCTGTCCTCGCTGCTGGCGGCGGCGGCCTGGACCGCCTTGCCGCCGCGGTCGGCCAGCAGCCACCCGCGGTCGGCCTGCGCCAGCAGCTGCTCGGGCGAGCTCATGAGCCAGCTGTACCCAGCCGCGCCGCCCGCCGCCCCCAAGCCGCCGTTGCTGCCGCCGCCGCCGCCGCCGCCGCCGTCGCCGCCGAGGCCGCCGCACGCGGCCCCCGCGGCTGGTTGCTCTTGCGGGGCGGCGGCGGCCGCGTCGAGCGAGGAGACGGAGCCGCCGCCGGCGCCCGCGCCAATGAGGCGCTCGAGCGCGGCGTCGGCGGCCTCGTCGTCCTCGTCGTCGCCCTCGGCGTCGGCGGCGGCGGCGGCGGCCTCTGCTTGTTGTTTGGCCGGGGGAGGCGGCGCGGCGCCGGCGTCTGCTGCCGAGGGGGAGGCCGCCGCCTCCTCTTCCTGTCCGGCCCAGTCGTCCTGCTGCCCCTCGCGTTGGTGCGACGTCGACGACCCGCCCGAGGCCGTCTCCACGGCCACCGCAACCGTCGCCGCCTCGGGCTCGGGCGCGTCCGCCAAAGGCGGCTGCTGCTTCTGCTCCTCCTCCGTGGCGCCAGCGCCGGCCGCGTCGGCGGCAGGGGCGGCCGCAGCGGCCTCGGCGGCGCCGCCCCGCCCCGCCGCCTCGGCGCCGGCCGACGCCGCCGCCGCGGCCGCCGGGAGCTGCTGCTCGTCCGCCGCGCCGCTCTTGCCGCCCATCGTCTCGTCCGAGGCGTTGGTCAGAGAGGACGAAGAAGAGAAGAGCGTCTTGGCCGAGGCGGAGGCGGAGGCAGAGGCGGCCGAGGCAGAGCTGGCGGCGGCGGCGGCGGTTGTGGTGGCCCCGGCGCCGTCGCTGCCTTCGTCGGAGGAGGACGACGACGTCGACGCGGCCCTCCGTCCACGCGGAGGCGACGCCAAGGACACGTCGTCCTCGAGCCGCTTGGCCTTGCCGCCCTTTTTCTTGCCGGCGCCGCCGCCCTTGGCCTTTTTCGCCATAGCGCCGGCGGGGATTGCTTGCGGGAGGGGCAAGGGGCTGGGGCGGGAGCGGGAGCGCGGGGGAGAAGAAGAACTTTTCGTTGGCTTTTTGGGGTGCGGAAATACGCTCGCGTCCGCCGTTTATTGGGCACGCCACGCGGTGAGGAGGCGCTAGAGGGTGTAAACGACGCGCCCGACGTGGAGGATTTCCCTCCAGGCGCGACGCTTGCTGGTTTTTCTCTCGGAGCGTCCAACTTTGAGCAATTCGTGGGTAGGTCTCTGTCTCCGAACGTCGGCGAGATTATTTCGCTAGGCTAGGGTTGGCGGGGTGAAAGGTGAGGTAGGGACCGGGGGAGGGGAAGAAGGTGGTGATGGACTGTTGAGAGAGAGGAGCTAAACAACAAAAGGAGACGTCAGCTTTTCGCCTCGACGTTGACGCGACGGCGTCCAAAAGCGCAAGGGCGCCGGACACAAGCCCCTCCCTCCTCTTCCACCGGACTTTACAACAACACGAAACACACGCCGCTCTCGAAAACCTACGGGACACCCGCTCGAGATCCGCCTCCTCCTCTTCCACCGCCGCCGCCGCGGACACCGCTCCCGCAGCCGCCGCTGCCGCCGCCGCCACAGCCATCGCCGCCGTCCTCCACGTGACAATCACAAGGGGTCCCGTGATCACCAAGGTCCCATCATCACCTGACTTGTTCTGAAGGCCGATGGGCCCGCCGCCGCGGCTCCTCGTGCTGCTGCGGCGATTGAGAGGAGCTGGAGCGTCAACAGGGGCAAGAGAAGCAGCAGGAGAGGAAGGGACCTCGGCATCAGCCGCCACATCACCAGCATATTCATCATCATCACTAGGCCCCCGCTGCCGCGCCTGCACGCCCGACAACGGCCTCCCCGCCGCGCTTGCCGCCGCCGCCGCGTCGCCGTCGTCGTCGCCGCTGCTGTCGTCGTCGTCGGCGGCGGCGGCCCGATCGGCCCCGGTCGCCCTCGTCCTCATTGGCCGCGCCCCTCGCAACTATTCCACCTACAGCAGCGGTAGCGGCCTCCCCGCCGCGTTCGCCGCCGCCAGCGCGTCGTCCCGGCAGGTGGCGTCGCCGCTGTCCGCCTACGCGCGCCGCCGGAACCCCTACCTCCGCGACGCCGAGCGGGCGGCGCGGAGCCGCGCGAGCGCGTGGGCCCTGTTCGTCGGCGCCACCTTCGCCCTGACCACGGGCGCCATCCTGGCGGCGGCCCCGGGCGACGACGGCGGCGGGGGCGACGAGGACTCGCGCAGGCTCCAGACGCCGGCCGAGGCGGCGGCGGCGGCCGAGGCGGCGACGGCGGCGGCGCTGGCGGCCGCCGCCAGCGGCAAGCCCGCGCCCTCGAGCAGCGACGGCGTCGTGGCCTCGGGGCGCAAGCTCCTGCCGCTGCACCTGCGGCGCCGCATCTTCTTCAAGTACGAAAAGCGCATCCGCGAGATGTCCTCGCTGGAGAAGGTGTTCGACTACTACGCGTCGATCGTGGCGCCAGAGGCGGCGGCGCCGACAAAGGCGGCGGCGGCGGCGCCGACGCTGGCGGCGGCGACGGCGGCGATGATGACGGGCGCTGGGGCAACCGCCGCCCCTCCTTCCTCCGCTGCTTCCGCTTCTCCCGCCCACAACTCCAATCCCGCCATTATGACCCGCCACATGACCGCGCGCGACCTCGTCCGCGCCGTCGTCCCCACCTACCCGCCCGCCACGAGCGACATCGAGCGCGCCGGGCGCCTGCCCGGCGAGCCCGGCGCCCACGCGCGCAGCGAGCGCGAGCTGCGCAACCACGCGGGCCTCGAGGACAGCGTCTTCTCGCGCTTCGACGTCGACGGCGACGGCCTCCTCAGCTACGCCGAGTTCGTCCTGGTCGTCAACCTGCTCGCCATCCCCGAGGACGAGCTGCGCGCCGTCTTCGAGGCCGTCGACGTCGACGGCAGCGGCGACCTCGACGCCGCCGAGTTTTCGGCGGTCATGCGGATGATCGAGCGGCGCGCGGGCCTGGGCCGCGCCTCGGCCTCGTTCCTGCCGCGGATCGGGAAGCACAGCCCGAGCGCGGGCGGCGCCGCGGCCGAGGACGCGGCGCTCCTGCGCTTCTTCTTCGGGCGCGAGAAGGAAGGCGGCGGCGGCGGCAAGGGCGGCGGCGGCAAAGACGGCGGCGGCAAGCTCCGGCTCTCCCAGTGGTCCGGTTTCATCACCGAGCTGCACGCGGACGTTCGGCGCCTCGAGTTCGCGCACTACGACACCAACGGCGACGGCGAGTGCAGCGCCGAGGACTTTGCCGCCAGCCTGGCCACGGCCGCCGACGTGCGCGCTGTGGACGCCTTGCTCGACCGCGCCGAGGCGCTGCCGCCGGCGCTGAAAAAAGTGCGCGTCACGCTGGCGGACTTCGAGGCGATAAGCAAGGCGCGCGCCGCGCGCCGGCAGCTGGGCGTCGCCCTGACCTTCTGCCGGGCCATGGGCCGGCCGGTGACCGCGCCCGAGCTGCGCCGCCTGCTGGCGCGCGTCGCGGGCGCCGAGCTGCGGCCGGAGGTCGCAGAGATCGCCGTGCACGTGTTTTCGGCGGCGACGCCGGATCCGGTGTCGGCCGCTGCTGCCGCTGCTGCTGCTGCTGCTGTCGGCGGCGGCGACGGCGGTGGTGGTACTGGCGCGGAGGCGACGGCGGTGGAGCCGACCCTGGACGTGGCCCTGTTCCTGGACGTGATGCGGCGGCGCGGCCGCGTGCCCGGACAGCAGCACCACGATTCCGGCGGCGGGCACGGCGGGTCCGGCGGCGGCGGCGGAGGCGGCGGGAGGAGGGGCGGCGGGGGCGCGGAGATCGGCAGCCTCGAGGGCGACGACGACGACGGGGACGGGGAGCCCGCGGGCCCGCTGGGCAAGGCGTGGGCGAGGATCGTGCGCACCGTGACGCGGGGGGGAGGCGGAGGGGACGACGACTGATCTTTGTGTTCGTTTTACCGGGCGCTTCTGTCTTCCTCGCGCGCGGAAAACGCAAACCGCGGGCGTCGCCGTCGCTTGCGCCGCCTCGACCCCTTCTCCTCCGACACATCTCTTCCAACCGTTTCCACAGACCTCATCTCGGACCTCGATCGACCAGCAGCTGCATCTTCAACCACCCCCGCGACCTCAAAAGCTCTCCTCTTTTTCGCTGGCCGCGACACGACGCAAGCACGTCTCAAACAGCCCAGCAGCAAGCGTCTCATCTCGACCAAAAGAAGCAATGCAGGCGCTGTCCGCCAAGACGCAGGCGGGCGCCGCCTCGGCCCCGCGCAAGCAGGTCGCGTCCAGCCGCCGCGCCCTGCAGCAGCGCGTCGTGCCCCGGGCCGCGCTCGACGCGACGCTCGCGGTCGGAGGCATCGCGTCGATGGTCGGGCTCGCGGGCATCCTCGTGGCGACGGACCCGCAGAAGCGGTGCGTTCGGGCTCCTGGTTCTCGCGCGCGCCAAGATCTGGTCCGACATGGTGCACGCCCTGCCTCTGGCGCATCGGTGGGGGGCGGGGGCGGCGCCAATTGGACGCACGCGGGCGATTTCTGCTCGGTTTGGGATTTGTGCGAAGGAGAGGCGCGCGCCTGTCTCGCGTCGCGCGCCGCCGCCGCTGCCGCCGCCTGCCCCCTCCCTCCCCCTCCTCATACTCCATCTGCGCCTTCACACGGCCGCGCCCCGATTCCCGCTCCATCCGGCCAACCCCACCCCCATCCCGACCAAGAGCTCACCAATCCCAAACCAAAAACGCAAAACAAAAAACAAACGAACAAAAAACAACAAACGAACGAACAAACAAAAAACAACACAGCCGTGAGGCACAGATGGCGCAGGCCGGCGGCGACGAGCTCGAGGCCGTAAAAAAGTACTTCAACACGAGCGGCTTCGAGCGGTGGAACAAGATCTACGGCGAGACGGACGAGGTGAACAAGGTGCAGCTCGACATCCGCAAGGGCCACGCCATGACGGTGGACAAGGTGCTCGCCTGGTTCGACGCCGACGCCGCGGGCGGGGCGGCGTCCGCCTCTTCGTCGTCGTCGTCGTCGCCGTCCTCGCCGTCGCCGGCCATCGCCGGCCGCACCGTCTGCGACGCCGGCTGTGGCACGGGCAGCCTGACCCTCCCGCTCGCCGAGCGCGGCGCCCGCGTCAGCGCCTCGGACATCTCGGCCGCCATGGTCGGCGAGGCCGAGCGCCGCTTCCGCCAGTCGCCCGCCGCGGGCAAGGAGGGTGTCCCCGCGCCCGCGTTCGAGGCCAAGGACCTTGAGTCCGTCGGCGGCTCGTTCGACACCGTCTGCTGCCTAGACGTGATGATCCACTACCCGCAGGACAAGGCCGACGCCATGGTGGGGCACCTCGCGTCCCTGGCCGAGCGGCGCGTGGTCCTCTCGTTCGCGCCCTACACGCCCGCGCTCGCGCTGCTCAAGCGCGTCGGCGAGCTGTTCCCTGGGCCCGCCAAGGCCACCCGCGCCTACCTGCACCGCGAGGCGGACGTGGAGGCGGCGCTCGCGCGGGCGGGGTTCCGGGTGACGCGGCGCGAGATGACGTCGACGAGCTTCTACTTCTCGAGGCTGCTGGAGGCGGTGCGGGAGTGATGGGTATGTTGGGGGAGAGACAAGAGGTTTTGTAAAGAGGTGAGGCGCGTTTCGGGGTCCCCCCTTTTTTTTTGGCGCGCGCGCGTGGCGGCGGCGGCGGCGCGACGGGACGATGAACGGCGTGTTTTAGCCACCACCTCCTCCTCCCTCCCGCTGTCCGATCACTGTGCTTGCGTACTTCTGTCCTCTCGCATCTCTGTCCCGACGCACGTCTCGCATCTCTGTCCCGACGCACCTCTCCATTGTCCAGCAACTCTTGTTCCGTGTCACGAAGGGGACGATCACCACGACCTTCCGCGAGGGGAGGCGCGGACAACGCGCCGGAGCGCGCGCGCACACTGGGGGCCCGAGGCGTCGCTCCATTCGATGCCGGCGGCAACCAGCAAAAGGAGCAGCACGCGGCGGGCGGCCGCCCTAGCCGTGTCGGTGCTGCTGCTCCTGCTCCAGGAAGCAGCAGTGGCGGCGGCCGACGCCGCGAGCGCCCGCCCCGCCCCTCCCTTTACGCCCGCAGAGCCCGACGACGACGAGGCGGCGAGCGACGCCCTCCTGTTTGCGCGCATGGCCGGGCTCGTCCAGGCGCGCGGCTACCCGCTGCACATGGCCCCCGTGCGCACGACCGACGGGCACCGGTCCCTGGTGTTTCGCATCCCGCGCGGCAGGGCCGAGGAGGCGGCGGCGGAGGCGGAGGCAGAGGCGGAGGCAGGCCGGGCGCGCGAGCGGCAGGGCGAGGCCGCCCCGGGTGCTGGCCGCCGCCGCCGCTCGAGCTCCCTCTCGCGCTCCCTTGCGGCCGCGGCCCGCGGCCTGTGGCGCGCCGCCTCGGTCCGCGCCCTGCGGCTCGCCACAGCCTCCTCCTCCTCGCGCCCCAAGCCGGCCCCGGCAACGAAGCCCGTCGTCCTCCTGCAGCACGGCCTCCTCGGCTCCTCGGCCGACTTTTGCCTCAACGAGCCGGCCGAGTCGCTGGCCCTGTCGCTGGCCGACGCCGGCTTTGACGTCTTCCTCGCCAACTCGCGCGGCAACGAGTACGGCCGCGGGGGCGCGGCGGGCGGCGGGCCCGACGCGCCCTCGTCCTACTTCTGGGCCTTCAGCTACGACGAGATGGCCGAGTTCGACCTGCCGGCGGCGGTGGACCACGCGCTGTCTGCGGCCGGCGCGCGCCGCTTATACCTGGTCGCCTTCTCGCAGGGCACGACGGCGGCGCTGGCCTCGCTCGCGTCCTCCGGCGGCGGCGGCCTGGGCCTCGGCCGCGGCCTCTCGGCCGACAAGCTCGAGCTGGCCGTGCTCATGGGCCCCGTGGCCTACGCCGCGCACGTCGGCAGCGCGCCCCTGCGGCGCCTCGCCGACCTGGGCACCGACCGGCTGCTGCTCTTGCTCGGCGCGCGGGAGTTCTCGCCCTCGTCCGAGCTGCTGCGGCGCCTGGGCGGCGACCTGTGCCTCGCGTCGCCGCAAATGTGCGTCTCGGCGCTGACCGCGATCTGCGGCTACTCGCCTGACAAGGGCGACCCGCGCCGCATCCCCTTTTACTTGAACTACACGCCGTCCGGCACCAGCGTGCAAAACGTGGCGCACTGGGCGCAGGCGGTGAGGCGGGGGAGGAGCGGGGGCGGGGGTGGCGGGGACGACGACGGCGACGGCGACGACGACGACCAGCGCCTTGGCGGAAGAGGCGGCGGCGGGGAGGGCAGCGGCGGCGGTGGGTGCTGCGGCGGCGGTGGAAACATCAGCAGAGGCAGCACTGGAGGCGCGGCGGAGCAAAAGGGCAAAGCGCAAGATGGAGCGGGCGCCGCCGCCGCCGGCAGCGCGGCGCGCCGCCGCGCGGGGGGCGGGTGCTTTTGCGCCTATGACTACGGCGGCGAGTGCGCCACGCCCGTCCTGCGCCTGCCCCGCCCGTGCAACCAGAGGATCTACGGCGCCCGGGACCCGCCCGAGTACGACCTGCGCCGCGCCCTCCGCGGCGGCCCGCCGGTCGTGCTGGTGACCGGCGGCCGAGACCGCCTCGCCGACCCCCGCGACGCCGCGCTGCTGTCGGCCGCGCTCGCGGACGCGGGCGTCCTGCGCGCCCTGCACCACGAGCCCACGTTCGAGCACCTCGACTTTCTGTGGGGCGTGAAAGAGCTGCAGAGGGTGATCGCGCGTGTGATCGCGGAGCTGCAGGGGCACCGCCAGGAGGCGGCGGGGGCCGAGGCGGCGGCGGCTGCAGCGGCGGTGTCGCGCCGGTGAAGGGAGAGCGACGGTCGTCTTTTCCTTTCTTTCATTCGTTTGCAGCGCGCGCGCGCCGCGCTGGCATGCACGTGATCGCGTTCTTTGACCCCCTTTGGAAATACGTAGGGGACTGGAAAAAACCTGCTTATTCGCAAGCCCCCCCCCCCGAAACGGCGAAACGCGCCGATGGCGCAACTTCACGGCGGCTCAACGACGGCGGCGGCGGCGGCGGCGGCACGGGCGGCGGCGGCGGCACGGGCGGCGGCGGCGGCAGCCCTTTTCAGGTTCCCCCCGTGTCTCTCACGCACAACCAACCACACACGCACACGCAATCCGACGAGATAAAGAGACGCTCATTACTTATCGTGACACCTCGCCAGACATTCTCGCTTCGCAACGAAACGCAACACCTCAAGCAACGGGGCGGGACTCTTTCTCTCTTCCTCTCTGCGTTTTTTCCTCCTCCCTGCCGTGGTGAGAAAAACAACCCCCCCCCCCCCCCCCCCCCGGGTCCAGAACCCCCCCCCTTCGGGGCGCCCGCGCCGGGCGGGGGGGGGCGGCGGGCCCGCAACGGCGCAGCCCCCCTTTCCCGCAGCGCGCGGCGGCCCGGACGGGGGCC
>Ga0105054_10010948_pt1 | contig 11413 bp, 5 predicted proteins | sample BON02_FD_78091 | JGI IMG/M metagenome (GOLD analysis project Ga0105054, IMG submission 78091) | Freshwater microbial communities from Lake Bonney liftoff mats and glacier meltwater in Antarctica - BON-02 (megahit assembly) | ecosystem: Environmental > Aquatic > Freshwater > Ice > Glacier... | reverse complement strand
TGCAAAGGACATGGCTTCTAATTAATAACGTCCAAAATAATGAAAGTCGATATTTGTCTGAAAGACTATTCGAGTGCCTGTCATGTTGATTAGTACATCATTTTAATACATGCATTTCACAAGATACGTCTTTCATAACCATGGACTTCTGAAATTCTAATTACCACGATTATCTAAAATTGAACAGAATTTTTTATAGAAATTGCGAATCAGCGCGAGGATCTAAAGAACGCCTTTGAGGAACAAAATAACTCCTCATTTGCTGAGGCAAGCGATCCATTTTACCAGATGATCTTCTTTTAATTAAAATGGAAACCTGGGCAAATAGAGCATTGAAGGAAACTTGTATTATTTAAATCAGCACCATGAAAACTCGATAGTGTCTACCATATTGTTGCCTAAGATATTTTGATCCTTAGTCTTATTGAAGTAGGTAGATACTGAATTAGGTGAAGACACATTGGAATGAATAACAGTACTCATGACACCGAGGAAGAGCAACAATCTTCCAAAGGCTCACTGGTCTCTTCGATGATGAAGGAGCTCAATTCGTTTCGAGACAAGGAGAAGATGAAATCCGAAGACGACGAAGATATCGTTAGCCCATACTTTGGGATTGAGAAATCTCAGGTTCTCCAAGAAGCTAGCGCGGCCTTTAATAATCCAAAAGTCGTGAAGCTGGAACCAGCTAAATGCTGCCTGTTGATTACCAAGCTGCTCTATTTGCTCACACAAGGGGAAAAGTTCGCTGGGGAAGATGCGATTGGAGTGTTTTTTGCGGTAACGAAATTGTTTCAGAGCAAAAATGTTGCTCTTAGAAGGATGACATTTCTGTTTCTCAAGGAAGTTGCGGAAGGAACTGATCCTGAAAATGTCATTATTGTCATCCAGAGTCTCACGAAAGATATGAACTCTACTGAGGATTTATATAGAGCGAATGCTATCCGCGTGTTGTGCAAGATTATCGATGCGTCTATTCTAGGGCAATTGGACCGATATATCAAACAGGCCATTGTCGATAGAAACGCTCTCGTGTCGTCATCGGCTCTCATCTGTGCCAATCAAATGTCGGTTGACTTGGAAAAACGTGAAGTGGTTAGACGCTGGGTGAATGAAGTTCAAGAATGCGTCAATTCAAGATCGGAGATGGTTCAATTTCATGCGTTGTCCTTGTTATATACTTTGAAATCGCATGACAGATTAGCTGTCGGCCGTATTGTTCAGCAATACAGCAAGAGCACCCCCAACTCTCCACTAGCAATGTGTTTATTGGTGCGATACACTGCCAAGATGCTGAGAGATGATGTAGCCAACAGTAAAGGTGCATATGATTTCCTTGAGAATTGTCTTCACCATCGAAGCGAAATGGTGATCTTTGAGGCTGCGAAAGCTATTTGCAGACTTCCCGAAGCCGCGCCGCAGGATATCATGCCAGCAGTCACTGTTCTACAATTATTCCTCAGCTCACATAAGCCTTCAATGCGTTTTGCTGCTGTTAGGATTCTTAACGAGGTAGCCATGAGAGTTCCTAATGTGGTGTCCAGATGCAACGATGATATGGAAAATTTAATTTCTGATTCGAACAAAAGCATAGCAACATTGGCTATCACTACATTGCTGAAAACAGGGTCTGAAGTAGGAATCGATAAACTCATGAAGCAAATTGGTGGATTTATCTCTGAGATCGCAGACGAATTTAAAATTGTAGTCGTGCGCGCCGTACGGTCTTTGTGCTTCAAATTCCCCAAGAAACAAGCTGTGTTTTTGAATTTCCTAAGCAGCATTCTGCGTGAAGAGGGGGGCTACGAGTTCAAAAAAGTCATTGTCGATTCCATTTTGCAACTGATTGATCGAATTCCTTCTGTTCGCGAAGCAGGATTGTTTCATCTTTGCGAATTCATCGAGGATTGTGAATTTAATTCATTGTCTGCTCAAATTTTGCATATACTTGGGGAACAAGGGCCTTCAACCGGTCAGCCTGCGAAGTACATTCGTTTCATCTACAACCGCGTGATTCTGGAAAACGCTCATATCAGAGCCGCAGCAATATCTGCATTAGGTAAATTCGGAGCACAAGTGGAGTCGCTTACAGACAGTATCATCATTCTGTTACAGCGCAGTCAGAACGACGACGACGATGAAGTCAGAGATCGAGCAACTCTTTGTTTGAGTCTCCTGCGAGGTTTGAAAAACGGACATGCTTCCTCCAGGACTGTCTTGGTAGATCCATTGCCTATCGGTCATAACGCGTTACAACGCTCTTTGGAACTATACAAGCTGCATCCGACTCCTGGTCACCTCACTTTCGACAGTCTACCGATTGTGGAAGACGCAGACATCCCTGTCGAAGAAGTTCCAAGTGGAGGGCTGAACGAAGAGTCTGTTGTTGAAGAAACTGCAACAGCCCCTATCCTTTCGAAGGAGGAAAAGTATGCGGAAGCCCTATATGCCATTCCTGCTTTTGCAAATTTAGGTCCACTTTTCAAGTCATGCAAATCAGTCGCACTGACAGAGGATGAGACTGAGTATTTGGTTCACTGTGTCAAACACATTTTTCAAGACCATTTGCTCCTCCAGTTTAACATCACCAACACCCTTAACGATATGCTACTATCCCAAGTAAGAGTACAAGTTCAAGAACCAGATTGCGAAGAATGGGAGATTGTTCACTCGATTCAAGTACCTGTATTATCGTTCAATACTCCGGCTCCTGCGTACGTTCTCCTGAAACGTCCATCTGATTTGTTTCAGGGCAATTTTACAGCAGAGTTGCATTTTCGAGCTCAAGAGTGCGATCCTGCGACGGGAGAAGCCTACGATGCAGATGTGGATGGAGACGAGGAAGAGTACCCAGTAGAAGATGTTGAATTAAACTCCACCGACTTTGTGGCTAAAATTAACGTGCCAAACTTTAAAAGCGCGTGGGAAATGGTAGGAGATTCCAATGAAATCAGTTCCAAGTTTGAATTGCCTCAATACAAGACGCTTAATGACGCCATTGTCGCTGTCACTGAGTTCCTTGGTCTGCGCCCATGTGAAGGTACTGAGTCTGTACCTCATAATGCAGATGCCCATAATGTATTGATGTCTGGTTCATTCCTTGGCGGAGTGAAGATTCTTGCCAGAGCTTCGTTTTCAATTGCCCCTTCTAGAGGTTCTGTCAATTTGAAAGTTGCCATCAGGTCGGAAGATTCAACTGTATCCCAAATTGTGATGGATTGCATTCAGTAGTAGACATTTTAAAAATTTAATTTGAATCATTGGAAACTATTGTACTCTCTGATATTATTGGCAGGTTGCTTCCCTACAAATGTCGTAGGATCGCTGTAGTTTGTTCTAGTATCGAAATCAGATCCACTGGGAAAGTGACGCATGTTATTATGAACCCCTCGAATACTTCCAAATGTGTTGTCATCATCTTCATCTGGGTCAATAAACTGTCTCCGAGCAGCCATATTGCCTTTGAACGAGGGAGTTTGTCCTGGTTTTGGTCGCGGCATATTATTTTTTGGCGTAGATTTATTTCTTGCTCCGTTCATTTTGATTGAAAAGTTCGTTGACATCATTCCGAAAATGCCACGCTTAGGCATCGGTGGTGCAAGATTGTTGTTATTATTGCTGTTGCCCCCTCCTCCATTCATTAATCCAGCAAAGTTGTTCGATATTCTTCCAAAAAGACCTCGTTTAGGCACTGGAGGTCCAGCTTGTGTATTCGTTTGTGTATTAGCGAATGGAGTTGGGGTATTACGGTTTGAGACATTTCGTGCGCCGTTCATTTTAATTGAAAAGTTTGTCGACATCATTCCGAAAATCCCGCGTTTTGGAGGCGGAGCAACCTCTCTATCAAAACCACCTCCTGGTTGGAAATTGTTATTCTTTGGCTCAAACATATTTCCAGCTGGCTGAAAAGGAGCTGGTTGAAAGTTGTTATTCTGGGGTTGCATTCTTTGCTGTTGCATTCCCTGTTGTTGCATTCCCTGTTGTTGCATTCCCCGTTGTTGCATACCCTGTTGTTGCATACCCTGTTGTTGCATTCCCTGTTGTTGCATTCCCTGTTGTTGCATTCCCTGTTGTTGCATTCCCTGTTGTTGCATTCCCTGTTGTTGCATTCCCTGTTGTTGCATTCCTTGTTGAGGAAAAGACATTCCTTGCTGAGGAGATCCGTTGAAAGGTGACGGACTTTGAAATTGCTGGTTGTTTCCTCCAAAAAATCGATTTGAAACTCTTCTGAAAAACCCAGGAGGTGGCCCATTGTTATTATTGTTGAACTGCTGATTAAAATTTTGAGGTGGTGGCATGTTGTCTCCTCCGAAAAATCTTGCTGACACTCTTTGCAAGAAATTTCCTTGAGGTGGCGGGTAATATCCTCCAGGAGGTTGCTGCCTAAACATCATACTCATTCGATTTATCATTCCAGGAGGCCTCATTAGCTGACCATTCGGGCCTTTCTGTAGGGGTGGTAGTGGTTTACACGCATTTGATACTACCAAGAACAAGACCAGAAAGATCATAAACCCGCCAAGAAAGGCAACCTGTAGAAACATAATTATTAGCTATATGTTGCATGTGATATGAATGGCACTTACCGAGATTACAATGTATTGTCCAGTGGTTAGACTATCCATCTTGCTTTTAACAGATTGAAATGATGACGTTTTGCAGTAGTCACATCTACTAAATTGGGGCACACGACACTTTCTCTCTTTTTTTTTAGTAAGGTGTGTACTTTTTTGTTGGACAACACTATATTATTAATTATTAGCAATCACGATAGACCAACTATGCCTTACTGTTGATGCCGGGATGCTCTGATCGACAAAATGTTGAACATGGTGCTTAGCAAGAGTATCATTTTACTCTCAAAATGAAAGTCGCGATAGATCGCGAAGCAGATATACCTCATGTAGTTAGTAATTGTGTTTCCTTGGAGCTTATGTGTCTTGAATTCAGATAAAAGGTTTCTTATGTACCTATTCAAATCATTCAGCACGCCGTTTCCTGCCATTTGGATTTTATATGGTTCCCTGATTTTGTTTTATGATCAGAACCAACTAGATAGATCTCAAGATTGCAGGACAAAAATTCAGCGTTTTCTATATAGATTGCGTTAATTCTAATTTATTCTTCATAGATTTTGTATAGGCTGTCTTCTATCCGTCAGAATAAATATGTTCCAAAAAATATATAAAATGTCTTCCGTTGAATTCGATTCATGAATAATGGTAGGACACAACACGAATGAATGAAACCCATATATATAATTTGCATTTTTATTCAAAATAATTCGATGGGCTACTTATAGGAAACACCGCCCATAAAGTCTCGAGGGTCAGGTGGAGCTCCATTAAATTCTGCGCCGCTGAAGTCAAATCCAGGATGCTCTTCTTGAAAACGCTCGAGTGTAATTTTCTTCTGTACTTCTGTTTTGGCAAGAGGATCTAATTCGCCATGACCTTTCAAAGCAGCATCCCAAGTAGAGGCTTTCTTCATCTTTTGCACGTTTATTTCGATAACTCCATCATTCATAGTCCAAAAACTCTCTCCTGCAATCACCGTATCAAAAAAATCCGCCTATTCAAGGTTACTTGTATACAGAGTGATAATTGAGTCTACCTACATCAACGAAAGGTGGATTGCCTTTAATTCCTAAGGACAAATGCGTGGTCGTGATTTTACAATCTATGATGCTTGCTTTAATGCCTGCAGGGGGCGAAACAAAGATGAGAACTTCATTCAAGTTTTGTTCCCATTCATAAACAATCTGTCCGTTATGCTCAAATTTTTTCCGTTCACTTGTCATCGCTCGATGCTTCACTGCCTGGAAGTAGTGGCAAAAATCTTTGTAGTACCGTGATACCATGGTACCAATACCGGTATTGATATTTTGAAGGATTTGATGGAATATTTATTATTGAACACGAGGTCCTCTGATAGTTTACAATATTTTAGTGGTTGCATAATTTTGAACTTGTTTGTTACATATCTAAGTTTATAATTTAAATCAGTAGAAGATTCTTAATCAATTATACACACGGATACTGATATCTAAATCAAATCTGATGGCATAACTACTCTTGTGGCAAACATTCGCCTCCATTTCTTCCGAAGTAACCACTGTCGCATGAACAGGAAGTAATATCACCACTTCCATTACTCGTGGACCATCTTGGGCAATTCGCACATTGATTTCTCCTCAGTCTTGAAGGAACCGAATCAACACAGCAACGAACTTGTCTCTTTTCATTCCCACTGCTAGTGATACATGTAGGAGTACGTCTCCCACCAGCTCCTAAGAGCACAGAATTCTTTTGAGAGTTGCAAGTACCAGGGGCAGTGCAGCATGGTGATGAACTCCATACCTCTTCCGCGTTGTTGCCGCACATCAATTGTGAAGGTGCGTTTCGCAATTTAGCTTCCTTTCTTGTTAGTTCAGACAGAGTGCAAAGTCTAGCACCATTAGCTTCACACATTGATTTCGCTTGAGAGAAGGTCTTGGTAGCTGGACAATTACCGTTGGATTCCAGCGGCTGGTACGCCCAAACTCTCCTGGAACCGAAACTCTGTCTGACGGCTCCAGTTTCAATTTCTGAAGGGCGTTTTTCACTGTAGTCTGCGTTATATTGGTTGGTCCTGCATGAGATTGTAGGACGATTTGTGGTAGGCACAAATGTAGGGAATGTAGTAGGCGCTTTGGTTGGTTTCTTCGTATCTAAACAAGCTCCTGCTTTGTTACTCCATTTGCCTGTGATACAGGTGTACGTCTGACTCCCCGAGGCTGATACCGCTTGCGGAGGCACGGCAACACACTCTGTTTTAGTCGTCTTTGCTACACATGCAACTGTGTAGGCCCTGTTTTTCTCATATGGGACGCATCTTGTTCTTTTTCTACCTCCAATTTCTGCAGCAACGACCTTGCCGTCCCCGCAAGGATTGCTCGTGAATGCATAAAATGACCTGGTACAATTCGCAACCAATGCTCGAATACCTGAAGATATAGTTGGATCAGCCAATTCTGTCATCGTTGGCAATCGAGCACCAGCCTCAGTACATATCCCTTCCGCGTCTAAATAATTGAGAGACGGACGATCACAACTGGTACCAGTCCAAGTCAAATTAACAGCCGCGCATGTTGTGGGGGATACGCTGCTAAAAGAACTTCCCAAATTGGAACATACAGAGGTAGAACCGACTGCATACATATTAGCAGAACACGAATTCATTCCATTTCTGTTATCTTTACAAGCAACTGGTTTGCCCATCGATGCGGTGTCACCGTATTCTGCCGTGAATCCAGTTTGACATTTGCAACTCATCTGCATCGCCCCGCTCATGCCTGAATTATAAATAGAATGGGGAACTTTACAACTTTTGCAATGTCTCCGTGGAGTTCCTTCGTAATCAGCACAGCATAGTGAAGCTGTGGAAAACACTCCAGTAGCAACTCTACCATCGATGGGAAGAATCCCATCCCCATCTGGAGTCATCCCAGTATTACTCAATCTATATGTAGCCACATGTGGATTGGTGGTACTGGTAGCAACGTAACCAGCTGACCAAGCTACTTGATTTCCATAAATACCACTTGACCACGCATCAGGATCATAGTTGATTTCTTCGATGGAGCAAAGTCGAGCACCGATATTCGAACACCGTTGGCGTGCTTGTTCAAAGTTCATTCTAGTCGTAACTCTAATGACGCTCGTTTCAGTAACGATACATATTGCAGGATCCATTCCAAGGTTGACAATGGATACGCCATCGGTGTCGATCATCTCACAGGTTTTAGCGGATCGGAAGGCGAAGTTGGACTTATCATCGCATGAAGCTCCATCAGCTACTGTAGCCACAAGTACAAGTGCAAGTACGGCGGTTTTCATGTTGTTGATTTGTTTTTTGAGTATTTCGCAAGCAGTTATCAAATGTTCGAAGGGTGGTCATCCCTAGTTCACATGCTACCAGAAACAATAGGATATTGATGGGTACGAAAGAATCCCTCGAACCGAAAATTCCGAATCAACCGACCTCTTCTTAACATCTAACTATCGAATACACTAGTAAAAATGAATTCGATTCTTTTTTGATTGAAAAAAGAAAATAATGGCAGAAAAAAAGACGTTATTTTTATTGGAAAGATTGTTCTCACAGTACTATAGTTTTTAATATCTATCTCAACAATATAGCCAGTCTGACAGTTTCATTCTCTCGAAAAGTGATGTGAGCGTTATACTCGGCGAACCAATAAAACAAATTAATGAAGTAAATAAAATCAGGTGGGCTGGAGGATAACAATTGCATGAATATATATAGTTTTCCTTATCTGGTCTTTCTAACAGTGAAAACTTTGATCCAAGCTCTTACACAGGAATAATTAGGTTAACATTTGTGCATGACATTTTGATAATAATAATTTGTTCCTCCAACCTTGGAAGTCATTTTTTCTTTTTCTTCGACTTGGCTTCCTTCTTGGATCTCTGTTCGTTTGCCTCTGTAATTTTCCCCGCAAGGTATTTCTTCAATGCGTTTCTCTGATGTGTTTGAAGATGCCGTTGGTTTAAAGGCGCTTGGGCTCGAAACTCTTTTTTAGCGTCTTCACGTACTTTGCCTGTGCACCCATGCACTTCTGGCATGGCATGTTTGAAACAATATCGCGTAGAGCAATATTTACAATCTTGGCCGATTAACCGAACCGAATCCTTGCAGCATTCCATTCCGCAAATGTTCTTCGATGCGAGAAGTGCATCAAGAAGTGCATCTGGATCTTTTTCGTCTGGCAATTTCTTCACCACGTCACTTTTCTTTTTCTTCGTGACTACTTTTTTTTGAACAGGTTGCTTTGATAAATGATATTTCGCAGCGGCGATTTCTCGTGCCTTTTCAAGGTCTGATTTTTCAAATTCTGGTGCAACAGCTTCCAAATCGACTGGACTTTGAATAACACCATGTATCTCGCGGTATTTTGACTGGGTTTCCTGAATCGCAATAAAACATGCATCATTCGGGGAAGATCCACTGGCGACTAATTCTTGATATTTTCCTGGAAGATATGTTTTTGAAAATTCTTCCAAACTCATGGGACTCTCCTTTGCACCCTCAGGTATTATATCTTCAGTATCATTCTGTTTATCGCCTGAATTTAATATAGCAGTCTTTTCATCCATCTCTACATCTTTTGGGTTCATCGTCACATCGTCCACATTTAATAGAGTAGCTTTTTCGTCAATCTCTATCTCTTTCGGTTCCATTGACTCCTCTACTTCATCCAAATTGAATATAACAGGTTTGTCCATCTCTCTATCTTTTGGTTTCAATTTATAATTGACAACAATATATCTAGAAGCACCTTCACCTTTACTTGAATGAATTAAATTCGATTTCTCCGCGGCTTCATGAACGATTTTTCGTTCCTGCGATGTTAGTGTTGGAGGAAATTCGAGTTGTTGTCCAGAACCAAGTTCCGCGAAACTCGAAACCTGGTCCCGTAACTCTTCGGTTCGCCGAGCTGAAACTGCAGGAAGTTGTTTCATTTTCTGGGTTGAGCGCTTGATATCTGGAAGCGTTTTAAACACAGAAGTTGGAGAATAACTGCCAGCTATTTCCAACTCTCCATGGTCTTGAAAATATTCCACCATTCTATGAAGAAAACTGCCTGGTATTCTCCCTATCGTATCGGAATCACATATTAAACATACATGTCTTTTAGCCCGTGTGATAGCCACATTCATCCTCCGTTCATCTGATAAAAAGCCTACCATCCCTTTCTCGTTGGACCTCACTAATGACAACACCACTGCTTCCTTTTCTCGACCTTGAAATCCATCAACTGTTTTGACCTCCACATCAGGAAACATCTCTCCAAGATGACTTCGTATCAAATGAACTTGGGCACTGTACGGCGATATAACTGCGATCTCTCTCTGCTTCAGACCGCTTTCTACTAAGCGACCCACGTAACTCACCACTATTTCGGCTTCCCCTTTATTGAATTTAGACCCGTGCAAAATCCCATCTGAATCATCGCTTTCCTCGCCTTCAATTTGCTCAGACATTCCGCAACAGGCAGTGTCAATCATCATCAAAGCTTGCAGGTCACTGGAAACATCTTGTATATCATCCAATAATCTGTTGGCTACCGAAACGTCAGATAAAAGTTTATCTTTGTACATTTCATGGGATGCCCATTGACAAATAACAGAGTTCATTCGGTACTGGATGCTCAATAAGCAGATCGGAGGTAGCTGTAGTTTGGCAACTTTATCAAATAGCGTCTGTCCTAGAATTCCTTTTGAAGCAACCTCGCTTTTGATGGTGGGGGGAAGTTGCTGATGATCTCCAGCTAAGATGACTCTTCGTCCAAGCAGAATTGGAATCCAACAACTAGCTTCTAGAGCCTGCGCTGCTTCGTCAATTATAACGATATCAAACATAACATCTTTTACCAATTTGTGAATTCCTGAAACTCCCGTATTCGTTGCAAGAACTACATCTGCTGTTAGAACCGCTTCTTCAGCAGCTTTATGTTGTCTGTTTCGCAACTCTTTCCGAAGTTCTTTAGCTTCCGCGTATAGAACTTTTCTTGACGCTCCTTTTTTAGATTTTGTTGGTTTCGACATGGTAGACAGAACCTTTTGGAGATCCTTTCGAACATCATTAACGATTTCCGATGAATCCAATCGAGATACAACTGCATCAAGTGAGTATCTCGCCACGTCTGGAAGCAAGCGAGCCGGATGCCCGAGTCGTACCATTCTCAGTTTACACTTCGCCAAACGCATAATGATATTGTCTACTGCGACGTTTGAGGGTGCACATACTAAGACGCGCAGACCTTGCACTTGCACTGCCTGGCGAATTATCTCCACTACCGTTGTGGTCTTCCCTGTGCCTGGTGGTCCGTGAATAGCGACTACATCTCTCGAACGCATGCATTTATCCACCGCTTCCTCCTGCGGCTCATTAAGATCATTGGAGAAAAAGCGCAATGGAACACCTGTGACAGCATGCTCCGTAGGAGGACATTCGCCAAAAATCACTTGCCGAACTTTGTATGCCGGGTGTGAAGAACCCAATGTAGCTACTGCATCTACAGCTCGAAGCTGGCGTTTATGAGTAGCTTCGTGAGGCAACTTATCAATTCGAACAGGAACCTTTCCTATTTCAACCACCGCGTCTGAACTTTGTTCATTGAATACTATTTCAATGAATCTTTCATGGCATTTGGACACCACCCCGGACAAACAAGTATTACCAAATGGTCTACCAGCAGCATCTACACATCGCACAACATCTCCGCATGAGAAGGTATGCGTTGGAAGGGATAACCCGTTAATTCTGGAAAACACGGCAACAGTTCGACCGAAAAAGCCACTATGGGCAGATTCAAGAGTAATTCCCAGCAAGCTTACCCCAAGAGCTT
>Ga0105054_10010947_pt1 | contig 11414 bp, 14 predicted proteins | sample BON02_FD_78091 | JGI IMG/M metagenome (GOLD analysis project Ga0105054, IMG submission 78091) | Freshwater microbial communities from Lake Bonney liftoff mats and glacier meltwater in Antarctica - BON-02 (megahit assembly) | ecosystem: Environmental > Aquatic > Freshwater > Ice > Glacier... | reverse complement strand
TCTCTCGCTCTCTCTTCCACGCGCGCGCGCGCGCGCTCTCTCTCTTTCTCTTACACACACACACACCCACACACACACACACACACACACACGCATACACACATGCACTCACATTCATGCACACACACAAACGTGCACTTACACGCACCCTCTCCCTTTCTCATTTTTGGAAGGTATAAAATGATAAAAAAACGGCTGAGAATTCACGCAAACTCGCTCTCCGAAGCGCTAGCACCCTCCAAAAAAAAAATTGCCTGCGGCGCTGGCCTCCGGCAGCTCTGCGAGGCTTCCGCATTTATAGCCGGAGTGCCCATTGTTTGCCAGATTTTTGCCAGAAGAAAGGCTGGAAGAGGGGTTCAGACAAAAACAAACAATAGAATGAGTTTGACATGGTACTGAGAGATGCCGTCCCAAAGAACAAGACTCTGAGACACCGTGACTCAGTTTCTGCCCAACCAACACATCAGGAGGTTTTTTAACTTTCCCTCCAAAAGCGGACACTCAGACTCAATGATTACCATTAATACAAAGTTGGAGATTTTCGTTTTTTTACTTCAACACAGACTCAAACTTGAAGTCACCTCCCTCCATCCTTCCCAGATGTTGATTCCGTTGTCCACACACATCCAAGGTCTCCTTTCATTTTAAGACGCACTGTAACTCCATGGTTCGTCTTGACTTGGGCCCAACGTCCCCAAAAGACAACAGACTTATACGTCAACATGAAACAGAGAAACCACTCCTGAATGAGTCCCAGTGCGATCCCCGAAATCAAGTACTCCTCCACACATTTCTTTCGGAGTGTCCGCCCTACAAGGACTGCCACAGTCAGTTGACGACGGTTTCTCTCCTATGCCATGGACAATGTCTTGTGAATGATATTCATCCGATGGAATTGAGGAAGACTTGGGACGCATGCAGGACAAGTCGAAATTTAGAGATAGTTGTCGTGAGTGATGCGGATTCTTAGCTGAGGTGCTTTTTGTTTACAGCCGATAGGCTGCGCACATGTTTCCGAGTCCAGTGTCCCTTCTAGGAGAGATTTTGGAGCACGTACAAACCAAGTCAGTAGTGGGTCTTGAAATAAGTGTCAGGTGTGAGCTGGGGAGTGAGCCAGCTCAATCCAATTTTTCGGGGAAAAATCGTATTGAACCGATCTTTGAATCAAATATCGGATTGAGCCGGCTCAATAGAAAAGGAGGAGGGAAAAAAAAGAAAAGAAAGGAGGAGGGTAAAAAAAGAAAAGAGTTTGAAAAACTCGATTCGGATTGAATGGACTCAATCCGGTCGGCAACTGTCCGGGACAGTTTCTTTGGTCCTACGAGTTTACTCGGTGCGCACCACACGCTTAGTCCAGTGATTAAGTTGGGTATTTACCACCCAAGAAAGAAAGAAGGAAAGAAAGAAAGAACCCCATCCTTTCGATATGACAAAATTGTATCTGCACTGAGAAGGAGTGTAATCTAGTAAATCGTATGCTTTGTAAGGGGACTTCTTCAGGAAAAACTTGCCCCTTTCGTAAAATTCCAAGCAATGCTTACAAAAGTATCACGCGAACCATTGGATCAATCTCAGAGTCATACTCTCATCACTCAAGAGACTGCCCCGGGCCTCTCACTGCACTTCAAATCACGGCTAGGAACAACCATGCTTCGCCCGATGTATACACATTTAAATATGCTTAATTTGTGTATGCACCTTCCCTTCCAATATATGCGTTCTTCAACACCGTCTTTGTTTGTATCCACTTGACCCACCCACATACGTACTCATGTATTTATATATACATCACGACTGTCCTAAATGAAAATAAAATGATGAAAATAAACAAATGAATCAAAAAAAATGAAAATGTATGTATACATACATATATATATACATATATATATATATACATATAAGTATATATATGTATATATATACATATATATATAAATATATCCAATGTACGCATTAAAGAATAATAATTTATATCTATACATATATATACACATACGTCCATGTATGTATGTATGTGTATATATATATGTCTACGTATGTGTGTACACATATATGTATATATATGTATATATATATATATACATATATATATGTATATGCATGTATGTATGTATACACATATATATATAATTATATACATATACATGTATATATGATGATACCAATTCAAAGATAAATAAAATAAAAGAAGTAATAGTAATAATAATAATAATAACGTAAAAAGTTCAAGAAACAAAATAAAAGAACAGACCATCAAATAAATACAGGAATATAAAATAAGTCACATAAAATAAAATATTTCGAATACTCCCCTCTCGGTTTTTATTGTGTCATGTTCCGTGTTCTCTTCATACACATTGCGTGTTTATGAATGTGTGTTTTGTTCTGTTGCTTTTTTGTTTGTTCTCCTGTGTACACGTATGACTCCAAATCCATTGCGGGAGTGCCTTTGTGCCGGGACCTCTACGGAACATCCTATTACTGTGCACCACTCGTATGTGTTCTCAACTTCTCGGGAGGGTTAGCGGTGTGGCGGCTTTAGTTACAAATAAACAAACAAATACTTCCACCCTCCCTTAACCATCCCGGTGAGCATCATCGCACACGACCAAAGGGCTAACTGCTCACTGACTATCCACCATGTCCACCATCCCAAGACTAATCGCTAACCACTAACCCACCACACGATCCATTACCCCCTCGCCTGACCTGTATGGGGGTGACAGCACATAGTACCCCCCACAGGTGAATCAGTGACAGAAACAGATAATGACTGTGAAGTCACAATGTTTCAAGACACAGTAAGTATTATTATTGGTGGACAAATTGTTTTTTCCACTCATTTCAGTTGGAATTATTATTGCAGTACGCATGTGTCATCTATTAAAGACTACATGTGCGATTCGTGGTGCTTGTCTGTCCACTGACCCAATATGGTGGGCAGTGTAGCAAACAACTTCTCGGAATCTTTAGTCCCGAATGAATTAAATCATTAATGAATTATGCAAAATCGCGTCAGGCGCGGTTTCAAAAAACCGCGCACAGCGAAAATTAGAAAACGTGACGTTAGTAGCGCGTCGGAGAAAGCATTTTCGTGGGGTTTTGGCGATTTTTTGTTTCTGAACTCCCTCAGAAAAGGAGGTGTTTTAATACACAAGAATTCACTCGATTCTAGTCAACTGGTGTCGTCTCAGTGTCGAGTCACGCCCTCTGTCGTGTCCTTTCAAACAAAGTAATCCGAGTGCTTGGTCACTGTTGAGTTCACACCCCACACGTACACAGCTCTGAGTGACATTCTCTGTTTTTCCAAAGCTGTTTGCTCTCCACCGTCACTGTCACGCCGAGTGACTCGGATTATGTCAATAAGAGCACTTCTCCACAACGGTTTGGGTTAATTTACACGAGCACTATCGCGAGTACGATTCTTCGCATTCGTTGGAGACTGTAGCGACGAGGGTGGTCACCAGTATCAGGCCCTGATCGTTTTATTTTACGAGAGGTATTGGCTTGCAGGCATCAGCAGGTGCGGCTAAGCAAAAAGAGTGGAGTCAGGCGGGAAAGATATTTTCGATGGTGGTGGATTCTCCGTCAAAATCTGTGAGTTGTCGGTATCTCACGAAGTTTGATCTGACAACGGATTTGTTATTTGACACTTTCTTCATTGTTGTTTTTTCACAGTCACGATTTAACAAATAGTGTCGTTGTGATTACTGAATAATTGAATTCGAATCATTTTCAACACCAATTAATCGATAATCTAAAGAACACTCTGAAATCAAATGCCTATCGGTTCTCGATCATGTCGGTGCCACTCGCTCCCGAATGCAGCAGTCAAACGTAAATTCTGGATCCTGTGGTCCCCAAGCATTTTCCATTCTGAATCTTGGCACACATGATTTATTGATGTTGCTTTTATTACTTCGTAAAAATTAGTCTAGTAGCTTTGTTGGAAGCTCTATGTGCCAAGGATTGGTCTTGCAAGTGCCATTGCCGCAACAAACATTTCCGGATGTCCTGCTTTGGCTGAAATGCTGAAAGCAACACACATAGTCAACATAGTCATCGACTGATGTGCAGTCTGTTGGCAAACATGATTCGTTAATCGACATTGCATACAGGATTGCTATTAGTAATAAGACCTTATTCGTAATGCTGCTAGATTCAAACACTCGAGAATTGCACTAAGCAACGTTGTCTCACTATTTTTCCGCATCCCCCATCCATTTAGCTATGACCTACAGTTGTCCTGTTTGTGACTTTCCATCCGGCCAATCCTGCTACTCAAATACCTGACGTCCGATGTCACAGATGATGAATTACTCATGCATTTCAGAATGGACAACTCAACCGCATCATTAATTAGCTTTCCTTCATACCAGCCCGTGACGATTCTGTTGCTGATCAGCGCAGTCCTGTTTTTTTCGTCGATTAGCACCTGTCCCACTGATGTGTTTTCGGGGCTTCGTAGAGTCGTCCATTCGTCTTTCAGATTTCGTAGAGTGAAGAGCACTTCCATATGCGAGTCTTTTGCATTTCCATCTTACATTGTGGCTTTGTCTCCTGATTTTGTTGTTGTTATAAAACCCGAAAATCCTTACTTCGCCTCCTACCTTGGCCTCGAAGTAAAACCACCGGGAGTATATCCATTCGGACCGCATGCATATTTTTTTTCTTCACTGGTTTGGAGGACTAAGGTAGGCATAAGGACTGGACGATGGTGGATATGCAGATTACATAGTGGAAACACAGCAGGAATCAGAGGATTAGGATATGAGTAGGGGTATGATCACATCAATAGACCCCGTAACACAGGTGTCTATTAAGTTTCGGAAAAAGAAGAAAGCAAACCAAAACATGGGTATAAGAATAGAACATAACACAAACAATACATATGAAGATGGCGATAAATGTGTACGAATATGGAAGAAGAGGGAAATACGTATACATGTTTAGATACACTTACGCAGGAATTAGATTAATAAACATGCAGATAGAAAAGGAGGACAGATATATAAGCAGGGTCATGCGTATAACAAGAACACTGTGCCATGGATATGTATTGAATTGGAAGGAAAGGAAGAAAGAGAAAAAAAATGTGGTGATGAATACAAAACCAAACACAAACCACGTAGCGCTCGCAACACAACTAGAAAGACAGGTAGAGAAGAAAGTATACACATACGACAAAGACTCATAGAAACAGGCAAACAGACAAGGAATAAGCTGGAGGGAAACTGAGGATATTATTGGTAAAGCGCCAGGGTTGGGAATTCACACTCGTGTGATACATACTCCCTCACGGGTGTCCGTAAAACTCTGGGAGGAATATTTCGGGAGCACAATTTTATCAAGTTCGCTGACAAGCCGTGTGGAGGGAATGAGTGTGTGGCGGAGAGTGGTTGCATGCAAGGGTGTTGTGTGGGTGGAAGGATAGGTGTGAGGTCTCGGCGGTACGTGGAGACGGTAATGGTGAGGACGAAGTCAACCAGAGTCGGCCATGCCGCGCGGCAATGTAGGAGTCGACGCCGCGAGCCCATGATTGAGGGGGGGAGTCCCCCCCCAATGGCCGTGGCCTGTGAAAGAGGACACGGGGGATGTTGTGGCTGAGGGTAGGAGGTTTGGGTATGGGGAGGTGGGAATGTTGAGAACATAACCGCCAACACAATTTCAAGCAGGTACACAAATGTCACCGAAATGTATCAGCGCCCAGCGTTTGTTGTATATTGCACAGTAGGGGTACGCATGTACCCACATGTGTAGGGGCGCCTGTGTACACCCACCGAGCAGACCGTACGCAAGAAGCTGAAGACTCAAATCTATGCAAACAAAGAAAGCATGGCAACCGCGCGCAAACAGAGCTTGCGCGCAGGTATGGGCAGGGCAAGTGCAGGAAGGTGCAGGGCATGCGCGCACGATGGATACGCGCGGGCATGGCGCACGCATGCAATGGACATGTACGCGCACGCAAAGGGCTTTGTCGACGTCGACTTTGTCGACGTCGATGCAGCAGGCAATTTGCGAGCATGAGGGCAGTGCAGGTGTATGGATATGGGCAAATCTGGTGTCGCCGCGGTGCGGCATGGTGCATTTGCCATGGAAGCATGTCGAACGCCTTGCCATTCTGTCGGCCGAAAATCGTTTTCGTCTAGCTCCTTGCTCGCTGCGACCTACTGGGTGCGCTCGGGGCGAGTGCAGGTTGCCGGCGCCGCGTGGTCGGCGACGTTGTCAGTGTGCACGCGTCGCTGCCAGTCCCTTGCCAAAGTGCCGCGGTTCAGAGCAGGCGACCATGCCGACTGCATGTTGTGGGCGGTGCATGAGCCAAGATGGTCTGTGTCGGATTTTTGGTGGGATTTGGGCCCCACCACTTGGAACGCCGTCGGAAGCACGATACATTTGCAGCAGCCTTATTGGCAAGCCGCGGCGCTTCGAATGGCGCCCCGAGACAGCGGGTCTGCGCTCTGGGCATTGTGCTATGTCCCACACACGTCGCTCTTTTCACCGTGCATCATGGAGCCTCCGTACCCTAAGTACCAACACTCAAGGGAGTCAGGGTGAGACGGAAGGGGAGGGAGCAACCCATGAACGATTTGGTCATTAGAGAAAGCGGCCACCCGCCAACAAATCAAAGGACTCTGTTTCTTTCTTTCTTTCTTTCTTATTTTTTCCTTTTTTAATTTCAAACCCAAAGCGCAGTCACGCCATTCTCGACTCGATATATAAAATAGAAGCATTTCCTTCGACAAAACCGTACGAAGAGGGTGCGTGAAGAAGAGGGAAGAGGTCAGAGAAAACCTCTCTTCTGAATCGTTCGCACCACTGCACAAAAGCGAGCACGAGTTTGGATAGGGGCCCCGAGTGTGACAAGGGAAGTTGCTGGGCAATGGGGCTGCTGGGATGGATTGGGCTCGGCGGGGGTGATGGAAAGCAGAGCGACAGATTGACTGGCGTTGTAGGGGACGGCGTGCCGGTGCCGGTAACCGCCCCCTCTTTGAAACTGCATGCACGAAACCCCACGACGGCCTCTCCTTGCTTGGGGGATCATTTCTGCGGTACATTGGGTGGTTTGACACTACCTTTCCATGTGTTGGGTGTGTTATGCTCATGCGGCTGGTGCTTTAATGAATGAGTACGATGCACTGTGCAGACGACACAGGCAGACTTGCTCAAGGCCAAGGTTCATCAGCAGCTAGCCTCTCAGTACCTGAACGACCTGGCAGAGAAGATCACAAAAAAATGCTTTGAACGGTGCTACGTAGACGGAAAGGTGTGTGCATAGTCAACGTAGGGTGTGTGTGTGCATAGCACATGTAGGATGCCCTAGTGCTGACAGCAAGCCATGTTTAGAGTATTTGCCTGTGCATGGCAGGACTTGGTGGGCAGGGCGGCCTTATTGGTCTTATACCTAAATCAAGCCGCTGTGGGCTTTGCGTAATCGCTTCACCGTGGTTTTTTTCGTTGGCGTTTGCGAGAGAGCAGCTGATAGCGCACGTATGTTCTGACGGGTGTCACATTTGATCAAGTCCATGTTCCAAGTCTCCACACTAGCCTATTTAACTTGCACAGCAGTCGGTGGAGCTGCAACGTTGCTACAGATCAACCACGTCGTCTGAACTATGCTCTGCCAATCACCCTGCCTCCTCCTTTGAACGTGTCCGCCTGCCTATTCTTCTCACTGTGTGACGTCACATTGACAGGGGTCCATAGATACGGACGAAGTGGCCTGTACGCCCCTGTGCGCAGACCGGTACCTCGACACTTTCAACGAGGTACGAAAAACGCTTGCCTCTCGCAACCGTCGATGATTCGTTGGGTTTGACTGGCTTTTTGTCACGGTTGAGAGCTTTGAGCGATTTTTCTTGAAGACGAACGTTTTTCGGGAGAAAATTGTGCGCAATATTCTGACAGTGGACGAAGACTTAAGAATCCAGATATGGCTGTTACAGGATGCTGTATCATCGCAAAGATATGACGATGATGAAATGTACTGTCAATGCTCATTTTGAGTCGAGGTGAAGCAGGGGAAAGACTTGGGTGGGGTACTCATACAGTAATTTTTTTTTCTGTTACCTGTCTCGAATGTCGAGGGGTCTTGATTGAAGACTTGGGCAAACTTGAAATAAAGGCGCTACTTATCCGCACCGACAAAACTGTTGACACGAATCCTCCTGTTATAAAGTGAAGAAGCTAGCTTGGTGTGTACGTGATTTGAAAAATATTTGGAGGTATGCATACAAATTAATGATATCGGGCATATAGTTAAACAAGCGCATCGGTCACGTGGCTCCACGACGACTAATCAAAGGGGAAAGTCCAGAACTTGCCGGTATCTGGGTGGTAATAGAGGTGGTGCCGCCGGCCATTTCAATGATGCCCGTATGGGTCAATGCGCACGGCCACCGTGACGTTGTCTATTGGAAAACCACTCGACTCCTCTTTCCCAGCCGTCGCTGCACCCCTTCCCCCTCTCCCTTGTCGTCAACACATGTCCAGCTTGAAAAAAACTGTAATCTGTCACGTCCTCGTGCGAGCCTCAGTTACCGTTGCCTTGCCTAAAGATGTAACTTTCGAGGCCATCAAGTACGGCAACTTCACGTAAAGTTAGTAGATAACTTCATTCACGAATCAGACCTCACGTCCCTGTACGACGCCTTTGCGTCACGTTCCTAAAAGACTCCTTTCAAAATGATTATTGTGTTATACACAAATATGAAGAGTCATCCTCTTTCAAATCCATGCCGAATATTCGCCATCTTCTCGACTTCCAGTCTCTACTCTTGGAGTTTACGCCACCACGTTTCGGCCGATGTGTCCCTCCTTCGGAGCTATGCGTGAAGCGGCCATCGAAACGCGTAGGTAACTATTGCATACAGCTGCATGCCTATTGTACGCACGTACATGCGTGCGACAGTCGTGTTTGTCTGATCAACAAGCGCAAGGTATACCCAGAACCGCTCCCAGGTATGTATTTCCTGTCACCTCTTAACCCACCGTGGTAACCTTCAGGTCAAGTACCGTTTTGATGAGGCGATCTTTCCCTCGTGATGCTTGAGAGGCACTACAATAGACAGATTTTGGGATCTGATTTTCCGTACTCATTGAGATGTTCGTTACGTGCAGAAGTTTTCGTGGGACCTTCCAATCGTTGCGGGAACTCACTGAGGTAAGTGCGCAATCCTGGTACAAAGAACGCACTTCTGATTTTGTTAACCCGACTCTCATAATCAGTCTCTTGGGCAATACCGGCACACATTTAACAAACATCATTTTATTTTTTTTTAGGATAAAATCTAAAATCTTTTTTTAGGATAAAATCTACAAACAATTCTCCCACGCACAGAGTGGGACACCATAAATCAAATACCACACAAGAAAGGCACCTCTGTGCACACACAGAGATCAGTATCATTTGCCATGACAGCCCCCAAAAGGCACAGACACGTATCGAACGGGCATGTAGCTGTGACAGCGTGGACACTCTCTTTATTTACCCTGTCCGCCTGCCTGTAGCTACGCCTTCCCAATAGCACGAGCTATCTTCAGCTACACCTGCCGGCATGGCACCGTGTGTCTAAACATCTTTTGTGGAGTCAATCGCACGTGTCAATGTCGGATACTGGGAGTCGCGCTGAGTTTTCAAATCAATCTCTGTTTCCAACTGCCCCTGCTCCGCTTCGCGTTGCTGCTCCGCCTCAAATTCTTGCTGTTGCTGCTGTATGAGTTTCTCGCGCAGCTTGGCCTCAGCAAACTTGGCCTTGAAGGCAAGCGCGTCAGGCTCCTCCATCCTGGCAAGTGCCACATCATCGCCAGGATACAACATGCCCAACCCCGCCTCGTCCAAGTGCTCTGGAGGGATCCTGACATGGAAATCGAGAGTTCGCTTAGTGCCCCAAAAGTTACTGCGAAAGTCAAACTTGCAAGCTTTGAGCGGAATGCCGTTGACAGAAATCCAGCACGACTGTGCCTTCACGTCCGCTGGCGAGACCAGCCCCTCCGAGTTACCCACGGGCATCGTCACAATCATGGCCACGCCTGGCACCATCAGATCAGACGACAGTTCCTTGACCTCTCCTACTGCCTGCTCAGCAGCATTGGCTCGCGGCGCGTCGCGCACGGCAACCAAGTCGTGAAGCCGCCGCGACACCACCGACAGTCCGGCATGCACAGTCTGACCGTGCCTCTGGGCCACGCTGAGCAGAGCTGGTCGTGCCGTAGCAAAGGGTAGGCGCAGTCCTACTGCCTTTGCACAGTGTGTTGCAGGGACCAGACCCTGCACAAACATGAGAGTTGGCTGCTGCAGAGCCCCCTCTGAACAGCATGCTAGCGGAAACGACAGCGCCAGAACCCCCTTCATGATCAACGCATATGCGTTCGCTGATGAACTCCCTCGCACCTTACAGCGAAACGTGGTGTCTCGTGGACGCGCTGCTGCACTGTGCATACCCGCCTCGCTCGTCTCTGGGCCTGCAGGGGGCCGCGGTGGGTTAAAAGATGCAAGGTAATATATAGCTGGGCCAGCTCGCGCTTGCTCAGCAGCACAAACATGACTGCCACACATATTTACGCGAATTAAATATGCGAGCACCTGCCCGCAATATCTGCCTCAGTGCTTCGATAGCTGCGTCACGCATAGCTGATACGCAGCGTCGTATGTTTGAATCTTTTTGAAGGGCAACGGTATTGAACTCACGAACCTCTTCGGAAGGATTTCTGTATTTCTAGATATCTTCCGTTGCAAGCAATAGTTCCGAGGGACGGCAGCTGGGGAAGTGTGCTTGCCGAATGGACAACGTCAAGGTGGCCGTGCGCGTGCGCCCATACAACTCGCGTGAGAAGGAGCGCGATGCCAGGTGCATCATTGAGATGGCTGGCGGCACCACCTCCATTACCAACCCAGACACCGGCGAGGTCAAGTCGTTTTCCTTTGATTACTCGTACTGGAGCCATGCGCCCGGCGACAACTTTGCGACCCAAAAGGTGGTGTTTGATGACCTGGGCATAGGCGTGCTGGAGAATGCTTGGCAGGTTTTCTCCGTGCCCACATTCTGTTTTCACATCACCTCTGCTCCGTGGGTCCATTGTCGCTTCCTCCTGCTCCCACGGTGTTCAGCTTGTACAAAGAATATTGATTTCATTACGTGGTCAGGGCTACAATGTGAGCCTTTTTGCATATGGCCAGACGGGCTCCGGAAAATCCTACTCAATGGTGGGTTACGGCGAGGATAAGGTGGGCTACTCCCCTGGCATTTCTTCTCTTCACTCTCTCGTTTCTTTTTTCGCTCTGGGCAGGGCTGTCTTGAATGTGCAGGCGCACGTGTGTGTAGGTGTGTGTGTGTGTGTGTGCGTGTGTGTGTGCGGGTGTGTGTGTGTGTGTGTGTGTGTGTGTGTGTGTGCGTGTGCGTGTGTGTGTGTGTGTG
>Ga0105054_10010943_pt1 | contig 11418 bp, 9 predicted proteins | sample BON02_FD_78091 | JGI IMG/M metagenome (GOLD analysis project Ga0105054, IMG submission 78091) | Freshwater microbial communities from Lake Bonney liftoff mats and glacier meltwater in Antarctica - BON-02 (megahit assembly) | ecosystem: Environmental > Aquatic > Freshwater > Ice > Glacier... | reverse complement strand
GTTCGCAAAGGCTATGGTGACATCGACGCGGCCTTCACGGCGGCACATGCCGTGGTTTCGCTCGAGCTTGCGATCGGCCGGCACTCCGGCGTCCCGATGGAAACACGCGGCGCCATCGCCCGTTACGATGAAGTGCGCGACCTTCTGGAAGTGCATGGCGCCGCCAAAGTGCCGTGGTGGAACCGCGATACCATCGCGCGCATGCTGGGTCGCGATCGCAACTCCATGCATTTCTACGAGGGCCATGTCGGCGGCGGCTTCGGCATTCGCGGCGAGATTTATCCCGAGGACGTTCTGGTTTGCGCTGCGGCGCTCAAGTTCGGTAAGCCCATCAAGTGGATCGAGGACCGGCGCGAACATCTGATCGCTGCCAATCATTCGCGCCAGCAATTGCATCGCGTACGCGCGGCCATCGACGCCGACGGCCTGATCCTCGCCATCGACGACGAATTCTTCCACGACAACGGCGCCTATATGCGCACGCACGCCGCCACCGTGCCCGATCTCGCCGCCGCCATGCTGCCGGGGCCCTATCGCGTGTCGGCCTACCGCGCCCTCGGTCATATTCGGCTGACCAACAAGACGCCGTGCGGCACCTACCGCGCGCCGGGGCGCTATGAATCCACGTTCGTGCGCGAGCGACTGCTCGATGCGATTGCCGCCAAGGTCGGCATCGACAAAGTCGAAGTGCGCCGCCGCAATCTGATCGGCAAGGACGCAATGCCGTACGATCTGCATCTCGCCACGCTCGGCACTGACATTGTCTATGACTCCGGCGACTATGCCTTGCTGCTCGACAAGGCGCTCAAGCTCGCCGATTGGCCCATCTTGCAAAACGATTTGAGAAAGCGCCGCGCCGCCGGCGAACTGGTGGGCGCCGGCGTAGCGATGTTCGTGGAAAAAAGCGGCCTCGGGCCGTCCGACACCGTGCGCGTCGATATGAAAGCCGACGGCAAGATCGAAGTCGTCACCGGCGTCGCATCCATCGGCCAGGGCGTCGAGACCGTGATGGCGCAGATTTGCGCCGATGCGCTCGGCGTCGACTACGCGACGATCAATGTCGTGCACGGCCAGACCGACCGCATCAACCAGGGCTCGGGCGCCTTTGCCTCGCGTGTGACCGTGATGTGCGGCGAGGCGACGCGGCTGGCGGCGACTAAATTGCGCGGCAAGATGCTCGGGCTTGCGGCTGAACTGATGCAAACCAACGCCAACGCGCTCGACATCGTCAACGGCGAGATCGTGCGCACCGGAGCCACGACCGGCCCGTCCATGCCGCTGGCCGAACTGGCGCGCGCGCGGCCGGGCGAACTGACCGCGGAAGATACCTTCGAGTCGAAGCATATGGTCTACCCGTATGGCGTCCATGTTGCCGCCGTGCGCGTCGATGCCGAGACCGGCGGTGTTACCATCGAGCGCTATGTCATCGCCTATGACGTCGGCAAGGCGGTGAACCCGAAACTGGTCGAGGCGCAGATTGCCGGCGGGCTGGCGCAGGGCGTCGGTGGCGCGCTGCTGGAAGAATTTCTTTATGACGAAAACGGCGAGCCGCTCTCGGTAACTTTCGCCGATTATCTGATGCCGACGTCGCGCGAAGTGCCGGAACTGTCGATTCTTGTGACTGAGGATGCGCCGAGCCCGCTCAATCCGCTCGGCTTGAAAGGCGCCGGCGAAGGCGGTGCCAACCCGGCCGGCGCTACGATCGCGTCGGCGATCGACGATGCGCTCGGGCAGCCCGGCGCGGTCGTGCAATTGCCGGTGACTCCGCAACGGCTGAAAGCAATTCTAAAAAAATAGGCGTGCGACACATGCTCAAGTGATGGCGCCGTCACCGAAGCGCTTCCGGTAGGCACTGATATAAGCCTGCGCGGCCGGCTTGAGATGACGCCGCGTCAGCGAAATGAGATCGTCGCGACGTGAATGGCGCAGCGCCTCGATGATCTCGATATGATCGCGGCGGGCGTCATCCAGCGCACCCGGATTGGCGTAAGCATATGATCGGATGCCGGATACCTTTTCCGCCAGATTCTCGATGGTTTCGATCAGACAGGCATTGCCGCAAAGGCCGAACAGGACGCGGTGGTAGCGGACGTTGCTGTAAAACACCGCCAGCAGATCGCCGTCGTCGACCGCTTTGCTGTGCTCGCGCTGCAGCACTTCAAGCCTGGCAATATCGGACGGCGGCACCGGAAACGGCAGGACACGCACCGCCATGACTTCGAGCTCTTCGCGCACGTCGTAGATATCCTTGACCTCGCGTGGCGAAAGATCGCGCACAATCGCGCCTCGATTCGGAATGCGCTGGACGATCCCTTTCTTTTCCAGTTCGAACAGCGCAAGCCGGACAATCCCCCGATGGGTATTAAACCCGACGCACAAATCCTGCTCGACCAGACGCTCGCGCGGGTGCCGCCGGCCGAGAACGATATCCTCCTCGAGCTTGCGCGCGATCCGGGCGGCGATTGACGGTTCGCGGGCCTGAGAATCGTCCTCCGGCGCGTCCGGGCCGGACGGAATCTCAGCGTCTTTGCGGGCTGTCTGTAGTTTTGAAGCTTTGGGTGTCGCCATAAGGCCAATTTGCCACCGCGTCAGATAGTATACAATTAAAAAAACTATCTTGTTAACAAACCAAAGCCGGTCAATAATGCCCCGCCGGAGCTTTCGGATCGTCCGGCGAGATCAGCCGATAAAAAACGGCGATTAGCCACTGGGAGGAGTCAATGTCTGTTTCAAGGTATCTGCCGCTCACGCGCGGCATTCTGCTCGGCGCCGCGCTGGCGGTGACCTCGACCGCGGCTTTCGCGCAGAGCCGCCAATTCTCCTTCGCTTACGATCAGCCAAAGAACAGCGGCTACGGCATTGGCGCCGAAATCTTCAATAAGAAACTGATGGAACTGAGCAAGGGCACGCTCTCGATCAATCAGTATCCCGGCGCGCAACTTGGGACCGAGGCGCAAACGCTGCAAAAGGTGCAAACCGGCGACATCGATTTCGTGATGCTGTCGACGGCTAACGCTTCGACCGCGCAACCGGAATCCGGCGTGTTCTCGATCCACTTCATTTTCCGTGACGAAGCCCACGCCATCAAGGTCCTCGGCGACACCAAGGTGATCGCGGCCATGAAAGAACTGTACGCAGCCAAAATGAAAGGCGCGCATATGCTGGGCCTTGGCTCGCAGGGACTGCGGCACATGTACGGCAAGAAGCCGGTGCAGAAAGTCGCCGATCTCAAAGGCGTCAAGGTGCGCGTCCAGGCCACGATCACCGAAGACACACTGTTCCCGGCCTACGGCTCCCAAGTCGTGCACATGCCGTTCGGCGAGGTCTATACCTCGCTGCAAACCGGCGTGGTCGACATGGCCGAGAACGGCATCAACAACTACCTCGTCAACAAGCACTACGAGCCGGCGCCCGTGCTTTCGCTCACCGAGCATGAAGCCAACAACGCCGCGCTGTTCGTCAGCGACAAGGCCTGGAGCAGCCTTTCGGCCGACCAGAAGAAATGGGTGCAGGCCGCGGCCGACGAGGTGAGCCAGAAAGAGCCGGCCGCCGCGTTCAAGCTCGAACACGAGGCCTTGGCCAAACTCCAGAAAATCGGCGTCAAAGTCGTAAAAGACGTCGACAAGAGCGGATTTGCCGCCGTCAGCAAGCCGATCCAGGACAAGCTCGCCAAGGATCTCGGCCCGAACGCCGAGAAGGTCCTCGCGCTCGTGCGCAACGTGAAATAGCGGTTCGACGGCGAGCGCGGGGAGAGAAATATCTCCCCGCGCTCGTTACTATTCGCACCACCGGAAGCCGCCAATGCCCGCCCAATACAGCCTGGTCTTGCAGGAGCAGCGCCATTTGAAATGGCGTGCGCTCGATCCGCTCGAACATATCCTGATGATTCTGTGTGGTGTCGCCATCACTGGCTTTTGCGTGCTGGTGATGTGCGACGTCGTTACGCGCACGATCGGTCATCCCTGGCTGTGGTTGCAGGAAGCGACCATGACCTTTTTTACCTACGGCATCTTTATCGGCGTCGCCACGGCGACGCGACGCAACGACCATCTTTATCTGGCCCTGCTGGCCGAATCGATGTCCGGCGGTCACCGGTTATTCTTCGAGTTATTCAACCGTATGGTCGTGCTCGCCGTCGCCCTGTGCATGATTTATTTCGGCTACCTGAATGTCCTCGACGGTTTCAAAAGCCTGCGCATGCCGTCGATGACTCCGATGTCGACTTATTACGCCGCGATCCCGCTTTGCGGCTTTCTGGTCGCGCTTTTCACGATCGAGCAAATGGTGAACGGCTGGCGCAACGGCTTCCCCGACATCGACGCTGACGCGAAGAGGAAATCGCTTTGACCGCCAATGGCACGCTGATTTTCCTGATGGGATTCCTGTTTCTGGTTCTCGGCTATATGGGCGTGCCGGTGGCGTTCGCGCTGATCGCGTCCGTGCTGGTGGTGACCGCGTTTACGCCCGTCAGCCTGGCGTCGATGATGGCGCAACTGTTCAACGGCATGGATGTCGAGGCACTGCTGGCGGTGCCGTTCTTTCTTCTGGTCGGCGACCTCATGACGTCGGCAAATGTCACCGTGCGCATGATCCGGCTTTCGCAGACCATGGTCGGCCACATGCGCGGCGGGCTCGCCCAAGTGGTGACGCTGTTCAGCATGTTCTTTGCCGGCATTTCCGGCTCGTCAGCCGCCGACGTCGCGGTCCTCACCCGCACGCTCGGGCCGGAAATGAAGCGCGAGGGCTACGATCTCGCCTTCACCGCCGCGCTGATCGCGTCGGCCTCGACCATGGCCAATCTTATTCCACCCAGCATCATGGCCGTGGTCTATGGCGCCACCGGTAATGTTTCGATCGGCGGGCTGTTTCTGGCCGGCGTAGTGCCGGGTGTATTCGTCGGCATCGGGCTGATGATCTACAGCTTCTTCTTCGGACCGGTCGGGCTCAAGCACGAACGCGCGACCTTCGGTCAGTTTACGACCGCGACCAAGGCAGCCGTCGTGCCACTGATGATCCCGCTTATCATCATGGGCGGCATCCTCACCGGCAAATTCACGCCAACCGAGGCCGGCGTTATCGCCGTCGCCTATATCGTCTTTGTCGCGATCCCGTTTCTCAATATCGGGCATGTGCGCCGGCTGCCGCGCGACATGGCGCTGACCGGCCTGCTTTACTCGATACCGTTGATCACAATCGGCGCGGCGTCGGTATTCGGCTGGATGCTGGCCTATCTGCGCGGCCCGGCCGTCGTTTCGGAGTGGATTTCGGCGGCGGCGGGCGGCGACCCGTTTCTGATTATGCTGCTGCTGGTGCTGCTGTTTATTATCGTCGGCGATTTTATCGACGCCATCCCAGCCATCATTATTTTCATGCCGATCATCACCGACCTCAGCAAGAATGCCGACATCAACCCGGTTCACATGGGCGTCGTCATTATCATCACGCTGGCGTTCGGACTGATTACACCGCCATACGGCCTTGCCTTGCTGATGGCATCGAAATTTGTCGGCGTGCGCTTCGGCCGGGCGATGGTCGCCTCGTTGCCAATTTATGTCGTGTTCCTCAGCGCCATCGCCTTCTGTATTTTCTTTCCGGAAGTCGTGTTGTGGCTGCCCAAGCATCTGCTGCCGGAATCGGTCGGCTGTTTCAAAAACCCAAGCGGCGCCGGATATCTCTGCCCGTAAGAGAATTTCGCGATTAAGACAGCTTCCGCAATAACCGCTCCACGGTGCGCCGCTCTTCGGCGGTCAAAGGCTCAAGCGTCGCCGCTGTGATTTCGGCGGCGACCAACTGAGCGACCTCGGTCACTTCACGGCCGCGGTCTGTCAACGCCACCGCACGACGGCGGCGGTCCGTTGCATCGCTGAGCGCGGTAACGAGCCCGCGAACGCCGAGCCGGTCGACCACGCCCTTGATCGTGGCGGCATCGAGATAAATCAGCCGGCCGAGATGATTCTGCGAACAGGGCCCGACTTCATAAAGTTTGGCGAGCGCGGCGAACTGCGTCTGCGTCAGGCCCTCGATCATGCGTCCGGTAAAGATCGAGGTGTGCCGCTGCATGGCGACGCGCATCAGGAAACCAACCTGGTCGTCGAGCACGTACTGACCGGATTCAGCGGCCTTGGCAGCAGGGCCCACGACGTTCAATTTATTGCGCGCCATTTGCGGGAGCCCCACACTTTCGAAGTCATTTCAATCATGGCCGGGATTGCGGAATAGTAAAGCCCCGCTTCAGCGTATGCCGCTATAGCATAGCCTTATAGCGTTAGATAATTTCTCTGTATTTCCACGTTTTCCGCCAGTTGCGCCATCTCTCCCTGCCAGTGAATCTGGCCTTTTTCCAGCACATAGACCCTGTCGGACACCAGTTGCGCGAAATGAATATTCTGTTCCGAGAGCAGAACCGAAAGACCTTGTTTTTTCAGGGTGACGATGGTGTCGGCCATCTCCTCGACGATCAGCGGAGCCACCCCTTCGGACGGCTCGTCGAGCAACACCAGAAGCGGATTTCCCATCAACGTGCGTGCCACCGTGAGCATCTGCTGTTCGCCGCCGCTCATCCGCCCGCCTGGCCGGTCCGGCATTTCGCCGAGGTTGGGAAACAGCGCGAATAGTTTTTGCGGGTTCCAGTGCGGCGCCGGCTGGCCGTCCGGAAATTGACGCGGCGGCTGGCGGCCGATGTCGAGGTTTTCCATGACGGTCAGGTCGGAGAAAATGCGACGATCCTCTGGCGTAAAGCCAAGGCCGCGGCGCGCAATCTCGAACGGCTTGAGCCTTGAGATGTCCGCGCCATTGAACCGCACAACGCCGCGGCGTTGCGCGATCAGGCCCATGATCGCACTCAAGGTGGTGGATTTACCGGCGCCGTTGCGGCCCATCAGCGCCACCACCTCGCCGCGTCCGACCTCGAAGCTGAGATCGTACAAAATTTGGGCGGCGCCATACCAGGCACTCAGTTTTTCAACGGTCAGCATGGCGTCACTCATGCCGAAGCCCCCGCGAATGTCTTGCCGCTGCCGAAATAAACCTCCTGCACCTGCGCATTATCGCGAATCTCGGCGGCGGCACCGTCGGCGATCAGTTTGCCGCGTGCCAGAACGATAATGCGGTCGGCGAAAGCGAAGACCACATCCATGGAATGCTCAGTGAACAATACCGAGATGCCGCGTTCCTCCACCAGCCGCTTGACCAACTCGATCAGAGCATGCCGCTCGCGCGTGGCCATGCCCGCCGTCGGTTCGTCCATCAGCAGCAGGCGCGGACTATTGGCGAGCGCGATGGCGAGTTCGACGCGCTTGACGTCGCCATAAGCGAGTTCGCGGCTCGGCCGCTCGGCGGCGTCCGCCATGCCGACCTGATCGAGCAGTTCGAGCGCGTCGGCCCGGTGCAGCGAAGCCGCCGGACGCCACAGCCGGTAAATATTGCGCGCATGCGAGAGCAGCGCCATCTGCACGTTCTCGATCACGGTCATCGAGCCGAACGTGGCGGCGACCTGGAAGGTGCGTCCGACCCCGCGCCACCAGATCTCGCGCGGGGCAAGCCCTGCGATACTGTCGTCGCCAATCAGGATCGCGCCACTATCGGGCGCCAGCTGACCGTTGATCATGTTGAAGCAGGTCGACTTGCCGGCGCCATTGGGTCCGATCATGGCGAGGAACTCGCCCGGCCCGATGGCGAAGCTGACATCGTCAACCGCCTGCACGCCACCGAACGACTTGGTGACCGACCGCAAGGCAAGCACGCTCGTCGCGCCGGTCATGTGCGCCCTCCGAGCCTGCGCCACAGGCTTGTGAAGGCACCGACAATGCCCTGCGGAAACGCCAGCACCAGAAGCAGGATGATGCCGCCCAGGAGCGCCCGCCAATATTCGGTCTGCCGCGTGACGGTATCCTGCAGGAACGTGAAGACCGACGCGCCAACGATCGGGCCGGTCAATGTCTGCACGCCGCCGAGCAGCACCATCACCAGCCCGTCGATCGAACGATTGATGTGAATGGCTTCCGGCGAGATCGAACCCTTGGCGAAAGCAAACAGCCCGCCGCCGACGCCGCATATCGCTCCGGCGATCGCGAAGGCAAGCCAGTGCACGCGTTTAACGTTGATGCCGATGGCTTCGGCGCGCAGCGGCGAGTCGCGCCCGGCACGCATCGCATACCCAAACGGCGCGAACAGAATGCGCCGCAGCAGCAATACGGCGATCACCGCCAACGTGAGCGTCAGCAGGTAGTAGACCCAAGAATTATTGAAAGGCGGCGGCGGCCAGACGCCGATCACGCCATTGGAGCCGCCGGTGAAGCCTTCCCACTGAAACACTGCCGCCCACACGATCTGCGCGAAGGCCAACGTCAACATGGCCAGATAAACGCCGGACAGACGCACCGCGAACCAGCCGAACAGCAGAGCCCCAGCGAGCGCCACCACCGGCGCCGCCAGAAGCGCGACGCCCATCGGCACGGCCAGGGATTTCACCAGCAAGGCCGCGCCATAGGCGCCGAGGCCGAAATAGGCGGCATGGCCGAACGAGTGCATGCCGCCCGGCCCCATGATGAAATGCAGACTGGCGGCAAAGATCACCGCGATCAGCACGTCGATGCCGAAGACCAGAAAGTATGGCGAACCATAGACCGGGCTTTGCGCCAGCCACGGCAGAAACAGCAGCAGCCCCAATAGCAACGCGCCGAGGAATTTCAGCGACGGCGTCGCCGGCCGGATCGGATCTTCCGGTTCGGCAATCGAGCGCACCGCCGCCTGCGGACGGCCGAGCAAGCCGTAAGGCCGCACGATCAGCACCACCGCCATCACCAGAAATTCGGCGACCAGCGTGAATTTCGAAAAATTGACCGTGACGAAGCCGAAATCGACCACGCCGATGCCGATACAGATCGCCTTAACCTCGGCGATGATGACAGCCGCGACATAGGCCCCGGGAATAGAGCCCATGCCGCCGACCACGACGACGACAAAGGCATCGGCGATGGCGATCAGGTCGATGGTGAGATTGGCCGGCTCGCGCGCCACCTGCAAGGCGCCGCCGAGACCGGCCAGCGTCGCGCCAAGCGCAAAAACCGACGTGAACAAAATTGCCTGATTGACGCCCAGCGCGCCGACCATTTCGCGGTCCTGGGTCGCCGCCCGCACCAGCCGGCCGAAGCGCGTGCGCGTCAGGGTAAGATGCAACGCCAGCAGCACCAGTGGCCCGGCGGCGATCAGGAACAGGTCGTAGCTCGGCAAATTGCGGTCAAGAATTTCGACCGCGCCGCGCAGGCCGGGCGCGCGCGGACCGAGCAGATCCTCCGGTCCCCACAGCCACAACGCGGCGTCGTTGAAGACCAGCACCAGCGCGAAGGTTGCAAGCAACTGAAACAATTCGGGCGCGCGGTAGATGCGCCGCAGCAGCATGATTTCGATGAACGCGCCGATGACGCCGACAATCAGCGCGGTGGCGACAATGCCGCCCCAGAACCCGACAACGCCGCCGATCTTGGTGGCGAATGAATAGGCGATGTAGGTCCCCAGCATATAGAGGGACCCGTGCGCCAGATTGACGATGCGGGTGACGCCGAAAATCAACGACAGGCCGGCTGCGACCAGAAAGAGCCCGGAAGCGCTGGAGAGACCGTTGAGGGCCTGAAACAGAAAGGCGTTGAGGGTCATGCTGGAATTGCCGCGCTTTTATTTATCCCTCCCCCGTTTCCGGGAGAGGGATAAAAGCGCTCAATCCGCCGCTGGGCGCAGCTTCTTCACCGCCGCATCGTCCGGCAACACCGAAGCGCCATCGACATATTTGAAGTCGACCATAGTGCCCTTGCCGTTCTCAAGCGCGAGCTTTCCGACATAGGCGCCCATCGTCGCCTGATGATCGCTGGCGCGATACTGGATCGGTCCGAACGGGCTGCTGACATAGAGCCCCTTGAACGCCTGAACCAGTTTCTCGGTATCGGTCGATTTAGCCTTGGCGATACCGGCGGCAAGCGACTTGATCGTCATATAACCGACCACCGAGCCGAGACGCGGATAGTCATTGAACTTCTTCTGATAGGCGGTGAGGAAGGCGAGATAGTCCGCCGTCTTGATCTTGTTCCAGGGGAAGCCGGTCACAATCCAGCCGGCCGGGACTTCGTCCTTCAGGGGATCAAGATACTCCGGTTCGCCCGACAGCAGGCTGACCACGGCGCGGCCCTTGAACACGCCACGGGTGTTGCCTTCGCGCACAAACTTGGTGAGGTCGCCGCCGAACAGCACGTTGAAGATCGCGTCCGGCTTGGCGTCGTCGATCGCCTGCGCCACAGCGCCGGCGTCGATCTTGCCGAGCGGCGGCGCCTGCTCGGTGACGAATTCGACTTCGGGCTGGGCCTTGCGCATCAATTCCTTGAACGCCGCCGCCGCCGACTGGCCGTACTCGAAGTTCGGATAAACCAGTGCCCATTTCTTGGCGCCGGTCGCCAATGCCGCCGGCATCAGCATCGCCGTCTGCATGTAGGTCGAAGCGCGCAAGCGGAAGGTGTACTTGTTGCCGTTCGCCCAGGTGATCTTGTCGGTGAGCGGCTCGGCTGCGAGGAAGAATACTTTTTTCTGGCCGGCGAAATTGGTCACCGCCAGACCGACATGCGACAGAAAGGTGCCGGCCAGCACATCGACATGGTCACGCGTGCCCAGTTCCTCGGCGACACGCACCGCTTCGCCGGGATTGGCGCCATCGTCGCGCGAGATCAGTTCAAGCTTTTTGCCGAGCACGCCGCCTTTGCCGTTGATTTCGTCGAGCGCCAGATCCATGCCCTTCTTGTACGGGTCGAGGAAGGCCGGCTGCGATTTGTAGCTGTTGAGTTCGCCGATCTTGATCGTGCCCTGCGCGAGCGCCGGCGTGGCGGCCAAACCGGCAGACAGCATCAAGGCAGCAATTCCGATCATTCGCTGTGTGAACTTCATAACCATTCTCCCTGCGTGGCGGACGAACCGTGTCTGGTGACGCGGCTTCGCATGTTGAGCTCAAGACGTTTCAAAACGACTCTTAATCACCCGGCTGGGCAGACTTGTTTGTGCGCAAATAGTCCAGCCATCACACGTCGCTTGTCAAGCGCGCGCTATGACATGATTTGCGCCACACTTGAGCATTTTGTTTGCATAGGTCGTGTTCAAAAATGTGCTGCGCGAGTCAAAAATATTTCGTCCGCAAAAACTGCAGAGAAGAATGTTCATCCAAAATTGTTTGCGTACGAAGGACGTTCCTCGTTTGAAATCTGCACCTCACCGCTGCGGTTCTAGATCAATTCTCCATCAGCTTTTCGGACGATCGCGGAAGCGGTCCATCAGAGCCTTGTCCTGACCGCCGTCGACTTCAATCATGGTGCCGTTGACCATTTCCATCATCGGCGACGCCAGCATGACGACCAGGTTCGCCACCTCCTCCACTTCGGCGAT
>Ga0105054_10010939_pt1 | contig 11423 bp, 13 predicted proteins | sample BON02_FD_78091 | JGI IMG/M metagenome (GOLD analysis project Ga0105054, IMG submission 78091) | Freshwater microbial communities from Lake Bonney liftoff mats and glacier meltwater in Antarctica - BON-02 (megahit assembly) | ecosystem: Environmental > Aquatic > Freshwater > Ice > Glacier... | reverse complement strand
TGTCTAAAGTCATTGTCATCTGCGATTCCTCCGAATCTGGAGCGAGGAGATTCCTGCTCCGCTAGTGGGTTGATTCCTAACATGAAAAACCTTTCCTGATCCTCCTCAGTGATGAGACTCAGTTAATTAACAGTCTATAATTCAAGCAATAAGAAAAGCTCTGTCTAATGGAGGATACCGAAGTATCTAGAAAGCTAAGATCGGATATCGCCGATCTTACCTCGATCGAGTAAAAATAAATCGAGAGGTTGTTAGTACTCTAAACCTCATCTGATTAAATTGGACAAATATCGTCACGCTTGCGGACTGTTATTTAAGTCGATCCAGTAATTATCACAGTATGATAAAGGTATCTGAAAATTTATACCCCAGCTAAATATAATTTAGCGATCGCCTGAAATTTCAAAGTAGAACCAAATCGAATTTGACTGTAAATGAGTTACTCGTAATCATAGAATGGCGTTTGGTTAATAGATATTTGCGACAATCCGCGTGACGGGACGAAATTCACTAAATTGAGGTAAATCGTGGCTGTACAGGTGAATGTCGATCCCGCAGTCCTAACTATCAATCAAGGTAACATCGTCACTAATTGGCATGAAGCCGATCGAGCATTGGCGAGATCCGATCCAAATGGCGACTTCGATCGCGGATTTACCGACAAAATTGAGAATGCTTCGTCACCAATGCAGTCAGCGAATGGTCGAATTAATTTTGCCGTCGAACTCGCTGCGGGTGTAAGCTGGCATACCTGTAATGATTACATCCTCAAAATTGACGGCGGAATCGACCAAAATTACGATGGCTCAAGAAGAGATTTATCGTCTGTATCAACGCTCGATCGAGCGTGATGGGGATCTCGACGGTGATGGCTTTCAGGAATATCAATCGAAATCTTCACAAGGTACCCAAAATTAAGGCGGGAAGGATTCGGGCGATGCGATCGAATTCCTGAAGCCGATCCGGGTATTCCCGCCCAACCGAAGGCGTTTCCCGTGCAGTATATTCCAGCCAACTTCCCGCAAGCTTGGGCGTTAGGCTCGGTGTTTCATCTACTCCAAGCGATGCTCGGTTTGCAAGCCGACGCGCCGAATCGGCGGCTGTATGTCGATCCCGAGCAACCAAACTGGTTGCTCGATCTTACCTTCCGTCAACTCGCGAGTCGATCGGTCGTTCATCGCGATCGCCCGATCTCAGTATTTACAAATCAAAAATATCTATTACAATATTCGGCAGCACAGCAGTTTTTATTAGTTCAAGAAATATAATTATTTTAGATTGTAGTAAGGGAAATAAGGATTAGTAATTATAAATGTAGCTATTCCATTCAAAGTATTTAAGGGAGGTGCGTGGAAACAATATACTAAATTGTAGTGTATATTATTATAAAGTGTAACGCATCAGCATATTCACAGTCGGTACTTTATTTAGCGGCTATTCCCTAAGTAGTTAGTTATCCTCGATAGGTTGATAAATGAACAATATTATCTCTATCTAAATAGAGATATGATCTAGAATTGCAATCGATAGGATTGTAGTAATCTAACTTATATTATTCAAGCCAAAGTTCATCTCGAACGGTAAGATTCTAACTGTGTATTTGTAATACATGCGATCCTAAAATTGGTAAATTTAAGTACTGAGTTCTAGACTGAACTGTAAAAATAGAAGTACTTTAAGATCCAGTTTATTAGCGATCTACATTGGGACTCATCCGAGGCTGACTTACAGCTTGAGCTTTTATCGATGGTAAAAACAACTGCCCAAATTGAAGACTTAAATACTTATAGTATCGATCGGATCGATTGTCAGCCGTCAGAAGAATTTTACCTCAATCGAGTCGAAGCAAAAACAGATCTCCGTAAGCAAGATCGCACAATCTGTCAGGAGTATATTTTACCGATTCCCTATCTTTGTCAGATCTACCACCTGCTAAATTTAAAGCATTTGGAAGTAGTTCACGGCTTTACTCTCAACGGTTTAAAAATTGGTAATATCGGTTGTTTTGAAGCAACGGGGACAGGCGGCAAGATTAAGTTTGAAACCATGCTGGTATCTTCATTTAATTTCTTACGAATTTGGCGGCAGCCAGTTGTCGAAGTCGAGTTAACACTACACGATCCTTATACGATCGAACTGAATATTGGGATCTATCGAGACCAAAAGATATCGATTCTCTTCAATGTTTTACCACTTGGGGCAACTGAACATAAATTATCAATTAATATTTATAGTGGTGTCAGATTTTTTAAACCAATTCTCCAGGTTTTATTACATTGTGCTACATGTCTCACCTTACTAGAAGACATGCCCTATCTACGTCAGCTCGCCAAAAATAATCCTCATCACCTCGTTAAGGCGGCTAGAACTTCTAACTGCCCAGCGATGCAGCTATTCAATCGCTTTGTTGATTTGTATGGGTCTAATCTAGAGTAGTTACTATCGATATTACTAGATTTTCAATCTCATAGTAGTACAAAATATTTATATCTGCTCAATTAATAAAAAATACACTTGAAAGTATTCATATTGATAGATTATTAAAGATAATCGATTAGTTAGATTATAAATATGGAGATATATGCTCAAACTCATAATTTCTAGATAGTTTTTTAGTCTTAGCTCTACCAGAACTGCCTAAATTTCGAGAATTATTCGAATAAAATTTTAATTTCATGCCCTACCTACATTATTGCCACTCGATCGGTCAACCGAAAAAAATCGTCCGATCGCTGTCCAAAAGAATATCAATTAAACTACCTGTTTTTCATCAGGAGCAACGAGTGATATTTATTGGCGGATCGGGAATTATTCGGAGCTGTAAAGCTGAGGCTGGAACTTGGAATTACCTGGTCGAGATGGCATTGGGAGCGCAGCCTGTTTTTGGTAGAGTAGGAGCAGAAACCATGCTAGTTCTTACTGAGGCAGATTTAGAAGCTGTGTGAGGTTTCGTTGTCATCCAGATCGAAAGTACCGATCGTTATCCTTTATAGAGGTTGTCATGCCACAAGTTAAAGCTCAGGGTAAAACGTTTGAATGTAATGTCGGCGATAATCTATACCAAGTTTTGTCGGCTAATGATGTCAAAATTTTCAATGGCAATGCCAAGGCCATTAATTGCGCTGGTAATGGTGCTTGTGGCTCTTGTACCGTGCAAGTAAATGGTAAGGTTTCTCCGCCTAATCGGATCGAAGATATCTGGCGCTCGTTACCTTTTATGACTGCGATGGGAGATCGTCGTCTATCTTGTCAGACTCAAGTTTTAGGCGATATTGAAGTGATTAAATATGAAGGCTTTTTAGGTCGAGGTGAAGCCACAGTCTGGACACCAGCAGGAGATACAGATCTAAAGATAATTGCCTAAGTTGTTAGAAAGATCGCGAACTCTAGGATCGGGGAGCGCGATCTTTTTTCGTGGGAGCGGAAGATCCGCTAAGGCTGAAACCTTAGCGCAAGTTTCTGGACGATTGCTGATTTGACCCCTATTTTTTATCCACTTCACGTAAACCTGTGCAAACTCAAATAAATCCCGCACCTACCAACTCCGAACTGCCATATAACTTAGCTCAATGGCGACAAGGCTATCGATCGCAAAAACAAGAATACGATTATCAAATTACGGAAATTGATGGCGAAATCCCCGCCGAACTAACGGGGACATTATTCAGAAATGGCCCAGGCTTATTAGATATCAATGACATATCCGTCCGCCATCCGTTCGATGGTGATGGAATGATCTGTCAGATTACCTTTCAAAATGGTACAGCGTACTTTCGCAATCGATTTATTCAAACCAAGGCATATTTAGCCGAACGAGCAGCCAATAAATTTCTCTATCGCGGCGTATTTGGCACTCAGAAAACTGGTGGGTGGTTGAGCAATGTCTTCGATCTCAACCTAAAAAATATTGCCAATACCCAAGTCATCTACTGGGGTGGTAAATTACTCGCGCTCTGGGAAGCTGCCGAACCCTATCGGTTAGATCCAAAGACTTTAGCGACATTAGGGATTGAATACTTAAATAATACGCTCAAACCAGGCGATGCTTTTGCCGCGCACCCATTAATCGATCCCATTCAAAACAGAATGGTGAATTTTGCTTTAAAGGCAGGTAAATTCGATCGCACTGGACTGGTGACAACACTGACTATTTATGAGTTAGATCTAGATGGTGAAGTAGTAGCAGCGCATCCGCATACAATTCCTGGATTCGCTTTTATCCATGATTTCGCGATTACACCTAACTATTGTATCTTCTTCCAAAATCCTGTCGGCTTCCATCTCTTCCCGTTTCTATTTGGGTTAAAGGGTGCGGGTGAATGTGTCAAATTTCAACCCGAACAGCCGACAAAGATTGTCATCATTCCGCGCGATCCTCACAGTGGCGAAGCAGTCCAAACGCTCGAAACTAAATCGGGGTTTGTGTTTCATCATGCCAATGCGTTCGAGCGCGATGGCAAGATCTCGATCGATTCGATTTGTTATGCCTCTTTCCCGGAAATTCCACCCGATATAGATTTCCGCGATACCGACTTTAAGACACTCGCGCCAGGACAATTATGGCAGTTTGAATTAGATCTCAAAAATCGTCGCGTCGATAGCCAACTCATCGAACCGCGCTGCTGCGAATTTCCCACGATTAACCCCGCCAATGTCGGACAACCCTATCGTTATACCTATATCGGTGCCGCCCAAACCCTGGATGGGAATGCGCCCTTACAGAGTATCCTCAAGCTCGATCGTGAAACAGGCACTCAGCAAATCTGGACGGCTGCACCGCAGGGCTATGTAGGCGAACCTGTCTTTGTCCCCCAGCCGCAGGGCACTCAGGAAGACGATGGTTGGCTGATTGTGATGGTGTATGACGGTGTGCGCGATCGATCGGCAGTAGTGGTATTAGATGCCGCAGATTTGACCAAAGGCGCGATCGCGACTCTCCATCTGACTCATCATATCCCCTACGGTTTGCACGGCAGTTGGACCGATCGAGTCTTTATCGATGATTTGGCTAAGGAAGGTGCGTGGAAATAATGTCCCAAATTGGAGGGTGTGTTATCGCCAAGCGTAACGCACCAGCACATTCACAGTCGGTACTTGATTTAGCTGCTAGTCCCTAAAACCATAATGTGATTTAGATATCTAACAGCTGATTAGGCTAAAGATCGGCGATCGAGTTTTTAGCCTGAACCCATCGATGCTGCTTTCCAACTAAAGTGAAATGTCGTCCCCATCCCAAGCTCAGATTCGAGGGTAATATTTCCTCCTTGAGCTTCAACAAGCTTTTTGACGATTGATAGCCCAATTCCCGTATTGCCCCGCTCGGGACTCGATAAAGTTTGAAAAAGATCGAATATTCGCACTTGATTTTCTAGAGCGATGCCTGAGCCGTCGTCGATTACCGCAAATTTCCAGATGGTAGCTTGAAGCCCAGCGGTAACTTGAATCTTCCCATCGGGACGAGGATGATGTTTATACGCATTCTCGATTAGGTTTGCTAAAACTTGATGCAACAGCACGCGATTGGTCTTAATCAGTGCCAAATCGACTGGCAACTCAATCGTAAAACTGTCAGGAAGATCCAAAGAATCGATAATTTCGGCAACTAATAGTTCGATCGAAAATGTTTCTAAACTGGTTGCAGTGCTACCAACCCGCGCATATTTGAGTAAACCATCGATTAAGGTTTCCATCCGAACTACCCGCGAACGCATCAAGGTTAGATTTAGGCGAGTGCCTGGCTCGAGTGTTGCCGCGAGGTCATCGCCGATCCATTGCGCGAGATTGGAAATCCCCCGCAATGGTGCTTTGAGATCGTGAGAGACGATCGTACAGAAGCGGTCTAACTCTTGATTGCGAGCTGCGAGTAACTTGTTAGTTTCAGCAAGTTCGTCTGTTTGAACTTGGAGGTCTATTGCTGCCTGTTTGCGCTCGATCGCATACCGGATCGATTTCACTAACAGCTCCCCATTCACCCGTCGCTTAATGAGATAATCCTGAGCACCATACCGCACAGCATCAAGGGCTAATTCGTCATCGTTAGTATTGGTTAATACCACGATCGGTAAACTGGGAAATCGCTCGATTAAGGTATCGAGCGAGTCTAAACCGGAGCTATCGGGCAAGGTCAGATCGAGTAAGGCAACATCAAACTTGTTGGCATGGAATTGGACAATTGCTTCACCCAACCGCTCGACCCGAACCAAACTAAATCGATCGGCAGGACAATCGGTGAGGAGTTCGGCAAATAACCGAGCGTCGGCGGCACTGTCCTCAATTAGCAGGATGCGGATAATATCGGTAGATTTGCTGGTGCGGGTGAGATAATTGCGCATTTAAATTAGCAATTTGGGGCGATGGGGGCTGATTTCAACTGATGTCCCTGGGAACCATTTACGATCGCGCCGATCCTCGGGGTAAAGTAACCGTCCCCAACCAAAACTCCTCAATCCCCCGCACGGTCTCAAACAACTGAGTCAGATTGCGCGATTTGACAATATAGCAATTGACATGGAGATTGTAACTATGGAGAATATCCTCCTCGCTCTGCGAAGTAGTTAAGATGACTACAGGTAAGCGTTTGAGTTGAGGATCGGCTTTGATTTGGGCGAGGACTTCGCGCCCATCTTGCTTGGGCAGATTGAGATCCAATAGCACCAAATCGGGCAGCAGTGCATCGAGATCTACTCCCGCTTGACGGAGATAGGACATCGCAGCGATCCCGTCCCGCACTACTACTAGCTCGGATCTGGTGGCAGTGCTTTTAAGTGCTTCCTGGATTAAGCGGATATCCGCCAGATTATCTTCAACTAAGAGAATAGTTTTGCTATCCACGTACACGATGACGCGTTCCTCCACTAACCGGAATCGTAAACTCAAAAGTCGCACCCATTCCGGGTGCTGATGTCACCCAAATTCGACCTTGATGGCACTCGACAATTTTCTTGCAAATGGTCAATCCCATCCCCGAACCTGGATACTCCTCGCGGGTATGTAATCGTTGAGACATGATGAAGATCCGATCGAAAAATTGCGGCTCGATCCCAATTCCATTGTCCTTGATTGCGAACAACCAGTCATCTTCCTTTCGGCTGATGGAGATCTGAATCTGAGGAGTTATATTAGGCTTGCGGAATTTGAGCGCATTACCGATGAGGTTCTGGAATAGCTGCATGAGCTGGGTACTATCGGCGACAATCGTCGGCAGCAGATCGTAAGTGACGATCGCATCGGTTTGCTCGATGCCACTGCGGAGGTTGCGCAGTGCGCGATTTAGGGGGATCGCGACGGCGATCGGTTCCCAGGCAATCCCCAGTAGCTCGACTTTGGAGTAGGCTAGCACGTCATCGATTAGCGTCTGCATTATGTGGACACCTTCGACGGCAAAGCCGATAAACTCTTTAGCATCGCGATCGAGTAGTTCACCATAGCGCAGCTCTAGGAGCTGGACGTAGTTAGCGATCTGATTGAGCGGTTCTTGGAGGTCATGGGAGGCAACGTAAGCAAACTGCTTGAGTTCGGTATTCGAGCGAGCTAAATCGCTCGCGACTAACGCTAATTCTGCTGCCTGACGCAAGACAATATTGACGATCGCTTTGCGTAATTCCAGGGCAGCTTCAACTTCGATCGCTCTCCAGGGCAAGGATTGGAGCCGCACGGTTTTTCGCCACGCTTCAAAGGATTTACGCGGAGACAATCTGACGTTACCGTTACCATCGATCGATTCGATGTGATAGGCATGATGGGGATTGCCGCCCCAATTCACAGTCTGAATCACTTCCGGTCGGAACCACAACACATAACTACCAGGGGCGAGGCGGATGGCCAGCAACCCACTCGCCACATCTTTAAATCGATGACCTGCGGGATAAGTTAATGCCAAAGCATTAGTCTCAAATACTTCACCTGCGACATTTTTGGTCAGCCATTCGACGAGGCGATTGAGTTCGGCTGTCGCTGGCGGTTGACCGATTGTCGTCCAGTTGTCCCCAAACAAGATCGCGCCGCCTTGAGCGTTGACGAGATCTAGTAAATTTGGCGATTGGGCGACCAATCCCTCGATAAAATTATCCGACTGGGACATCCGATCGATCGCTACGGATTGGATCTGAGCTAATTTCGCTCGATAGTTGTAGTCGGCTACTTCCTCACTGAGCGAAATCTCGGCAAACATCACCTGCCCCAGAAATTCACACGCCTGTCGCAACTCATAAGGCACGATTTTTACCGTCCGATGGTGACAGACAATCAACCCCCACAACTGCCCATCTTTAATCAGGGAAATAGTCATTGATGCACTCACGCCCATATTCTGGAGATACTGAGTATGACAGGGTGAGGCACTCCGCAGGATCGAGTGCGTGAGATTGGTGGGTCGATCCGTGAGGGGATTTTGTGCTGGGACTAATTCTACTCCGGCATCGATCGCGTTGGCGATCGCCCGCATCCGATTGGACAGAAATACCTGTCGTGCTGGTTGGGGAATGTCCGATTCGGGGAAATGTAAGCCTAAATAAGACTCCATCTCGGCAATTTTAGCTTCAGCGATCGTTTCTCCATGTCCATCATCATGGAACTTGTACAGCATCACACGATCGAATCCCGTCAACTTGCGGACTTCACTCACCACAATCCGACCGAAGGCGGGTAGATCGGCCACTGCCGTCGCTCGATCGATCGCGTCTTTAGCTAAATGATAAAAATTCAAAAACGGGATCTGTTCGTTTGTCTGGGCTGGTTCCAATTCCGCCACCAAACATCCATCGACACTGCGATGAAAAACTGCATCAAAGATCCGCTGCTCGTCCCCCACCGTTCGCCCCCAGACCTGCTGCGGATTGGTGCGATCGAGTCTCGATCCTGTCAATTCTGCCTTGAACCGCTCGACCCAAATCGGATCTAAAATCTGCTCTAAGGGCTGTCCTAATAGCTGTGCTGGTGCGATCCCGAGGAACATTTCGGTATTATCACTCACCTGTAAAACCGTCAATTGCGGCTCTTGCAATACCAGTAAGACTCCATGCGACTGGATTTTGGTTAAAATCTCGATCGCTGACTGGTCTAAGCTCACAGGATAAAAATCTGGCGTACCTGAATTGATTACTGCCATGATGGTATCCCCTTGTCTGTAGACCTCTCTAGCATAGCTCGATTCCAGATGGCGATGGTTCTGCCAACTAGGAGATCGATCGCCTTCGTCAGTGTCTCAATGACTTTGACTTATACTCGCTATCTGAGCAAAGACGTGTGGTGACAGGTTTGGCAGTACCTCCTACAATCACCAAATTGAGGAGGTTCACCATGAAATATTTAGATTCGATCGCTGTTGCTGGAGTCAAAATTATTGCAGTTCACATTAAGTCTGAAGCCCAGTCAGGGAAAAGATCGTAGCGGTAGGAGACTTTTAGAGATCGCGTCGAGAAAAACTACCCGGTCGAGGTCAAAAAATGCTGGAATGGTGGCCAAAAAACTTTGGAAGTTACCAATTGGGAGACGAGCCGAACCCCATCAGGGACAGACAATGGGGCTGCTCTGACAAAAGCTGTAAAGTTGAAGAGGATCGCAAAATTTTCAAGTCTGGCTGTCAAATTCACCGCCATCGACTGTCAAGGCTGGCAGCTTGCTAGAGGCACTTAACGTGAAAATTCACCTTGGCCAACTTCTCCTTCAAGTCACAACTTGACTGTGGGTCGAGCATCACCGCTTTATTCTAAACGAGTAGGTCGATCCCCACTTTCAACGCCGGATTATGTTCCCATCTATCCCCAACATGGGCATAAATCGCCGTAGTGCGGGGATCTGCATGACCCAGCAAATCCTGTACCTGTCTCAACGATGCCCCATTCCGCAGGGCTAATGTCCCCGCTGTATGCCGTAAACTGTGTGCCGATAGCGTTCTCCCTTCCATATATTTAAGCTTCGTCGCCTGGAGATATTTGTCCACCACCTGTCGAATCCCCCGCCGCGATAACCGATCCCCGCGCCCGTAATTACTGAGATTGATTAATAGCGGAGTATCCACCATGCAGTCAAACCCATTCTCCCGCAGCATGGTCAAATACTGGTCTAATACCTGTGCTAATTGAGGAGTCAATGGCACCATTCGCGTATGTCGCTTACTACTGACTTTCAACCCAACCCGCTCTCCTTGGCGAACCACATCGCCGCAATTGAGACGGTGCATCTCGATACTCCGCGTCCCTTCGAGTGTCATTACACCGAGCAATAATTTATCTCGCAGGGTTTTTAAGGGGATGCGAGTATGAATTGATTGGAGCAGTAGAGTCGCCTCTGTCTGTTCGAGATAGGTGATTTTTGCCGCCGGATCGATCGATGCCGTGGGTGGTTTAATGCCCCAAGCTGGGTTGCCCCCCATCAATCCATATTCTACCGCTGCATCATACAACCGACTAACTGCTGTCAATTTAATCCCGATCGTTTTGGGCTTATACCCTCGCTGTGTTAACCACCACCGATAGATCTTAATTGTCTCCCGCGTCGCCGCGATCGGATCGAGCGTACTAGCGCGACACCACTCTAGATACTGTTTAACCTGTGTCCAGTAAGTGACGATCGTATCACCACTGGCACCACCATTGGCAACATCAAATTGCAAAAAGTTGGTGAAGACTCCAATCAATTTGTCACAATCGATTTCGACGACAACTGGTTCCGTCTGTTGCTCGGTGGTATCGACCATCTGCACTTCGGTAAGGTGGTTCTTACTCTTATTGTATGAAATATTTGCGCTTGATGTCACTGCTGGCCCCAAAATCTCAACTCAACTGATTCGTTCGTTCGTTGGGCTGTCCTGCACTAAAGTAGATTAAGGTACTTGTAGTTACACTTATCGGTACCTCAATTGTTCCTCAACATCTTTGTGACCCGGCTGTTCTCGATCGCCCCTGAAGGGATGACAATAGTCGCCGCCGAATGCTCCCGATCGAATGCGCGCTAATTTTAGTGATGTCAGGACGATCGAGAAGATCGCTTGTAAACCCTACTGGCAAAACCTTTAAATAGTTAAGGGTGTGATAATACATCTTTTCACACTCTTATTTTTATCCCCCTCACCCCCCTGGTGACACCCACGATCTCCCTCACCTCACATCAGCTATTTGAGGAAAATATGTCCCCATCAGTCGCCATCTTAAATTGTCTAATCGATCGATGGTTGCCTCAATTTTAGCGATGGTTGCTGTAAGAATTGAAGTAGGTTCGCTCAGAAGGGTAATATTTTCGGCTGTCGGTTCGAGCCATTGCAATTCCACTTCGTCAACAATTTTGGACATCTCTGCGGTGATTTGACTAAGTAGCTAAGTGGAATTAAATATAAAACGATCGAGAATGTAGCTATGTCGATCGCCACGAGCCTTCATGCCACTCATCACGGCGACAGCTAAGTCATACTGATTATCAAATATTCG
>Ga0105054_10010938_pt1 | contig 11423 bp, 10 predicted proteins | sample BON02_FD_78091 | JGI IMG/M metagenome (GOLD analysis project Ga0105054, IMG submission 78091) | Freshwater microbial communities from Lake Bonney liftoff mats and glacier meltwater in Antarctica - BON-02 (megahit assembly) | ecosystem: Environmental > Aquatic > Freshwater > Ice > Glacier... | reverse complement strand
GATTAAAAAGAAGCAAAACGGAAGGCGTACCTGCTCCTGACGTGCATGCCACAAGCCCAACCAGGAGATAACCTCCAGATTATAAGGATTCACACGATCGCTCTCCTGAAAATGATGCAATGCCTGCCCCTCCTCCCCTTCCTCGTGATACAGCCTCCCTAACCTTGCAAGCACCCCATCATCCACCGTCACAGCAGCAGCAGCACTCGCAGCAGTAGCAGCAACAGTCGCAGCAGCAGCAGCAGCAGCAGCAGCAGCAGCAGTTCCCGCGCTAGCTGCAGGGGGAGAAGCCAAAGACGAGGACGTACTTGACGAGGACATCCCTCCCTCCCCCCCTCCTCCTCTTCCTCCTCCTCCCTTACTGCTGCTGCTGCTGCTGCTGTTACTCCTACAATTCAACCCCAACTGCAAGACCTGAAACCATTTAATGGCTTGGGGGAGCTGTCCTTGTGCCTCTGCGACATGTCCCAGCTGGTAAAGCACTTCAGGGCAGCGAGGAATGAGGGTGTGGAGTTTCTCGTAGGCTTGCTGAGCGTCAGAAAGAAGGCCCAAGCGAATATTAGCGAGGCCGAGGTTGAAGATTGCTGCGAGGGGAGGGAGGGAGGGAGGGAGGGAGGGAGGGGTGGGGGTGAAATTACCACATATGAATCCGCTAAGAGGAGGAAGGAAAGAAGGGAGGGAGGGAGGGAGGGAACGACAAACACATACCCTCCAAACAATCCGCCTCTACGCCCAAAGCCTCGAGGTAGAGCTCCTTGGCCTTGGCGGGGTCCCCTCGTTGAAATACGCAATTCGCCTTGTTCACGAGTGCGGAGGCGTTATACCTAGGGAGGGAGGGAGGGAGGGAGGGAGGAAGGGGGAGGTGAGTTTTTTGCCCTACAATCGTCATAAGGGATGCAATGGCGAACCGAACTTCCAAGATCTTCCTCCCCTCCCTCCTTTCCCTCCCTCCCTCCCTCCCTCCCTCCCTACCTATTCTGCCTAATCGCCATCTCCGCATACCCCTCCGCCAACTCCAGCTCCCCCTCTAAAAAATAAATAAACGACAAATTACTGGCCGCCAGGGCCTTGACCCTCTCATCCTTCTTCTCAAACGCTTTCAAGACCTCCACGGCAGCATCGAACTGCTTCTCCCTCAGAAAAGCCAAGGCCCTTTCCAGCTCGACCTGGCCCGAGACCTCATCATGATTCCCCCTCCGCAACGCCTCCACCACCCACATAAACCCACTATTCCACCCTCCCTCCCTCCCTCCCTCCACCTCCCTCCCTCCCTCCACCACCGGCGCAATCAAATTCCCCGCCTGCAACAAAAAATGCGTCGCCTCCTTCCGTCGTCTCCTCATTTCCTCCCTCAAAAAATCCGGCCGCTCCTCCTCCCTCCCTCCCTCCTCCCTCCCTGCTCTCCGTTCCTCCCTCCCCCCCGCCGCCGCTATCCTCGCCTCCGCCTCTTCATCCAACCCTCCCTCCCCTCCCTCCCTCCCTCCCTCCCCCCCTTCCTCCCCCTCCTCTTCTTCCTCCTCCCCTGGCGGCGCCGCTACTGTTGAAACCATCTTGACGAAGGCCCTCTTCATTTTTCCTGTCTGACCCAAGGCAAGATAGCACAACAACAAATGATAGGCCGTTCGAAAGTAATCCCCGAACACCACCACATGCGGCGAGGTCAATCCAAACGACGAACTACTCAAAAAAGCCGACGCCGTCGACTGCGCCAGCACATTACCACCACCACTCCCATTCCTGCTTCCTCCTCCCCCTCCTCCCTCCCCGCCTCCCTCCCCTCCTCCTGCTCCCCCTCCTCCTCCTCCTCCATCCGGGTGGGTGGTCGGGTTGAGCACCACCATTTCATATGCCTGCACCGCTTCGGGCCACCGGCCAAGTCTCACAAATGCATGGCCTAAGTTACGATAGATCTTCAAGCGGGTTGCTTTGTGTGTGCCACTCGGAATTTGGTCCAACGCCATTCGATACATTTTGACGGCTTGGGTGTAGCGGGCTTGCCGGTAGTGGACGTTGCCCATGTTGAGACGGACCCAGCCAGCGATGGGAGGCAGGGCGGCGCGTTGTTTGATTAGGCCTTGGTACACCTGAGGGAGGGAGGAGGGAGGGAGGGTTGGTTGAGTGCGAGGTGTGTGCTACTGGGGATTAGGCATCTTATTTTTAGTGAGCTGCACGAGGAAAAGAGGTGCGGAAATGGTTGCTTCAGATGAGTGTCAGGTCAGGAGGAATGGAGGGAGGGAGGGATGAAGAGGTGAGATATGTACCTGCAAAGCCTCGTCGCCCATGCCACTCCGTTCATACATGCTCCCCAAATGCAACGCCACCGCATATGTCAACTCGCCATTCACTGTATCCGCGAGATTGTTAAGCTCCCGGGCACGGACTAGGGCGCGCTCCTTCCGTTGAGCTTCCTTGGCCTTGTCAAGTGCGAGGGCGGCCTGTCCTTTTTTGGCAGCCAAGGCCGAGGCCTCTAGCAAAGCGTGCACTTGTCGTTCCAAACCCCGTGCCAACGCCTCAGGGATGTCGTCCTGTTTGGCCACCAATACGGCCGTAGACGGCTTGCTGCCGCCGCGGCTGCCGGGGGTGGGGTTGGGTAGAAGGGCGGGGTGCAGGGCCGACGAGGCAGCGGAAGCGTGATTCTCTCCCCCGCCGCCCCCAGTAGACGAAGAGACCGCGCGCCGACTCCCGTAGCCTGCCCCTGACACGGCTGTCATGGGGCGCGTGGCGATACCCGTGCTGCTGCTGCTGCTGCTGCTGGTGGTGGTGAAGGTGGGGCATGTGCCATGGTGGCTTCTTGTGGGAGGAGGGGGAGGCGGATGACGGAGGGGCTGGGGCAGCGGCGGCGGCTGTGGTTGTCGCCGTGCGGCCGAGGAAAAGTCGTAGTCCGCCTCCGGCATGCTGTAAATGTTGTAAAGGTCGTGTTAGTTTGGTTTGTGGGTGAATGGGCAGTGTGTAGGTGCAAGGCTAGGAAGGCAGGCCGTGGAATGAAAGTCAAGAAGGGCGTTGCCGACGTTGCTGCCCTTCTCTGAATTTGCCTCAATTCAGTCAACGACGGGCGATTTCACGATGGGCCGCCTTTGTGTTGTCTTGTCACCCCAAACGTGGTTTGAAAGGCCAGCGCAGTGCGTTGGCGCAGCCTCTCCCCCCCATCCGCTCTGTACACTGGCTATTGGCATGGCTGCGGCGACATATACGGACGTGGTAAAAATAGCAAGCGCTACAAAGCTCAGGAAGAGACCGTGCTGACCTGTGAGACTCAATATGTGCAGGGCTACAAGCATACTCTGCTGTTTGACAATCGGAAAACGGCCGAGAGCTCTCCCGTGCATTACTGCCCGCTATTGCTCACGCCGACTTGTCCCTTACTGACGGCCATTTCTGGCGACGTCGGTGGGCTCACGGCAGCGGCAAGAGCTCAACATGGGTCCGTTGTGACTCATCAAGAGCTAAACTTGAGCGCGAGCGAGGGCGTCACGCTAGGCCTGCTTCACAGCCGCACTTTGGTGCGAGCGGCGTTAGAGACCCCAGGCTTGCGCCTTCCCTTGGCTCATGAGGAGATCATGCGGCGACTTGAAGAGCCCCATGTGCATCTGCAGTTAGGATCAGGAAGCACGGGCATAAAAGGAGCATCGCTGGGCGCGGTCACTTTTCTAGAGGGCGCGCACCACCTCGGCGGGCCGGCGTTCCCCTTGATAGCAGTCACGGGCACCGTGGATTTGATACGTCGTGTGGGACGTGTCGGCAAGATCGTGCCTAAGCTGCAGTCACTGGAACCGATGGGCCAACAAGAGAACCTCATCCGCTCTGTGCTTTACCCCGCCGCCAATGCGGAGGAGGTGGTCGCCTACTTTGATGAGAACGGTCTCTTTGTGGACGAGCGATTTCACGCCGTCAGTTCCTTGGAGGATGTCGTCAGACTTGCGGCGACCATCCGGTGGGGCATCGACAAAGAGAGTCCGACGATGGCCGCGCATAGCCCACGTTTTGTAGACAAGTGGATGGAAAATTGGCATGACTGCTATTTCACAGGGAAAACTCGGGGCATCAGCGGCAAGTACCACGACAAGGCCGTCTCCGTCCAGTCCGCCTTCGTTCCCGGCACGGGCCGTAGGGAGATTACGGGTTTGGTGGGGGAGCCATTAAAGCAAAAACTTTTCTTGCTGGACGACGTTTTTGGGAAGAGGTACCTGTCAGATATTTTGCCGGGAGTGTTGCGCGTGCGTTATGACCACGTTCGTTGTCACTTCGTCGATTCCCGCGATCGTGTGCTGGACCTGTACATCCACATAGGTGACTTTGACGAGACGAAGGGCTGCAGGTCGTTTTGCCTGCCCGTGTTGATGTCGCTAATCAAGGCAGCGCTAGGTGATGCGGGATGCGGCAAGAAGGGAAAGGCGTTGGTATGCATGGCCGATGTCGACGTCCTGCACCGCTCCGTCTTGGGCGTGGAGTGGGAGATTCCCGAGGGCTACCTTGAGCCTACCAATCGAGTGCTGGACGTCATCCTTGCGCTGGACAACGAGGTCGCTGATTTGCCCGAGGGCCTGGCGGGCGAGAGCGTGAAAGGCGTGGTCGTCTTGTTGGACCGTTCGGGGGCGCGCGTGGCGAGCGGCTTGGGCAGCCGAGAGATCGCGCGGCACATTGAAGTCCATGGCGTTGTTGACCTTGTGAGAGACGTGGTGAGGGATATGGGGTACGATCCGACACTGGTGTTAAAGGAGCAGGCCGGAAGTCAGCAGCAGGTGAAAACGGTCGTTGCTGCTGCTGCCGCCCGCTTAGGCAATACCGTCCGCCTCCTGTATGTGTCGCCAGCGGAAGCCGAAGCACGCATGCCCGCGAGGACTTTTGAGGACTTGATGGGAATCAAGGTCGCGTAGGACAAGAAGGACGAGGAGTGTGGCCCCAGCAGTTCCACGCGGGGGGCGAAGGGGGAGGAACCTAGGTGGCGACAGTTTGACATCCACAGCGATTGTGCTGATGTGTCAGTCTTTCGGCCGGAAGTTATCACGCAGTCCATTTTGGACGTTTTGGGCCGCGATGGCAGGGATAATTACGGCCTCGGGTTTGGTAATGGGGCGACGGCGGATAGAGACGCCCGGCCCGCTCCGCCCGCCATAGAGGAGGCAGTGCGGTCGGCGTGCGCACCCTTCCGGGAAGAGGCCCTGAAGGGGCTGGTCCCCTTCTCCTACACGCTCGCTAGGTCTTCGGATGACCTCCACTCAGCGCACGAAGCACACAAGGATCCGCCCGCATACCACGGAGTTATGGGGATGGGCATGTACGGCGTGGTGGACATGTGTCTGCACCACCCTTCCCAAGGATTCGCGGAAAACATGCAGCGTCTCGAGCCCTATTCGGATTACCTCATGAAGGGCCAGGCCGCGGTCTTTGCCAGGCACTCGGTCACCGCACCCTTGACCGCGGAAGGGCGATGCGTCTTCATCGTCCGCTTTATCACGAAGCTATTGCTCGAGCGCATGATGGCGGCGGCGGCGGAGGCGGAGGAGGAGGAGGAGGAGGAGGAGGAGGACTAGGAGAACCTAGGATGAGGGGGAGGAGGAGAAGGACTGGGCGGAGATGTGAAAGTAAGGTTGCGAGGAATTGTTGCAGGGGCGAAAGGGCTTTGTCGATTGGGGAGGGAATTACGGATGCGAAAAGGTAGTGGTTGGGAAGGGTCTAGAGGAAATGTAGGATGAGAGGAGTATGATTATTATAGGTATTAATATGTTTATTATAATCCCGATTATATTCTGCCACGGAACACTTGCCAGAAAGACTAGCACACCAGAGGTGGTTTTTTGACGACAGAATAAAGACAACAACCAGAAGAAGGAAGTTTCGTTCAAAGGAGGGAAGAAGCAAAACACGGAATTTCTTGTATTTGTAAAAAAGGTAAACGACTCCGAAAGAAAAGGAAAAATGTCTATAGACTGCAGAGCACATAGTCCCAAACTTATTTTCCTTTCTAGGTTCTTTCTTTTTTCCCCTTCTAAACATCAAAACTTGAATTTGCCTCCCTACAAATCATCACCAAAGCCTTCCTCCTCTTCCTATACCCCCTTCTTTGCACCACTCTCGCCACCTCCACCGCCGGCCCCGCCCTTGCCCGATTGAAAGGAAAACGCAAAATCCTTGCTCACCCCCCCAATCCCGGCGCTGGCTCCCTCTCCCACCAGCACTTGGGCCTCGTGATCATCAGGGGGCGCGTCAGGGTCGTCGAGCTCCAAGTCGTCCAGCAACTCATCCAGCTGCACAGCCTCCTCGTCGTCCTCCTCCTCGTCCTCGCTCTCCTCCCCTCCCTCGCCCATACCCATGTCCTCCTCCCCACCAGCTTTCGTCGGCGGCGTCTCGGGTGCCAGCCCCTTCTTGCCCTTGCGCGTCTTCGCCTTCTTTCCTCCCACCACCATCTCCTCCCCATCCATCTCATGTGCTGCCGTGGCCGCGGCCGCCACCAACCGCTCGTCCTTGTACAAATTCACATTCCTTCGCATCTCTTTATCACCCTCCAGCTGCTGCCGGTACTCCTCCAAGTCCCTCTCCTCCTTCTCGGCATCCCTCGCCTCCACCACCTCCATCTCGTCCGCCTCGAACTTCTTCAGCTTCCACGCCGGCTTCTTCAACCGCCCTTCGCTCGAATACACCTTGCGGACAAGCACCGCATCCGGCAGCCCTGCACGGGTCTTCGCCTCAAGCTCATCTGCGTCCTTGCTATTCATCGAAGCAGTCGCAAGCAAATAACCCAACACCGTATCCCCCGCCCTTAAAATATGCCCCAAATGAGTCACCACTCGATACCTCGTGTCATTCACCCCCAAATCAGCCATCAACGCCACCTCCACATCAGCTAACCGATGACGATTCGCCCGACGAACAGGCGCCGAAGTCTTAGTCGGCACCATGATCGGCTCAATCCCCAACACCATAAAGTGAACCAAGCGCCCCGCCGAGAGCAACGCCTGGAATTCGAAGCCAGCCTTGTGAAACTTGTCCACGGACAAATCGGCCGTTTGCCCCGTGTTGGGGTCGACGAGGTGGAGGTGGTTGAGGACACGCTGCACGAGAGAGAGGCGGGCGAGGTCACCCAGATTCTGGGCCAGCTTCGCGGGGAGCACCACCAAGTCGTCCTTGCACACGGGCACAATCTCAATGATGCTCGTGTATTTGTAGTTGAAGATGTTGGAATGGTCGTCCTGCGACACCAGCTTCTTGCTCTGCTTCACCTTGACGGGGCACACAGTCTCCAAAAACTCAGTAAACCGCGCCGCCTGATTCCGCTTGGCAAAATAAAAGTCCATCCCGTCCTTGAAGCCCTGGATCTGCAAGGCCTGCGTGTGGGCGTTGTGCTTCAGAATCAGCTGCTCCAGGTGCAAAAACGTCCGCTTGTGGTCCACGCGTTGCCGGACTTGGACGATGGCCTCCCAAGCCCCAATGGTGTAAGACGCGCAGCAGTCAGGGCACTGCTGATTGCGCACGACAAACTCCACCACCACCGCCTCTTGCAAGACGGCACCGTTCATCACTTCCTTTTGCACCGTCAGCTTGAGCTTGAGCCGCTTCGAGTGGGGCTCGGTCCAAATCCACCCCGCGTCGATCAGGCGCAGGCGATTCAGCCCCGCCACCTTGCGCAAGCACACGGCCATCAGCTCCCGGGACTCGGCCTCGTAGTGCGACCAGCCCGTGCCGCCCGAGCCACCCATGTACTTGAGGCAGCCGCGGCATTGGTGCATGGTCACGCGCGTGGACAGGCCCGTGGCAATGTTGACTTGGGTCCGGAGGCACTGCAGGCACATGTTGGTGGGGTTGGGCTGGATGTTGATGGCGCACATGCAGCAAATGGCAGCCACTGGCGTCTGGGTCGCCGCCACGGGCTGCATCACGTCCGCCATGGCGTTGTTTTGTTGCTGTGAAGGGTGTGTGTGTGTGTGCGTAGTGTGGAGTGAGAACCAGTGGTGTAAAGGCAATGGATATCGGGCGAGCGTTGCTGGCGGGTGGTGGAGACGGGCCATGTCCTTGTCAACGCATTTCCTCCACCAAAACTCACGCCCGCCACCCCACGCAAACCCACACAGGACGACAAGGACATTGTCGACGAAGAGCGCCGTGCCGGGGCCCAGCAGTGGATGGTCTTTATTGGCCGCGTTTTGCTGCTCGTCCTCGCCTTCTTCATAAACCTCCTACCCCTCGCCCTCGCGACTGCCTCGACCTCGACACAGCACAAGCACAAACCAAGAAGCGCCTTTCTCGTCCATACTCCACGCTTCACCAAAATGAGCAGCAGCAGCAGCTCCTCCACGCCCACCACCAGCCTATCCGCCAAGTCAAATAACGCAGCGGCTGCGCCCCCACCACCAGCACCCCCCTCCTGCCAGGCTTCCTACCCCCTGGGGCCCGAGGGCACGCTGCCTATGCCCGCCGTCGGCCTGGGCACCTTTCAAGTCAAGGAGGAGACAGGCTACGAAGCCGTGAAGGCTGCCATCAAGGTAAAGAACGAGAAGGTGGGGGTTTGCTTACGAGCTTTTGTTCGCATCAATCGGCTACCTGCGCTCCCAGTCAGTTGGGCAGGCGCAAGAAGCCTGGCATTAAATGCTAGTCAAAGCATTGTGCAAGACGGTCACTAGTACCTGCACCAATTTGCACCCATAAATGACTTGCTATCGTCCCCGCCCTCACCTTCAGCCCCTTCCCCCTCCACCCTCCACCCATCCCCCAACCCAACCCACCCCACATCAGCTCGGGTACACCCACATTGACACCGCCTCGGTCTACCGCAACGAAGCCGCCATCGGGCGGGCCATCCGCGAGTCCGGCGTTCTACGCAATCAACTCTTCCTAACCACCAAGCTAGCCCCTAAAGACCAAGGGACAGGCAAGGCTTATGCTGCCCTCTGCCAATCTCTGCAAGATTTGGGGTTAGAGTACGTGGACCTCTTCCTCATCCACTGGCCAGCCGCCGCTGGGCTCAAGCACGACGACCCCCTAAACAAAGTACGGCGTCACGAGAGCTATGTAGAATTGCAGCAAGGCGTGGCAGAGGGGAAGATCAAGTGCTTGGGGGTGTCTAATTTCGAGATTCCCCACCTGGAGGCCCTCCTCGCCGATCCCGCCATAAGCGTCCCTCCCTGCGTCAATCAAGTCGAATGCCACCCCTTCTACCCACAACGGCAACTCCGGGCCTACTGCCAGCAACGCAACATCCTCCTGCAAGCTTATAGTTCCTTAGGGCAAGGCAAGACAGACCTGCTGGCGCATCCGGTCGTCAAATCCATTGCCACCAAGCGTAAAATGACCCCCGCCCAAGTCTTGTTACGATGGGCGCTCCAACAAGGCATTCCCGTCCTACCCAAGACCATCAGCCCCGCTCGCATGGAAGAGAATATGACGGCATTGCATTTGAAAGTGGAGGCGGACGACATGCAGGCCTTGGATGCCTTGGACGACAAATGCCACGTCAAGTTTGCCTGGGACCCGTACCAGGTTGTTTAGAAGAGCGTGGGAGAGGGAGAGTGGGAGGAGGGCGGGGGAATGAAAAAGTACCAAAATTGTGCCTTTGTAAATCCTTGACTTGGTTTTCTTTTCCTTAAAAGGTTTGCCATTGTTACGTATTGCTGCTTGGGCTGGGGGGGGGAAAAAGCAAGGGTGGATAAAGCGAAAGCCATGTGAGACAGAATTACGCGCCAAGCGGAATTACGAAATCATCATCGGAGACTTTGACCTCCTTAGGCACCATTTGCGAGCCCGACCGACCATACACACCACACCACGCTCATGCAACCATCCCAAACGACACATCAGCGGACAGGCAACGAGCTCATGGAGTTCTTTGTGCCCGCTGGCAATGGCGCCGCCGACAACAGCAACAGCAGCCACGACTTTCCCGACCATCATCATCCGACCAGCAGCAGCAGCAGCAGCAGCAGCAGCACAAACCGGCCCACGCAGCAGCAGCACCAGTACCACGACGACGACAGCCCACCAGCAGCCACACACAGTACGGCGGACGACAAGTTGGCCTGGCTGCAGCAGAACCTGGGGGCGCACATGATGGACGGCGCCAATGGCAGTCTCACAAACGCGGAGCTCGAGGCCGCCCTTGCGGCGATGCCCCGCACGCTCCTGCCCTTGCTGTACACCTTGACAACCGAAGTCCGGTCCTTCCAAGAACAAAATACGGAGCTTATGTTTGACGTGAAGAAGCATCGCGCGGAGGCCGAACGACTGATGCAGGAGCGAGCCAGCTTGTGTGACAAAGTGGATGTCGCCCATCAAGACAGACAAGCCGCCGAGAGCATGCTGGCCTCCATGCGTGCCGAGACCGCTGCCTTGGAAAGGCGGTGGAGCGAGGAAAAGAACGAGCTCAATGCACGTCTGACGCGTTTGACTTGGAAGGACCTGACCATCCGCGCCCAGCTCAAGAAGAAGGACGTGGAGTACGAGAAGCTGCAGAAGCAGTTGACGCGTAGCACTGGGTCGAGCAGCGGGAGCAAGACTACCACCGGCTCTCGGGCCACGGGGAATCGCGTCCGAAGCGTCGACATAACGCCCAAGCCATCGGCCTACAGTGGTATCAGCGGCAGCAACAGCAGCGGAAGTGCTTTGGTGGGGGACGAGGCCTCTCGGGCGGCGTTGGCGGCAAGCGACCATCGACAGACCTTGCTGTTGGAGGAGAATGCTGAGCTCCGCGAGACCCTCCGATGCCTCTATGCAGAGATCCAGGGATTGCAAGACCAATATGGTGATTTGATGGTAGAGGTGGACGGTAGTCGAGTCCGGCATCACGAGGAGCTAGCCAAGGCAAGGGGGGCAGCAGGAGCTTCTTCTCCTTTACCCTCGCTTGGGGGAGAGGATGAGTCCATCTTCTTCCCGCACCCGACGAGCCGCCGATTTGAGGAGGGGGCGTTTGAGATGCCTGCTGAGTGGCTGGGGCGTGTGGTGGGGGAAGAGCTGCGTGCGGATATGGTGGAATTGGGTCGGCGGTATGATCGACTGCGGGAGGTGGTGATGGGGCAGCAGCAGCAGCAGCAACAGCAGGAGGAGGAGGAAGCGGAGCAGGAGGAGATCGCGGAGGCTTTGCGAGAGCTGGCCAAGGAGAAGAAGGCGTTGCAGCGGGAGGTGAGGCGGGTCAAGGCAAGGCTGCATGAGACGGAGGAGGTGGTGGCGATGCAGGAAGTAGTGATTAAGGGAGCGCTGTTTGGAGAGGAGGCGGGGCATGCTGGCCGTCGGTCTCAGGGAGGAGGAGAGGGACGTCGACGGCTCTCGGCTGATTCGTGGATGGCAGAGAATGAGCAGATGGAAGAACCGGCGATGCAGCGGGAGATGCAGCAGCAGCAGCAGGTGGAGGAAGAGGAGGGAGGGACCTTGGAGGAGTTGGCGGAAAAACTGACGGCGGACTTGATGAGGTTTGGGATGGAGGACGAGCAGCAGGACAT
>Ga0105054_10010936_pt1 | contig 11425 bp, 15 predicted proteins | sample BON02_FD_78091 | JGI IMG/M metagenome (GOLD analysis project Ga0105054, IMG submission 78091) | Freshwater microbial communities from Lake Bonney liftoff mats and glacier meltwater in Antarctica - BON-02 (megahit assembly) | ecosystem: Environmental > Aquatic > Freshwater > Ice > Glacier... | reverse complement strand
TACCTTTAAATATGTGTATATGTGCACATATATATATAAACGTATAAAGGTATATATACATCCATTTATATGTACATCTGCATATATGTATATATATATATATATACATACATACATCTATTCCTCTACACATATCCTTTGACATATAGTACCTCACCACATGTGCATAGCACCTATCTGCACCATGCCTCGATGCGTGCCCCCAATACCTCCTTCCCATGCCGTACGTCGGGCTATGCCACCGCATAACACCTCATAACACCGCATAACCCCTCATAATCTACCTGCGTGTGCGGAGGATGCAGTGCGATGCCACTCGTGTGGTGGCATCTGAGGCATGCCATAGCTGACAGAGAGAGAGGTGCGCAGAGTCTGTGTTCATCGTCGTTTGACCGGACCATCAACATATGGCAGCCTCCGGTGGGAGGCAGGGTAGGAGACTAATGTACCCACTTCATGCCCAGCCGCAACCCAATGTACCCACTTCATTCGCAACCCAACCTACCATCATCATTCGCAACGCACAGACCCAAAAGAATCAAGCACCCGCAACATATGCAACTAAAGCACCCGTAAGACCAGCAACCCATAGACCATCATCAGCCATAGCATACGTCAGCCATAAGATACCCAACGAGGCCTCGCGTCTCAGGAGCACCGCATCGCATAGCAAGAGTACTTTTGTCTGAGGCAACCGAGAGACACCAATCTTGATAAATAAAGTGAGCCTCACAAATCTGGTCCGTTGCTCCATTTTTTGTGCCTTGTGCTAGTTTTTGATTTTCCCCCTCGCTTTGGACAAGTGGAGGAGGCGAGGCACTGCAAAGACAAATCTAAATGGCTTGGTTGTGCCTGCACACGCAGCTCATCTCGACTGGAAGCACTGTAACAGTCAAGTAGAGAGACCAACTTCGCAAATTCTTGCCCGCCCTTTTAACACCTTGTAAGAGCATATTTTATTGGATGGCAATGGGTATTCCTGGATCTTTCTCGTAGCTGCATGTTGGTGGGTGTTATACACGATGCGTCACTCTGTGGGGTTTGTGTGTTGCTCTATCTGTGGTTGTTGCTGGATGCATGATTGAGTTGGTTGATTGAGTTGGTTGCTCATTAGCAGCTATCGTGGAAGAAGCCCTGTGCATGTGTGTGCATGTGTGTGCTGAGTCACTAGTTTGATACACCAGTACACCTAACGTAGTGTGGTGGCGAGAGGGGTTGAAAATTGGCAACACAGAGGGGCTGCAGGATGGCAAGAAATGACACACCAAAATGTTCTTGCCCAAAGCACAGGGCGCGCGCGAGACAGAGCACGCGCGAGAGAAAGCACGCGCAAGAGTCAGAGCGAGAGAGCGAGAGCGAGAGAGCGAGAGAGAGACAGCACCAAAATGTCCTTGATCAGGATATTCCAGACAACTTCGAGGCCGACTTCAGCAACAATGAGCCAGATGACGATCCACTCAAGCCGAGTTGCATGCCGTACTTCCAACTGCCCATGTACGTGTGTGTCATGTGAGGGCGCTGCGATAAAGCAATACATTCTTGCCAGCTTGACGCGCGCGCGTGTGCGCAACCAGAGAGAGAAAGCGAGAGATGGAGCGAGAAAGAGAGAGAAAGAGAGAGAACGAGAGAGTGTGGGAGGGTGGGTGGGTGGGTGAGAGCGAGAGAGAGATACAGAGAGAGAGAGATAGGGAGAGAGAGAGAATCGGAGAGAGGGTGATACAGAGAGAGATTCACACAAACACACGCGCGCACTGACATAGACACATACACAGGCAAAGACACAGGCATAGACACAGACACAGACACAGACATACAGACACAGACACATACACAGACATACAGACACAGACACAGACACAGACACAGACACAGACACAGACACAGACACAGACACAGACACAGACACAGACATAGATATAAACACAAATATAGACACAGACACAGAAACTGACACAGACACAGACGAAGACATAAATGCATACGCAGACGAAGACATAGATACAGACAGAGACAGAGACAGAGACACATACACAGACGAAGACACAAACACAGACACAGACACAGACATAGACACATACTCAGATATAGACACAGACACAGGCACAGACACAGGCATAAACACAGACACAGACACAGACACAGACACAGACACAAACCTAGACACAAACACTGTGGTATAGACACAGACACAGACACAGACACAGACACAGACACAGACACAGACACAGACACAGACACAGACACAGACACAGAGCCAGACACAGACACACACACAGACACAGACACAGACACAGACACAGACACAGACACAGACACAGACACAGACACAGACACAGACACAGACACAGACACAGAAACAGCAAGAGAGAGACAGGAAAGGGCAGAAGACCTGATCTTTGAGCATCTGAAACATTCCATCCAAAACCTCCAGCCGCTTGTTCACAACAATAACCCGATCATCAATTTCGAGATACTTGCATGCATGCCTAAAGATGGGCTCCCACACTTCATTGTCCCAGAAGAAGTCGGGCGTTGACAACATATCCGACTCCAGATTCACCGACGACTTGACGATAAAGAGCTGCCCAATCAGTTTGGAAACATCACTTTGCGACAGGGAGATATGGCCGGTTTCGGCGAGCTCTTGCGGGTAGGCGCGTGTTTTTTCAAAAGTGTTTTCGACGCGTGTTTCCAGCACCATGAGCTTCGTCGACTGCGCGAGCGAAAAGGAGACGGACAGCTTCTCCAAAGGGCTGTTCGAAGATAGGCATACCTGATCATTGTACACGCGTGTTGGCTGCGAGGTTCCCGGAGGGGAGTAGAAAAAAGTCATGTCGTCGCGCTCATGCTCGTCCTCCAGGATCGACTCTTCTTCACAGTCCTGGACAAAACGAATAAACCACTCTTGTTCCTCCTGCTCCAGACCCCAAAACACCATGCAGCCGTACTGAAAACAAAAGACATGCTTGGTTGCAAGGTCTGATACAGTGGCAGCTGCCCGTTGGATTTCAGCCTCAAACTCGTCGAGGAGCGGATCTGATGACGCAAACGGCTCGTCCGATGCTGGAGCTCCGAAAAAATGATCGGGCTCATAGCCATCATGGTCCACATACAAGGACGCAGGATACGCATGTCCTTGACCACCCTCCACATCTGAATGTCCAGCATCACCACGAAGCGAATGACGACTAGCCTGCCGCCGCATCGAGCCATTGCCCCGTGTGAGCTCGTCGTCGCTTGCCTCGCTTTCCCCTACCATATCCTCATGGTCTATTTCCTCGAGAGGGCGCGGGTCCAAGGCACGCGAACGACTGGGTCGAATGACACGAGACTTGGGCGCGAGTGTCGGCGACTTGCGCGAGCCTGCCTTGACATTGCTTTCTGCTTTTACCACAGTGTAGCCTGCCGCCAAGCTTGACTTCTCCTGCTCCGCCTCCAGTCCCTCACCCGTCGTCGTCGTGCGAGAATCTCGGGGCGGATCGGCAGGTGAGTCACGGGCATGGGTGCTTTGTCGCGCGGGTTTGGGCGAGGGTTTTGGGCTTGGCGAATTCGTCGCGTTGGCCGCCACATGTGCCAATATTTGCTTCACGTCCACCACTGGTCCAGCAGGCAGCATAGACAGGATCGGTTTGGGGATGGAGAGGCCACCCGTGTTGCCCATTGTGCTTTGCGCAATCGCCCCTTGCGCAGTCGCCCCTGGCGCGTGCGAGGAGACTCCTATCGTTGGGGCACCACCCAGGAGCTCGTCGCTATTCATGCGTTGCAGCGCACCTGGTAACGACAGGATTGGCCTCTTGCATGCTTCAGGCAATGCACATGTGTCCACATGTTTCAAGCAACCCACATGAGGCACATGTTGCAGGCAACCACAAGATGCAGGCAACTCCATCATTCATCCGCCTGGCTAAGCTCGACAACACGTGTGCCGCACTTGTTGGTGATGCATTACACACGAGACAATATACAACGCACATGGGGGGTGGGAAAGGGGCAAGGACCTGGAGGAGCGTGAGAGGATCGACGTTCCAGCAGTTCAGCACGAGCTGCGTTGACCATATCGTCCCTACACCACCACCCCACCCAAACAATATCCCACTCAAACGAATTCTATGGAATACAGCCTATTGCATTTGGAGTGTCATGTAATCTCACTCTCCAATCTTAATCTAATTGGTCTCTTTTCAACGGAACGTGGCAAAAGAGACGTCGAGAACCGGACAATAGATTAAGTTTTGAGATTGGAGACATTACACTCCAAATACAATAGGCTGTACCTTATTGAATGATTTCCACTGTGGACGTTTCACTGTGATTCGAAACACTAAAATGCGGGCAGTCGTGTAGATGGAGGTTTTTAAACCTAAGCAGGGCGTCGGAAGAAAGTGAAAAAAAGACATCTGAGCAGGACAATCCGCAGATTTTTTTCTCAATTCGAGGTGAGCCGGCTCGACACAATTTTTTTCCCCCTCGAAAATCGAGTTGAGCTGGCTCAACTCAATCGTGAAAAGGCGGTGAAACACCAAATTTGCCCGTTTGACACCTCCCAAACACCCGGAAAACGCGACATTCGCACGCGAATCGCGTTGAGCCATAGCACTGGACAGAGCAGGCTCAACTCGAAAAAAAATGAAAAACAAGAGTGAAATGCACATGGATCGCGGCTGGAAGCGAGTAGTGCGCGACTGCTCCGCGGCTAAAGCGACTCCGCTTGCCGCGCGCCCCTTTCATGACGTGGGTGGCAAGGGTCAAGTGAGGAGGACCTCCACGCATGCGGAGTGTGAAGGGACGGGGGGGAGAGACCTTGGAAAAACAGATGTGCAATGAAGCACGTCAACATACATGCTAAAAGTCCAAGACCCTTTGATGCAGGATCGCAGAGGCTTTTGCGAGGCGTAGCTGCCTTGCCCAGCTTGTTGCGAGGTATTGTTGCCCGCGTTGCGTCGTTTGCTTTTGCTTGCATCATCCTCACTGCACATCCCGCACCGCTCAGCGCATCACGTGCAGGCATGTGTGGGCCAAGAGCTATAAGCATGTATGTGGGCGAAGTGCTATAGGCATGTGCGTGCTATGCCACGCCAAACCACCTTGAGAGTCCATGCGTGGGGCTGCCTTGCAAAAGAGCCGTATATATCCGCAAAAGAGCCATATCCGCAAAAGCGCACAGTGGCAGTAGAAAGAGAGTATTAAGCTGAATCGCATGCTCAACTGCACGTGTTCCTCACGAGCACGCATCGAGCGTGCATCAAGCCGAGAGCCATCCACTTAGTTGTACAAGACTACATATCTAAAACATATGTGAGCACAAACCTACTGTCGCCCTTCTCTTTACTTGACCGCCAATTGCCGGCGCCTTGCGCCCGCACGCCCGGCTTATCATCTCCTCCTCCCATCTTGTTTTCGTCTTGGGAGTGAGGATGCGAAGCATCTTGATCTTGCCCCTCTTCTTGTTCTTGTTCAAAGTGTTGCTGCAAGGCAGGCAGCAACTTTTCCGTGTCCAGCTCCATGCACTGCTCCAGGGCCACAGCACGAATAGCAGGTGCACTCGGAGGTGAGGATTCTCATCTATCATACACTCTCATGTACCATAATCTCATGTATCATAGGATTCTCATCTCTCATACACTCTCATCTCTCATACACTCTCATGTATCAAACACTTTCATCTCTCATACACTCTCATTTACAGGGTGGCCAAGACCCATAGGATGCCTCGTCTCGGGCGCACGGCGGCGAGGCGCGCCTCGCCGCGGCGCACCCGGTGATTTAATCGCAAAAGAGTCCTACAATTATTGGCTCTTTTGCGAAAAATGACCTGCAACTGGGCGTGCGGCAAGCGGATGGGCTGTAGCCCTGGAGCCGCCGCGCGCCACAGGGGTCGGACCAGAGCCCCTGCGGATGGTGCATCCGAGATGTCATTTTCCATTTTTTCCCTCGAAAGCGGACGTCTCAGACGTGCAATCTCAAATCGGACATCACCACCAGACGTGCAATTGCAGATTGCACGTCTGCTTCCAGCGTCTTGTTTACACGTCCGATCCAAAATCGGACGTCTCCCAAAATGAGACGTCCGATTTGAAATCGGACATTGAAGTCCGCTGTCAAATGAGGAGACGTCCGATCTCAGAAAAAAGTGGGGAAAATAAAGGGGAAAAGGGCTCGCTAAAATCCATAGGGCCTGTGGTCCGCCGACCCCTGTGGCGCGCGGCTGGCTCCGAGGCTAAAGCCCCTCCGTTTGCCGCACGCCCTGTCAATCTATGTGTCTTGGCCACCCTGTAGCATCAAGTCTCATCTATCGCACGCTCCACCTACGTTCTTCGCCTTTATGTGTGTGCCATATGCAGATGGACAGCCAGCATGCAATTGAGTAGAGAGTAAATGGGCTATTGTATGGCCAATATCAGGTATATGAGCCTACTGTATAGGAGGCAAGTGTATTTCTACGCTATTTTGCCCGTATTTTTCAATACAGCACCCTCGTTTTTGGATCCCCGGGTCGATGGTCCTCTTCGGGTGGGCGCGCGGTGGCGTCGGGCTGAAGCCCTCCGCCTTCATGCGCCCCGAGAGCGCGCGAGCTAAGAGACAGCACGCGAATGGAGAGGGCTTAAGAGAACAACCGTGCAGACGCACGACACACCACCACGAAATAGACGGATTTCCTCCTCATCTCGGTGTCTTCGCGCGATATTTTTCCTCCTTGCCTTTTTTTCTCTCGCTGCCACGACACGCGTTGTCAAGCATCTACAGTGCATGAGGCCCTTAGTCACCTGGCGGACGCGTGTTGCAAAATAGAGTGCGATCATGCAGACAGCAGCAATGGTATTGCAACAAGCAACAATGCAAAATCTAGCGCACAACTGCAATATGAACAGCAGCACTGACAGCAGCAACAACAGACCAGCGCCGGCAGCACGAAGAGTGGCGCGGTCCTTTTTTCCCGGAGCATGCGGGATCGGGGCGCTGGTTTTCTTGGCCATGACGTTGTTTCCTTCTGGTGCGTGTGATCCTGATACTTCAGCTTTCCCATGAGTGCACGAGGATCAAAATGCAAGCGTCGTTTCATACTTGCAGGTGTCTTTTCTCGGTGTCTTTTGATACGTGTAGTTCTCATTTCATATATGGTATTCGATGGATGAATGGAGCATCACATAAGGATAGCAGGAAGCAGCGACTGAAAAGGTGTCTGAGGAACAAAGAAGCCTCAGAAGCGGCGCAAGCAAGTGAAGAAACGGCACTAGTACCTTTCCGGCGGGCAGCAATCTCAAGGCTGCTCTCAAAACCCTGTGATCCCACCCCCCACACGCACAGCAAATCAGTCAGACACATGTCGAGAACTGGAGCCACCAAGCGACGACATGCATCGTGCTGCAGCAAATGCCCATGCGACAAATAGACACGCACCTGGTCATTGCGGGCGAGAGCCTGGCGCTGAGGAATTGCTGAGTCCGAGTGGTATTCGTCCTGCGAGAATCAACAGTTTGCGCTGTGTCACACCATTGCAACCATTCGCTTTACATACCTTCCTCAAACCGACTGCACATCGTCGCGCTCGTGCATGCATGAGTGCATTTTTTCTTGGTTAGATTGTGCGTGCACTCGCACTTCGCTCAGCAAGGAAGGTGGGGGGAAACGTTGACGGAGCAGCGCACATGCACTGACAAACACTGTGCATCCAATATGCAGCTTTGTCGACACCTGGAGAGCGTCCCCGTAAAAGCGTTCGTATTCCTCGGTCGACTCCATTGTTGTTGCTGGTTGGACTGGTGCAAATTCTTGCTGGCAGGCTATATATCAGCAGTCTGTTGGCCGACACACCACTAGGCTGCAATCGCTTCGCATCAATGCGACGGCCCCTCCTGCGACAGAACGCGGGTTGCGGTAGAGTGCCGCCTGATGTTTTGCCGATACCCCAGAGCTGCAATGCACTCTAATCGCACAAGAACGTCCACGAACGGATTCGGTCCTAGAATTCTTCGTGTTCAAACAAAAAAATAAAAGAGTCGTGTGAACTTGCATTAGGGTTGACAAGCACGCCGCTGCGGCGAGCGCTGCCGGCATCGTGCGCAAAGCTGCGGCGTTGGCGCGCCCAACCATTGAGAATCCCGAGAGTCCCAATCGTTGAGGGTATGGGGAGCCGTACCCTTCTGCAGGCGCTGCTGCTGCTGCTCTCAATATCGTCATGTTCTACGCACTGGTTCTGGCCTCCCAGGGATGACGACACCGTGCAAGCAGCAGAGGAGGTGCAGCAGCGCATCCCTGTGCGAGTTCGAGAGCGCATTCACCTCGACGGAGAAGAGCTACGCCGCGGAGGTGGTTACAGCAGCAAGCATCCTGTGGGAGTGAATGCACACAGACGGCGGCTGTCTACCCTGCACGACATCACTCTCACAGAGTCACATAGCAAGCGCGAGGGCGGTAACGGGTGGGTTGGGCGTGTAGCAAATGGATCCGCGGTGGGCAACGGAACGCGCGACAAGCGTGGCCGGGGTAGACGGCGCGAAGTGGTGCCACGTGAAGTGGTGCCAGAGGGTGGTGGGGCAGGAAATGGGGCAAGAGTGGGAGACCGGATAGTGGGGTTACCGCAGCGGAGACAAGGACTCACCAGTAGAGTCGTCGTGCGGGGAGGAGGGTTGGAAGAGGCTGTCATGGGCGAGCCTGCCACAGTGATCGTGGAAGTGCAAGGTTGGGCAAACGGAAAGGGCTGTAGCCGGGGTGTGAAGATACGGCTCTTGCGGCAAAACGGGCACGTTGAGAGCAATGGAACCAATGCCCTGTGTCGCACGTTCAAAGATCAGCCACCTCCTTCTCCTCCCCCTCACCATCTCAATCCGCCGTCTGATTCAGCCGCACCAAAGCAACCGATGAGGCCGGACAATTCCTCGATCTCGCCGCCGCCACCGCCGCCCTCTTCCGACCCATCAGAACCTGCGAAGCCACCAGCTTCACCTCCAATAGACGACAGCAGTGAAGGAGCACAGCGCCGACGTGGGCGACGGCCTAAGACCTGGGCGAGAAGATTACGGCAAGACGAGGCTTCGGAACTGCCCATCATAGCGCATCAAGGTGCAGTACAATCAGCAGAAGACCAAGACTTGGTAGTAAGTGCAGGAGTTGCGGGCAATAGCTCGCGCAGCTGCTCAATACCGGACGCAACAGGTGCGTGCGAGGTGTACCAGCTGGATTACGTGGCGATGCACTGGGGTTCATTCGTCTTGGTAGTCTTGGTCGATGGAGAGCAAGCGCCCGAGAGCCCTTTTCGGCCTTTTGTCTTCCCGCCACCCACCTACCCCTGGTTCAACTCCAGCTCCCTCCAGGTGCATTTCCCCAACTGCTCCTGTCCTTGTGAGCTTGCCTTCTCCTTTGCTGTGTGCATGTTGCGGAAGGAGTGCAGTGGTGATGGTGCACACACGTGGTGGAGCATGACGCCGACATGTGTGCTGGATGACGCTGACATGCGTCATGAATGCAGGCGGCAACCGACGACTGGCAATACGGCGATCAGCTCCGCTTCAGTGTTGTGGCTAAAAACTTCCTTTCTCACCGCGTACCGTCGTGTGCCGCGCAAGTGTCGGGCTGGCTCACACGGCTGCCTAATGCTGCAGGGGACGGGGATGTAATGGGTAGGGCACAAGCCACACGGATAGCGGCGCAAGTGACGTGCGACAACACGACGGGCAGCTCTGTCTACATGCTGGGCATAGAAGAGATAGTGTCGGATGGCAAATGGCAAATGTCCGCCCTCATGGACCAGCATCCCATCCTACACAGGTCCCAACTTGTGTGCGCTGTCATTCTTGCTACGTGACACGCAGTGATGCCTGCCTTTTGGCTCGCAGTGCCTCCAATCGAGCGACACTCCCTATTTTTTTGGTTCGATTTTTGCAACTCCAAAAAAAAATGTGGAAAATCCCCCCTGGTTTGGTCAAGACCCTGTGGCGCGTGGAGCTTGGGGCTAAAGCCCCTTCTCCACCGCGTGCCCCTGTCAGCCTTTTGTCGCATGGCACAAAGCACTGCAGGCCTACTCTGAAGCATGATGCGCACAACGTTTCAAATGTACCAAGCCACTGCTGTGGTTTGAATGCTGCACAGAATGCTCTTGGTGCACATAATGCTCTTGTGTGTCTGTCTTTTGGGTGTCTGTCTTTTGTGTGGCATGTGTGTAGCGGGTGATGTGAGGGCAGGCAGGGCGGTGTTGCTGACATGTCCATGTCTCGACAGCCCGCTGGTCTTGACAATCCGACCAGGAGTGTCGGCAAAGCGAAGCAACATCTCTGGAGACGGCACTGTCGAGGCTCACGTCGGACAGCCTGCTGAGGTGGTGCTGCGTCTTATGATGCACAATCATCTACCCGGTATGCTTGCCTAAAAGTGCACTGCTCTCTTGTCTTGGGTGTGCTCTCGTGTGGAGTGCTTTCTGACCGCATTGGGTGCAAGAGTTGCGGTGCCTCGAGGTGCACTGCCTTTATCCCCGACACTCGACACTCGACACTCTACGCACACACTTTATGCTCAGACTCTATGCTCAGATTTGACTGTATGCATGCCGAGGGAGATGATTTCATGACCTCACTGTGCGTCCTGACTGTATGCATTTCAACTTGACAGCCGTCGATTGCCGGGAGCCTGCTGTGCTCGTGCTGGCGTTACAGCAAGAGGGAGCTGGCACAGCACAGGCTCCCAAGACAATACAGGCAGCTAGCTCAATTGAGGAGGTATCGTCAGGCAATGTGTCGATGATAGAGGATGATGACGTGGTAGAGGATGATGACATGGCAGAGCATGACTTGCAGCCAACCGAGCAGCAGCAGGACGGGCAGCCCGAAGCTGCGCGCACGGTTTTTACGGGAGAACTAGTCAGTTGTGCAGCGGGCGAATACCATTTCACCTACATGGTGGCACAGGCTGGCAGCTACAGGTTGTCGGTACTTGTAGGCAGGGACAAGGAATTGGTAGGCCATATGCCTCTCATCATACAAGCCCTCCCCGGTGCTCTCTCTAGTCAGCACTGCGGCCTCGTAGGCAAGCGAGTCGGCACTGGTACGCTCCTGTATGGCTCGTCGGCAACGTTGAGTCTTTACCTCCGAGACGCGTTTGGCAATTACATCTCGTGCGCTCATTATCGTGTGTCCCCCCCCCTATCGTGTGTACCCCCCCCTCCCCTTCCCTGCTTGCCCCCTGCTTTGCAAGTTGCCTGCCTGTCTTGTGATAGCCCATGTCCTTGTTATACTATCTGTTCGTCATGCTGTGTCGCATGTATCGTATATGTGTCATATACGCATATGTAAATATGTATGTATACATATATATACGTAGGGCATCGTAGTCATGGTGTTGCATGTGCTCGTGATTGTGGTGTTGCATGTGCTCGTGATTGTGGTGTTGCATGTGCTCGTGATTGTGGTGTTGCATGTGCTCGTGATTGTGGTGT
>Ga0105054_10010935_pt1 | contig 11426 bp, 16 predicted proteins | sample BON02_FD_78091 | JGI IMG/M metagenome (GOLD analysis project Ga0105054, IMG submission 78091) | Freshwater microbial communities from Lake Bonney liftoff mats and glacier meltwater in Antarctica - BON-02 (megahit assembly) | ecosystem: Environmental > Aquatic > Freshwater > Ice > Glacier... | reverse complement strand
TATATATATATATATATATATATATATATATATATATATATATATATATATATATATATATGTATACAAATATGTATATAAATATGTATGTGTGTATTGAATATCTATACACATACATATATGTAAATGTGTGTGCGTGTTTGCGTGCGTGTGTGTGTGTGTATACGTATATACACCTATGCACGCAAACAGTCTGGACCTTCAACCATTTGACCGATGAAACGTGTGCATACCTTGATGGGAGTGCGATTGGTTGTTTTCAACACCAGGCTGGAGCGGTGGCAGCGATGGATTGTGGTAAAAATGATCCTGCTACCTCGTACCTTGGTCTTGGGCACCGCATACCTGGAGCATACCAGGCTCAAACAGGTGGAAAATCTCAAAAGTCAGCTCGCTGCAGTGCGCATCATAATCCCCTCCACCCAATCAAATCTATTTCCGAAACTGATATGCTTTTCCATTATTCTGAAAGAAATTCCTTTCTGTAAACCCATTCAACGGTAACTTTTGCGCACCGGACCGAACCCGGTTCGCTGAGAAAAAGATGGAATTTCGTTCTCAGGTTGTCAGCAAAACGTATTCTATTCTATTTTCTGCCAATCACTGGCCGTACACGATGAACGTGCGGAATAAACCTCTATATGACATGGCTTGTGTAGTTAAACTTGAAACCCCTCTCGAATGGAGGTGGAAACTTTTTGAGTTTCAAGAAAAAGCATATCAATTTCGGGAATAAATTTGATTGGGTTCAGGGGAAGAAGATTGGAACAAGCTGGTTGCAACTCTGGATTCGAATACACTCCTAGATATCATTGACTTCAACTCTATGCGGGCTCCATTTCTGGGAACTGTCCAGCCAGAGGAAAATAGGCAGTTTCTACAATTACGATGTGCAATGTACTCAATTTACTATATAAAATCACTTACACTGTAGTGCTGACTCATGAGAATATCTACCAGTGATACAAGACTGGCGCCACTATAGAGAGGCGCTCACTGCAGATCAAGTAAAGGGGCTGGCGTTTGATAGTGTTGATGGTGCTGGGAACAAGTTGCGCTCGTGCGAGATGCCAGACGAAGGAGGCGACACAGACTGGAAGGACATCAACGGCCATGACTGCAAATGGTATCAAGAGAAGAAGAAAACTGTCCCAGACATTTGCTCAACACCCGAAATCAACCAAAACTGCCCTGTAGCCTGCAAATATGCCAGCCCGTGCTGGATGGGCAAAGATGCAGTGGTGCCGAGTAAGTACACCATCTGGAATCGAGTCATGTACCTGTCAGAAGAGAGCAAGGGCAGCGGGCTGGTGTGCGTTCGAGACGGCGTGGATGCAGTGGCTGAATGTTGCAAGTTCCAAGAGAACCCCTCTTTATTCCCCTCCATCCCAGGCAGGCAAGACTGGCTTAAATGGTCCAAGAACGCCAACTATCGCCCTGGTGACATTGCCTTGGATGATTGTGATGAGCTCCAACGCCGCATCAGGTACACATTTCATTTTGATAGTAAATTGGGGAGCAATCTGACTTTTGAAAATTCCCACCCGCTGTGCTCGCTCCTCAATATTTCACCAAAAGTGACTTTCAAGCTGACTTTTGAGAATTTTGAGCAGTCCCTTCTGCTCTTTTCCTGCACCCTGGACTCAAACCATCAACACTGAGATTCGGGAGAGTTCTGGGTACACCATTAATTTCTGGTGGAAAGCTCTTGAAGGCACCAAGATTCCTGCCCGCCCGTCCAGTTGGAATGACGACCCCGAAACCATGAAACGAATCATCTTTTTTTCCAAAATGGCGCCGCTCGAGGTGCTCGCAGAAGTGATCCTGTCTACCAACGATAGGGTGATGGTGCAATTGTATGGGTCGTGCGCTGAGACAGATCAAGAGAATATGGATCTCGGCGCGGGAGATTACGAAAATGGGAAATGGTACCACACTGCGCTAACGTTTGGCGGGCTGAATGCCGACGGCAAACGCGGCATGTGGGTATTCGATGGCTCTACGGGAGGATTTGACTTTGGTGATTGGCAATGGTGCCGTGATGAAACCATGGATTTCATTCAGGGTATGCAACTTCCTGGCGGTATGTTGATGTCTCCGATTGAGGTGACTGCAGCAGCACTCAGCCCTAAAGCCATCCAAGAGAGCTACTATAATAGAGGTATTTCAGACTGTGCTGTCTGTAGCTTGCGTGACGGATTTGCAAAACAAAATAGATGTATCCACCATTCCTATATATATACATGTATTCACTATGCGCGAGTGTGTGTACGCACGCACAGACACGCACAGTTTCTGAAATTTAGGGAATGTGCTCCATGGTACACACATACATACATACGCTCAAACAAAAACAGCCCCAGATTTTAGGGTGCGACGGGGTCCGGTGATTGACGATTAGACTAGGATGACGGTTACCATTCTGTATCAACGCACCCAATTCGCGTACCCAATGAGCTTGGTGTCGCCGCCCATTCTGCTGCAGACGCGCGTGGAAAAGACGCATGTCTGCCGCAATCACCTCGGCTCTGTTTATCAGGACAAGATCTGGGCTGACACCACCAATGGCGGTGAGAGAGGGAAAGCAAGAGCGAGATCAATACAGGGAGACACAGAGGGAGAGACACTGTCAAAGAGAGAGAGAGACTGTATAATGGATTGTGCCGGATTGTGCAATTTTTTTTTTCTGCAGATGTCGTGCTCAACGGCATTGATGAGCAACACTCATTATACGATGTAGTTTAGCACCAATTATTATGCACAATGATTTCATGATACCATTCAGATTTATTATGCATTTGATCTATCGTCTCGATCCATCGTGCATTGTTGACTCATCTTTGAATCCTTGGTCGAATTGTACTTGTACGGAAATACTCTTTCTCTTTTTTTTTCCTTTCGTTGTATTTGGTATTATCTCGTGCTGTTTTTCTCGATTCTGTTTTCATTCTGCCCGATTTCGGATCCTAGATTTCGGAAGTCGATGTGCAATTATGCCATGTGAATAGTTCAGCACTGTTGATTATGCACATTGATTTTATGATGCTTTCAGATTTATCACATACACCTATGATTGATTATGCCCATCACGGATATTTATATACCCTTGAAGCAGATTGCCTAAGTCAAATGGGCCTCGCTCAAGTCCAAATTACCTAGCTATGTAATTTTGGAGTGGACCTAAGCCTATTTGGTTTACCGGTCTAATCCGCTCCAACAACACTGTACATATTTCATCCTGAAATGTCAAGCTGTATTTAGAGGTGTGGCATAATCAAAGACAAACCCACCAAGTGTCACCACTAATACAAGCCTCAATAGCATTTTATATGTTCTTGTGCGTGCTTGAGGTTTGAGGCATACTTTAGGCATATTTGGGACATACTTGAGGTATGCTCAAGCGAACCCCTGATTGCTGATGGAGACAAAGAGAGACAAAGAGAGAGGCAGAGAGACAGAGAGAGAGACCATATAGTGGTCGTCTGTAGGTGATAGAGTTCACCAAATTTATTCTCCTCTCTCTGTTGTTTCCTCTCCCTCTTGTTGTTTCTCCTTCTCACAGTCACCTGCGAGTTGCCCTACGAGTGCGACCAGGATCTTTTAAACACATCCACAGCGCTGGTAAAATACTTTCATTTCCCTTCTTGCCATCGCATCGCAAATCTCTGAAAAAAATTCCGAAACAGCTGTCAGAACCATTCAATTTAACACATCAAAATCTGTTATTATCTGCAGATGTCGTGCTCGACGGCATCAACGCCATCCGAATTCTTCGGGCAAACGCCGCTGGATCTTAGCGGGCAGATTCAGTTCTACGAATTCCTCCAAAGTATTACGGATGCGCCTATTCTTGTGCGCAACGGATTGCCTCGAGAAACATCAACTTTCATCGATGCACAAACCAAGTCCATTACAGTGGCGATGGTGACGTTTGCCCCCGAATACGGACTTGCGAGTACGATTTCCATCACCGCGACGCTCTCGACGGAGGTTTCGGTGGACTTCACTGTAGGGCATTTCCAATCACTCGAGGGCGACCAACTCCAACAATATCGATGGGTGTCATATATAGGATTCATCTTGGCAGTCGTTATTTTGATTGAAAAAGTCGTCACTATCGCACACAAGGACGTTCGCGCCGAAATCCCAGGCTTCGTTGTCGACTTTATCATACAGGTTTTCTCCCGATTGTCTATTTTTCGGTACGTCTTGGCCAGGTCGTAGCCTCAAAGGCCTCGATTTTGGAAACAGTGGGCACTGAAGGGCTTGCTGGGGTGCCGTGGTCATCTCGCAGTGTGAGTCTCGGCTCAAAAGTCGGGCAGTTTTTCGACGGTTTGGAAAAGTTCGAGGCCAAACTCAGTAACGAATCGCTGATGGGCACCTTTTATTTTGTCCATGCCACTTCCGCGCTGTTCCGTTTGATCTTCCAGACGTCGGCGCATCCACGTACCGCGATTTTAGTCAATACCATGATTCAGGCTGCCGGCGATCTCTGGTTTCTGTCTTTCTCCCTCTCTGTCTCACTCTGTCTCACTCTATCTCTCTCTGTCTCTCACTCTCACTCTCCCTCTTTCTCTTTCTCTTTCTCCCTCTCTAAACCTCGTGCGCGCACATGCGCGCTCCTTTTCTCTTTGTTTCTCTCTTGTTCTCTGTTTCTCTCTCTCTCGCACGTTTCAACTGTTTCTCGCACGCTTGTTTTGTTTTTCTTTCTTTCCCTGCCTCTCGCTCTCTTTTTTGTGCGCTTGCGGTCTCTCTGGATCTTTCTCTCACCCTCTCGATCTCTCTCCCCATCTCTCTCTCTTCCCTTCTCTCTTTTTCTACCTCTCTTTCTCACTACTCTGTTTGTCTCTCGTTACTCACCACGACACAATTAAAAATATAAACATGCTGAACCCTCTCACCGCCCCCCACCTTTCTCTCTTCCTCTTTCTCATTCTCTCTCATTCTCTCTCATTCTCTCTCATTCTCTCTCTCTCCTTCTTGCCGTCTCTCGCCGTTTTCTTCTCTCCCACCCTCTTTCTTTCTCTCTGCCTCTCTTCTATACTACGTGTCTTTCTCTCACTCCCCACTACATACACAATGGGGAAGATGGTAGACATGCTGAACCCTCTCTCTTTGACTCACACACTCAGGCATTTTGTGATTCTGTTTTTCGTGCTCAACTTCGGATTTATCGCGCTTGGTATGGCGCAGTTCGCAAGCGAAAAGGAAGAGTTTTCAACGCCACTCAGAAGTTTTGAGACGTTATGGGAAATGCTCTTGGGATCCATGATTGAAAGCGGTGCAATTCCGTCGTCGACGTGGAGCTACAATACGCTCATTATGCTCTACCTTATCTTTTACAACTTCTTCATCTTCATGTGCGCACGCACACACAAGCACACAAGCACGCACCAAACACCTCATACAAACACACACATACAAACACACACACACACACACGCACACATGCACACGTACGTACACACACAAACACATACACATGCACACACGCACACACAGCATGTACATGCTAGTATTGCTACTATATGTATACGAGAAAGAAAGCATGTCAACACATATAATGATTCATATGAATGTTTTACACGAATGAACTGACAATATACACGCTGATGTGTGTGTGTATGTGTACGTGTGTACATATGTGTGTGTGTGTGTGCGTGTATACATATTCATGGGGGATGATAGGATCATGTTAAACTTTATCATCACCATCATTGTCGAGGCATACATGAAGGTTGCTCTCTTCATTTCTTTCTTACTATCTCGTTTGCTCCCTCTCTTGCTAATTTGCTTTCTTGTTCATGCTATGGGTTACTCACACTCGCTCTCTTTTCCGAAGGTGGTGGCGTCAATTGCTGACATGGAGGCGGAGCAAGAGTTCTGCAGGTAAGATCTCTGAAAAGCGAGTTCAATAGTCATAGTATACAGTAATTTAGTAGCACGCTGATTTTTGAGAATTTCTACCAGCGACGTGTCAAGTGTCACATATGTCTCTATCAAGTCCATTGTGCTCCGCTGGCCGGGCCACATGCAACTGATCAAAGCGCTGAAGGAAAACCGCAACTACGCCATGATGCGTCGTCTGTTTCCCAAATGGGGACGCCGGAGTATGATGGGCTTCTTGAAACACTACCAGGTACAGAGAGACAGAGAGGCTGCGTGTATTGTATACTCGTACAGATTGATTTTGTGGGATTGCACTTTAGGAGACACACAACCCGGCACGCCCTCTGAGAGATTCACTCACGTCATGTTGCATTTGTTGCCGAAATGTACTGCGGAACTGACTAATGGAGGATTTGTTCTAGCGCTATGATTTCATGGCCATCACGCACGAGGTCGAGCCTTCGGAGCAGCATGAGACCATCAGGCAGATTGTTCAAGAAGTCGAAGAGCGCCTAGCTGTCATGCTGGGTGTGCCTGTCCCCACCAAGGCGGTGTGTACTGTGTATGCACACAGGCACACTCGAGAGCAAATATGCATCCACGCACTAACACACGCATGCATGCACTATACATGGATACATATACGTACATGTGCGTATGTATTTTTGTGTATCAGCTTATATGTATGACACTAGCCCAGTGTGTCTGTGTTACACCAAGTGCATGTGCTTGTGTTTGTGCGTAAGTGCATGTGTAATAGTGTTTGTGTGTACATTGGATGGTGTTTTTGCTGAGCTATCTCTCTTTCTTTCTCTTTCTGCATCCCTCGCTCAATCTCTCTCTCTGAGACTCTCCCTCCCGCTCTCTCCTTTCCCCCCCCCCCTCGATCTCTTCCTCCCTCTCGCACCCTCTCCTTCCCTCTCCTTCTTTCATGTTCTGCATGCCATAGGAGCGGGTGATGGAAGGACACAGACTGAATATGATAGGTGAGCAAGAACGCCAAGCACGTATGAACAAGTCGGCTAATGTGGGGGAAAGCAAAGACCGGCCTGATCGTATCTTTGCGCCAACACTTGTTGTCAAAGACACCGACAACTACAAGCCGCTGGATGGACACCAAGTGCACAGTGGCAACATGTCCAACGGAGATGCAAGTGCGTTCGACAAAATGAGTTTGCGTTTAGAGGGGTTGGAAGGCACCATCAGGATGCAGTCAAGCACCATCAATCGTTTGATGCAGCAATTACAACCAGATTCTGCAGCAGCAGCAGACACGCGCATGGGGATTGAGGAGGATGTGCTTGACACCACTCGTGCTAGGCACACTACTGGTGGAGGAATTTTGCCGCAAACCGGAGGTAAAGTGTGATGACATTATGTGCGTGGGATGTGAGCATAAGACTCTTTTTGAAGATAGTGCCCTATATTACACATGTATGACTCTGTATTATATATATGTTAACATTTAATGGACTTTGTTTTCAAACGTTGGAATCTGTGCATATGCTCGTGATGTAGAATTTTACGATTTCCAATTTGGAAATAGACATTGTGAACAGTGAAGAAAACGTGCAGATATAGAGTTCACACGATTTCTTTATGAAGTGACAACAGCAAGTAGGCTCCCTAAAATGCAATTGCCGCTTGTGCAAAAGATCTCCTTTTGTCTGGGGCTCTTATGCAAAAAAGCTTTAAAATTTTGGGGAACCTATTTGCCGTTGACACCCCATACTGGAGTTGAAGAGTCCATGTTTGTCTTGCACAGCTGTGTGATGATACTTATTTTTATCCTCAGTGTCTGAAACGCTGGGACATATCAGCGAGGGCACATCATCATGGGGTCAATCGTCGCCTGCCCACAATCCATCCTCTCCGCCAGCGAGGGTATTCGATTTGTGCGTGCACGTGTGTGCCCTTGAAACTCTGTGCTTGTGTGTACGTGCATCTCTGACATGTTTGAACTCCCCTACCCACTCCAACCTACGCATGTATGCAGACTATAGGTACTCAGCCAGAACTGGTACAAGTGGAACCGACTGAGAATCACTTTTACAGCCTATTCCCACGATTTGGTATATATGATCATTCCTCAATCTTAAATGAAACTGACTGTTTGTGTTATGATATTCAATTCGATGTGATATTTTGCATACATCGTAAAACATTTCATGCGAGCTGGTTGAACCTTTGCATCTCATCTTCTGATATGAGATATTGGTGTTTGTTGTGGCAACGTGGCAGAATGGCCGAAGTAGCCTGTATTTGGATGTGGTTTTTATGCTCGGGGGGTAGCGATGACAGGTAAAAGGATGCCAAGGTTAAACAAGATGCTTGGCTGGCAATCAGGTGGGGTTACAGAGCTTTGGGTGCATCCCGTGATCTATGGAGAGAAGGGATGAGGTAAAGAGAGAGGAAGGGAGGAAAAGAGGGGGAGGGGAAAGATGAAGAGAGGGAAAGAGGGAAACACGGAGAGAGGGAAACACGGAGACAGGAAGAGAGGTCACTGGTGCCGAGCCAATCTCTGTTATCAACCCAGGGTAGGTTATGACGTTCGAGGAGGCCAAGGCGCCTTAGCTCAGAGGTCATGGACCTGTGGGGCGCCAATCCCGTATCAAGAGAGAGCGCGGGATGCTAACGCTTGCCTTGGCGTACACACTTTCCATAGCAACAGACCACCCAGACATTAGCGAGTTCGTGAACAGACCGCCCAGCTAGGCAAAGTTCGTGAGCAATGCTTACCTTGGCGTACACACTTTCCACAGCAATAGACCACCCAGTCATGAGGGAGTTCGTGAACAGACCGCTCAGCTAAGGAAAGTTTGCGAGCAGTCCGGGGTTTAGAACAAAGTTTACGAGCAGTCCGGAGTTTTGAACAAATTCCTTTGAAACACAACATTTTTGGGGAAGCTTGAATCGATCTAAGCACCGAGTTTTTTGGTAACTTGAATCGGTTTAAGAACTCGTGACAGAGTGATGGGTGAAACATATGTTGTAATAGTAAACTAAACATCATTTGTGTCTACAGTCACTGACACATACGGTGCCTGTAGAAGTGGCACCGCTAGTTATGAGTCCTGGTGGGTCATTCATCACTCACCATCTTTCCTGTGCGCGACCTGGATCAAGTTTTCCCTTTTATGGAGAGAGCGAATGAATATGGAGACAGCGAATGAATCGTCCAACGCCATCGCTGCACTAATGGTCACTGAAGAAAGGGCCCTTCAAGTCCATACATAAGCCCAAGCACGAGCAGCCGAAGCGGCCCAGGTTATTGATGACCCGCTACTTTTCAGTCTCTCGACGATTAGACTGAAAATCTATCGAAACCTAAACGGAGATGACAGTGGGGCAAACAAACGTATTTTGGGCTGGCCTAAGGTAAATTCATTAATCAATTATCAATTATTTTTAAACAAATAAGATTCTTAGGTGTTAATTAAATTAATTTATGAACTAATCGACAAATACATAATTGATTACATTATATCGATAGGACAGATTATCAATCGGGTAAACGTGCGATAGGACGGCCAAAGGTTAATTAATTCGTTTATTCATTAATTCATTAATTTATTAATTCATTCATTAATGAAGAAATTATTTTATTACTGGATTAATGAATTAATTAAATCATAAATTCATTACAGAAAAAATATTCTGAGCTGTGATTTGTCAAAACCATATCAACAGGACAGACTTGAAATCAGGATTCAGTCAAATATCTATTATTTTTAAACAAATAAGATTCTTAGCTGTTCATTAAATTGATTTATGAATTAATCAACAAATACATAAAGTTGATCACATTGTATCAATAGGACAGATCATCAATGGGGAAAACAATCGTGCTATAGGACGGCCAAAGGTTAATTGATTCATCAATTCATTAATTCATTAATTCATTAATTCATTCATTCATTCATTAATGAAGAAATTGATTTTTTATTCATCCAATTTTTTTCCATAACAAAATCTGGCCTGCGGCGCATTTTTTTACCCCTTAATCATGCTGGGGTGCATTTGATTTCAAGTTTCTTGCACTATCTCTTGCTTGATGTCTCTGTAATAGAAAAGTAATGTCCCTGTGGGCTCCTCCAGGAAGGTCCTGAGAAAGAATGTTGTTTATTGGGGATAACCAAAATGAAGATCAATGATGATCTCCAATGCAACGAATCCTTTAACAGAATCTGGAAGAGAGTCTCTATTAGGGTGTGCGGGTTGTGCATCAATTTATTTATGTGTGGTTGGTCTGTTATCTCGTTGTGATATGTGTGCAAGCTGTGGGTGACCGTGCCTTTGGTGACCTTTGCGTATGTGTTCGGTGCGGGTTCGTTCATAGTCAGTTAGTATGAGTCTGTAATAATCGGGTTGGGCACCAGTGTGGAAGTTGTTAGTGGAGGAACAGATAGCAAGCTTGTTGGATTCGGTGTCTTTTCTTGTTGGTTGCTAGTCAATTTTAAGTGCACGAGGTTGGAGTGCGTGAGGGTACCATTTGTGAAGGGTAAGCAACAGTATCAAATACTGAGAGAGGAATATGATATTTTCCTATCAGAACTTTAGGGGAGTTAAAGCTCAAACAGCCCATAGTGTGGTTTAGTCGCTGTGTTTGTCAGATTCGGTACTCTCACTCTTATAAAACAGCACCCCCTGCGGCCAAACTGCAGGGGGTGATAGGGCCCCTCGCAGGGGGGCCTGTATGGATTGCTGGACCCACGTGTGGGCGAGCGATAGGGGGTCGTCAGTGTAGGCTGCGGCCCTTTGAATGGGCCGGTCTCCTCTGGGAGAGCGGCCTGAATTTTTTCTTCTCAGATTACCAGCCCGCTAAATGGGCCTGTGAATGTTTTGAACAGTTTGAATGCTGACGTTTGTGAGTTGGCCAGTTCCGTTGGAAGAGAGCTAAGAGCCCACTCAGGGCTACGAGACGTGAAAAAGCTTGAGGATGATGTCCAATAAAGCTAGTGTTTTTGAGACTGTGAGCACTCGGATCTTGTCTCTGGCTTTAGAGTTCGTAACTCCGAGAAGGCAAAGTTGTCTTGGAATTGAGTCTTCTAGAGGGAGTCTCGTGCTCCAACTGTTGTACAGTTCCAAGGTCGACTGTGAAGGGCGCTAAGATATTTGATGAAGGAGTGAAATTTAGTGACATCCTCTCTCAGACGTCTAATCCAGCAAGGTCCTTTTACGTGTGTGTAACGCGGTTGACCAACCATCAGCAAATACGTGTGCTAACCTGTGCCTAGACCACTTGAAGTCTGACAGAGAGTTTTCCAGATTCTGCTGATCACACGGAGGGTTTCACGACAATTGGGACTTTGGATCCCATGAAATGTTATCATCGTTCAGGACCTTCACCAATGAGGCCGAACGAACTTTGGACCTGCCCAGACGACGGAGCCGCCTGGGCACAAGCCCCTGGCTGTCAACGTAGTAGTTGCTGGGTCCGTTCGAAGAGGAAGAGGAGGGGACCGGTGTAGCCAGCGACGTAGTTAAGGTGGAGGGTGAGGATCCAGACACCCCAGGTTATCTAAGGGGGGACAGGG
>Ga0105054_10010933_pt1 | contig 11426 bp, 8 predicted proteins | sample BON02_FD_78091 | JGI IMG/M metagenome (GOLD analysis project Ga0105054, IMG submission 78091) | Freshwater microbial communities from Lake Bonney liftoff mats and glacier meltwater in Antarctica - BON-02 (megahit assembly) | ecosystem: Environmental > Aquatic > Freshwater > Ice > Glacier... | reverse complement strand
TGGAAAGAGTATGAACTGGAAATGATGCGCGATGGGGCTGATAACACTGTTGTGGTGTGTTCCATCGAAAATGTTGATCCGGTTGGTGTGCACACAGGAGACTCCATCACCGTTGCACCCGCTCTCACACTGACCGATAAGGAATACCAACGGTTGCGCGATTTAGGAATCGACATTATCCGCAAGGTCGGTGTCGATACGGGAGGATGCAACATCCAATTTGCGGTGGACCCTCACACAGGACGCATCATTGTGATTGAAATGAACCCCAGGGTTTCTCGAAGTTCTGCTCTGGCGTCGAAGGCCACAGGATTTCCAATCGCGAAAATTGCCGCAAAGCTCGCGCTTGGCTACCGCCTTGACGAGATCCCCAACGACATCACCGGCGTGACACCGGCCTCCTTTGAGCCAACTCTTGACTACGTCGTGGTGAAAGTTCCCCGCTTTGCGTTTGAGAAATTCCCTCTCGCTGATCGCACGTTGACCACCACCATGAAGTCGGTGGGCGAAGCTATGGCGTTGGGGCGCAGCTTCCCCCAAGCCCTGAACAAAGCACTTCGGTCTCTCGAGCAGCGTGGCAGCTCTTTCCACTGGGGTGAGCAGAATGCGACGAAAACGGAACTGATTCACCGTTCTGCTGTTCCCACGGATGGCCGAATCATCGCCGTGCAACAGGCTCTGCGCCTCGGAGCAAGTGTCGAAGAAATGTATGCCGCAACAGGCATAGACCCCTGGTTTCTCGATCAAATTGTGCTGATCAACGAGGTTGCCGCCGAGGTGGACAAGGCTGCGGACCTCACCCTGGAGGTTTTGCGCCTGGCGAAGGAACACGGGCTCTCTGATGAGCAGATAGCTCAGATTCGTGGTCTAGACGAAGGGGGCGTGCGAGCGCTTCGTCACTCTCTGGGGTTGCGACCCGTGTTTAAAACCGTAGATACCTGTGCTGGGGAGTTTCCCGCACTCACGCCCTACCACTACTCCAGTTACGACCAGGTGTCCGAGGTCGTCCCCACCGACGCCACCAAAGTCATTATTTTGGGGTCGGGGCCTAACCGCATTGGGCAGGGAATCGAGTTTGACTACTCTTGCGTCCACGCCGCGTTTGCTCTGCGCGATGCTGGGTTTGAGACCATCATGATTAATTGCAATCCCGAAACGGTGTCCACCGACTACGACACCAGTGACCGTCTCTACTTTGAGCCCCTGACGCTCGAGGATGTGTTGGAAATCGTTCACCAGGAGAGTGCCGCAGGCACTCTCCTGGGGGTGCTGGTGCAGCTGGGTGGTCAGACGGCATTGGGGCTCGCTGAGGGGCTAGAAGCTGCCGGTGTGCCAATTCTTGGGACCAGTCCCGGAGCCATTGATCTTGCAGAAGAACGCGGATCTTTTTCTCGCATCCTGGAGGAAGCGGGCCTGGTTGCGCCCCGGAACGGGACGGCAGTCGACCTCGAGGGTGCCATCGTCATTGCCACGGAAATCGGCTATCCCGTGCTGGTTCGTCCAAGCTATGTGCTGGGCGGTCGGGGGATGGAGATCATCTATGACCAAGAATCACTCGCGGGCTACTTCGACCGGATCCACGACTTTGCGATTGTCGGACCAGACGCTCCACTCCTGGTCGACCGCTTCCTAGATGATGCGGTCGAAATCGATGTGGATGCGATTTATGACGGGTCACGCCTCTATGTCGGCGGCGTGATGGAGCACATTGAAGAGGCAGGGATCCACTCGGGGGACTCTGCCTGCACATTGCCCCCCGTCACCCTGGGTGCCCAAGTGGTCGCCAACGTCTGCGCCGCGGTAGAAAAACTGGCCGCCGGGATTGGCGTGCGAGGTCTCATCAATGTCCAGTTTGCGGTTGCCGCGGGGGTTCTCTACGTGTTGGAGGCCAACCCTCGAGCTAGTCGAACCGTGCCCTTCGTGTCCAAAGCTCTAGGAATTCAGCTGGCGCGCGCAGCAGCTTTGGTCATGACCGGTTCGAGCATTGATGACCTTGTCACACAGGGTGTCTTGCCGGAAAAAGATGGCCGGCGGGTTCCCCCAACCTCACCGGTGTCGGTCAAGGAGGCGGTGTTGCCATTCAAACGTTTTCGGACGCCGGCGGGCGAGATTGTAGATTCCATTTTGGGGCCAGAAATGCGCTCCACAGGAGAAGTGATGGGCATCGGGGCCTCGTTCCCCGAAGCTTTCGCAAAGAGCCAGGACGCGGCGTATGGAGGACTTCCGACGGAGGGAACCGTGTTTGTTTCTGTGGCCGACCGCGACAAGCGAAGTGTCGTATTACCCATTCTGAGACTGTCCCAGATGGGTTTCCGTGTTATGGCCACTGAGGGAACAGCAGAAACGCTCGCCCGCTATGGAATCGCAGCGCAGGTTGTGCGCAAGCACACGGAGTCCGGGGTGGCAGAAGGTCCGAGCATCGTCGAACTGATTCACGCCGGCGACATCGACATCGTCATCAACACACCCCGAGGTCGCAGTGCCCGGGCAGACGGTTACGAGATTCGCACCGCCACGGTGGCAGCTGATAAACCACTGTTCACCACCATTGCCCAGGTGGGAGCAGCCGTGGCATCCATGGAGGTCCGCCCCGAATGGCCCTCGGTGAAAAGCCTGCAAGATTACGCCAGGGACCGGGAATCGGCGTGAGTTTTGGCCAAGCGCTCGAGGGGTGGAGTGCTGACGGGGCCGTTTTGTGTGTGGGGCTTGACCCTCACCCCGAAACCCTTGCTGACTGGGGTTTCCCTGATACCCCTGAAGGGTTGAAGGGGTGGGCACACCGGGTGGTGGCTGAGGTCGGCAAGGCCAATGTTGCCGTGGCCAAACCCCAGGTGGCGTTTTTTGAACGCCACGGTGTTGCGGGAATGAGCGCTTTGGCCGAAATGTTAGGCATGCTTCGAACCATCGGCGTTCTCACCATCGGTGATGCCAAGCGTGGCGATATTGGAACGACGATGCGGGGCTACGCGCGTGCGTGGTTGATGCCCGGAGCAGACTTTGAAGTCGATGCACTGACCTTGAGTCCGTATTTAGGGTTTGGCTCCCTCCTGCCGGCACTGGAGCAGGCGGTGGCTGCGCACAAAGGGGTGTTTGTGTTAGCTGCAACATCAAACCCGGAAGCCTGGGCCACTCAGAGTGCGCTCACCACCTCCGGTTCCACAGTGGCTGGAGAGATCATCGATCAACTGGCCACTTTTGCTCGGTCAGCTCCTTCCCACAGCTCGGGGTTAGGGGTCGTTCTCGGTGCAACAGTCAATCAGGCTGCCATGGGGATTAATATGGCTCACTACCCGGAGATGCCGATTTTGTCGCCCGGGTTCGGGCAGCAAGGAGCAGCTTTTGATCGCTGGCGGGACATTTTCCCCGCGAGTCGCAGCGTCCTTGCCGTTGCGGCGAGATCGCTCTCAGGGGGCGGCCCGGAAGACTTTGTTGATCGGGTCAGTTCTGCGCAAAGAGAGCTGTCTGCCTGATGGCACCCTTTGATCCTCACGAATTCTCCACCCTTGCCGTGGCGATGCGCCGTCGCCGGGCACAAGTAAAAGCAGCTATTCCTTCGGGCCATCCCACGATTATCGAGTTGTTTGACCAGGCTTCGGAAGAAGGTGCGGATCCTGCGCTTTCGGGACTTCGCACCGAATGGTTTCTTCGCGCGGTTCCAGGGTTGGGGGTGACGAAGGTGGCACGCATTCTCGAAGCGCTCCGTATTTCCCCCACGGCAACGCTCGGTGGTCTGCGGGTGCGCCAGCGCGCTGCCCTTCGGCGAGAGGTGGTGGCCCTCTACCGGCGATATTTTGCCGCGCAACGAGGAACGCTGGTGGTTGTGGTGGGCCCAAGCGGCGTCGGCAAAGGGACAATCGTGTCGTGGATTACCCGACACGACGAAAAATTTGTCGCGAGCACCTCTGCGACCACCCGAGCACCCCGCCGGGGGGAGAGCGAGGGTGATCACTACTTTTTTGTCAGCGCATCACGATTCGATTCGTTGGTGGCAGACGATGAGCTGCTCGAATGGGCGGTGGTTCACGGTGAACACCGCTATGGAACTCCGCTCGAGGCCGTGCAAGATCAGCTCGATGCGGGGAGACACGTGATTCTTGAAATTGATGTCCAGGGCGCAAAGGTGGTCAAGCGAAGAATGAAAGATGCGTTCACCATCTTCATCGCTCCTCCTTCTTTTGAGGAGTTGGAGCGGCGTCTGGTGGGTCGCGGGACCGAAGATGATGCTCAGAGAAGGCGAAGACTTACCACCGCCGAGGCAGAATTGACGAGTGAACATCAATGGGATGCGCGCATTGTCAATGATGACGTCGCCCTCTCAGGGCAAAGCATCGTAGACTTAGTGAAGTTGTCGCATGACGCCGCAGCCTTCAAGGAGTAGACATGTCCCTAAATCGCGATGGAATTATTAAGCCCCCCATTGATGAACTGCTGACGGCCGTTGATTCGAAATACCAACTGGTGATTTTTGCGGCAAAACGAGCTCGTCAAATCAATGCCTACTATTCCGACCTCGGCGATGGCAGCATTTACGAGCACGTAGGCCCACTGGTTTCCTCCACGGTGGATGAGAAGCCTCTCAGCATCGCCCTTCGCGAGATCAACGAAGGCAAGCTGGTTCTCCAGCGCGCTTCCGAATAAGACACTGTGCCGGCGCCTTCTGAGGCTCCCCTGCCCCCTCGCATCGTTGTCGGTGTGGCCGGGGGGATTGCTGCCTATAAAGCGGTGACTTTGGTGCGAGATTTGGTCAAGCGTGGAGCCTCCGTCACGGTGGTTCCTACCCACTCTGCGCTCAAGTTCGTCGGGCTGCCCACGTGGGAAGCTATCTCAAGAAACCCTGTAACCAGTGACTTGTTTGATCAGGTCGCAGAGGTCAGGCACGTGGCTCTCGGCCAACAGGCTGACCTCGTGATTATCGCACCGGCGACGGCCAACCAGATAGCGAACATGGCGGCGGGCCTTGCCGGTGATCTCCTGGGCACGACCCTGCTGGCTACCCAGGCACCCGTCGTGATTGCGCCCGCGATGCACACCGAAATGTGGGAGCACCCGAGCGTGACCGCAAACATTGCGATCCTCGAATCCCGCGGGGTGCACGTCGTGGGTCCAGCCAGTGGTGAACTGACCGGTGGCGACCACGGTGTGGGCCGCATGTCGGAGCCTTCCGATATTGCCCAATTCGCCTGGACACTGCTCCAGCCCCCCACCATGGCGGGCAAGAAAGTGGTCGTCTCTGCGGGGGGAACCAGGGAGCCCCTCGATCCGGTTCGCTTTCTGGGCAACCGTTCCAGTGGGGAAATGGGTGTCGAGATTGCTCAGGCAGCCGCAGCACGCGGAGCGGAGGTGATTCTTGTAGCAGCCCACCTCGAGGTGCCACGTCCCCGGGGGATGACCGTTGTCGAGGCTCCCACCGCGGAGTCGATGCGAGAGGTAATGCTCACCCACAGCGCTGATGCGTCGATGGTGGTGATGGCCGCCGCGGTCGCCGACTGGGTCGCCCAGTCTGTGTCGGAAGAAAAACTGTCGAAAAAGAACCTGGGGGAGACCTGGAGCCCCACGCTGGTGAGGGCTCCCGATATTCTTGCCGAGCTTGGTTTGCGAAGCGTCCCCGGCCAAACTGTGGTGGGGTTTGCGGCAGAAACCCACGACAGCGAAGACGACCGCCTGGCTGCTGCCCAGGATAAATTGTCCGTAAAAAATGCCGACGTGATTGTTCTCAACCAGGTGGGGGTTCAGATAGGCTTTGGACCAGTACGGACGGCAGTGACACTGATTTTTCGCGCGAGCCCGCAGTCACTGACCTTCGAAGGAACCAAACATTCCATTGCGGGGCTCATTCTGGATGCTCTGCTTGATCGATAGGTAGGGCTCATGCGCTATTTCAGTTCAGAATCGGTGACAGAAGGTCACCCCGACAAAATGTGCGACCAGATCAGCGACGCACTGCTCGACGCTTTCCTCGCAGGCGATCCTGATTCTCGGTGCGCGATTGAGTCGCTTACGGCTGGCAACATGGTTCACGTCGCCGGTGAGGTGAGTTCACAGGCCACGGTTGACGTGGAGCGCATTGTGCGCGAAGTGGTCCGCTCCATTGGCTACACAGAGCTCGCCTACGGAATTGATCCCGAGACGTTCGCCTTCCACCTTTCGCTTGGCCAACAATCCCCCGATATTGCAGGAGGCGTAGACCACGCCTGGGAAACCCGGGTGGGTTCCTCCACCGACCCCTACGACTCGTTGGGTGCGGGCGACCAGGGAATCATGTTTGGCTATGCCACGACGGAGACCGACACCTACATGCCGATGCCTTTGTGGTTAGCCCACCGCTTGGCGCAGCAGCTCTCCATCGCGCGCAAAACGGGTGCGATTGACTACCTCCGCCCCGATGGGAAGACCCAAGTCACCATTGGCTTTGACAACGGGGTACCCGTAGAGCTCACCACGGTCGTCATCTCCGCCCAGCACCATCCGGGGGTTCCCCACGCCGATATCGAGCGAGACCTCAAAAAACACGTGATTGAGCCGGTCCTCACCCTGGTCAGCCTCGATAGTTCCCAGACGCGGTATTTGATTAACCCGAGCGGTGACTTTGTCACCGGGGGACCTGATGGCGATGCGGGGCTGACGGGAAGAAAAATCATTGTTGATTCTTACGGAGGTGCTGCTCGCCACGGTGGCGGGGCATTCAGTGGCAAAGACGCTACAAAAGTTGATCGGTCTGCGGCGTATGCGCTGCGTTGGGTGGCAAAAAATGTCGTTGCAGCGGGGCTCGCCGACAAAGCCGAGATTCAGGTGTCCTATGCCATTGGCACCGCCCATCCGGTGAGCATTTTTGTGGAAACCTTTGGCACCGAACACGTGGCGTCGGCCACCATCGAATCGGCCATTTCGGAGGTGTTTGATCTCCGACCCAGGGCCATCATCGAGCAGCTTGATTTGCTGAAAACTCCTTTTCTGCCGACCGCTGCCTACGGGCATTTTGGTCGCACCGATGTCGATTTTCCGTGGGAGCGTCTCAACAGGGTGGAGGAATTGCGCCAAGCTAGTGGATTGTGAGCAGTGGGAGACGTGTTGCCAAGGTCGTTCTTGACACGCGCCTGCCCCAACTCGATCGGCTTCTTGACTACTCCATCCCTGACGGTCTCACCCTCCAGGCCGGTGTGCGAGTCCGTGTTCCCCTGCGAAACCAAAGTCGTCTTTCTTATGGCTGGGTGGTAGAACTCGCCGAGGATAGCGACCACAGCGGCGCATTGGTCGACATTGCCGAGATAGTTTCTCCTGTTCCGGTTCTCAGCCCCGAGCTCTGGTCTTTAGCTAGTGCGATAGCACAGCGTCAGGCTGGCAGCGCAGCCGATGTGCTGAGGCTTGCAATACCCCCGCGGTATGTGCGGGTCGAAAAGAGCTGGCTGGCGCGTGACCCCTCGCTGGTTGGCACGACCACGATGCGAGCACCGACGGCGTCGGTGGAGGGGTTTCCCCCCGAGACCTGGTCATCAATGGTCGAACCCCTTGCCAGAACTGCCCTGTATCTTCCCCATGGAACCGTCCATGCCGGGTCGAACACGTTTCCACAGGGGTGTCGGGCGGTAATCGCCGTAGCTCAGGAAGCTTTTGCCCGCGCGCAGTCGACCATCATCGTGGTTCCCACGTGGCGTGACATCGAGCACTATCTTTACGCGCTGGAGTCGGCGCTGGAGTCGGCGCTGGAGTCGGAGGTGGAGTTGACCGACGAGTCGAGCATGGGAGCGGTCGTGGTGTTGCGCGCCGATGGTTCGCCCTCCGAGCGCTACGGCAATTTTCTGCGAGGTTTGGAGTCAGCGCCCATCATCATCCTTGGCACCCGGCACGCGGTGTACGCACCGGCGCCGAACCTTGGGGCCATTGTGGTGGTGGATGACGCCGATGATGCACACCGCGAACCGCTTGCCCCCTATCCCAATACGAGAGATGTGGCGCTGTTGAGACACCAGGGCGAGGGGTGTGCCGTCGTGTTTGCGAGCCTTCTGCCAAGCCTGAGCGTGAAACGCTGGATTGACCAAGGCTACGTGTCCGCTGTCGCTCCCGCTTCGAGTGCACGCCCCCGGGTAGTTCTCACAGAACTGTCGGTTAGCGCCGACCGTGACCGAGCGCCTGCCAGGTTGCCCTCCCCGGCTTTTCAAGCAGCCAAAGAAGCTCTTCGCCTCGGGCCTGTGCTCATCCAGGTGTTTCGCAGCGGTTTTTCCACCGGCCTTGCCTGCGCCACCTGCAATGAACGCGGAATGTGTCACACCTGTCACGGCCCTCTGCGTTTGCCCCACGCGCAGGCTAGGCCGGTGTGCAGCTGGTGTGGGGTGGTGCATGTGGCCTGGCGATGCGCCCTGTGTGGTGGGAATAATCTTGTCCCTCGGGGCCAAGGAATCGGTCGCACGATGAGCGACATCGGGCGGGCGTTTCCCACAGTCCCCGTCATCCAATCAGACGCGAGTCATCGAGTGGTTTCTGTTTCCGATCAGCCAGCCGTCGTTATTGCCACTCGCGGGTCTGAGCCCTTAGCGGAGGGAGGCTACCGTGTGGCGTTGCTCCTCGATGGTGGGGCAATGCTCTCGAGGGAATCTCTCAGCACGCTGGAAGATTCCTTGCACGCGTGGGAAAACGCTATTTCCCTGGTGCGACAAGACGGGACGGTGTTCTTGACCGAAGTGACGGGTAGCCCCGCTATGGCGCTCGCCTCTGGACGCTTCGAGCAGCTGCTCTCTGAGGAGCTCACCGAGCGCACGGCCCTTCGGCTGCCCCCGACGGTGCGGCTTGCGAGTATTACGGGGCCCGCGGAACTGGTCACCAAGGCTCGCGAAGCTTTGGAGTCGCACTTTAGCGGTCTCGATGTGCTGGGCCCCGTGGGGATGGCGGATGCAACGGTGCGAATTATTATCCGCTTTCCCTACGCGGGTGGAGACCTTGTCACACAGGAACTGCGCGCACTGCGCAATAAATTAGCGCTTGGTACCAGCCGCGGTCGATCGCAGCGGTTGCACATTGTCATTGACGATCCCGACCGCCTTGATGCGTTGATGGGGGAGTAGGTGCCAGCGTTTGCCTCGGAGATGGCTAGGCTCGCCCCTGTGAAAGTGATGTTTGCCGGAAGCCCCGAAGTCGCAGTGCCCAGTCTTGCCGCATTGGTCGGTGCGGGAATCGACGTTGTCGGGGTTGTGTCCCAGCCCGCGAAGCCGTGGGGGCGAAAGCGTGAACTTCGCGATACTGCGGTGTCCACCTGGGCCCTAGACCATAGTGTTCCTCGTGAAACCCCCCTTGATGCCGACGCGTTGCTCCAGGTTGTGACGCAGTGGAAACCCGATATCGCCGTGGTGGTCGCCTACGGGCGCTTACTTTCCCCCGACGTGCTGGCCTCGGTTGCCGGGGGGTGGTGGAACGCACACTTTTCCTTACTGCCCCTCTGGCGCGGCGCGGCTCCTGTTCCCCACGCGATTCTTGCCGGAGATACAGCAACGGGGGTGACGCTTTTCCGCCTCGATCAGGGGCTCGACACCGGTGACATCGCCGCCACAATCCCCTACGACATTGCCCCCCACGACACGACGGGAAGTGTTCTTGCGACACTGGGGGAAAGAGCTGCAGCGGGCATCGTGGATCTTGTGAAGAGCTTCGCAGAGGGTTCACTGATCACACGCACTCAACAGGGCCACACCACATACGCACCCAAGCCGGCGAAAGATTTTGGGGCTCTTGATCTCACCGCGAACCCTCAGAGCATTGACCGACGGTTTCGCGCAGCCACCCCGGAACCTGGCGCGTATGTCCATCGAAGCGACACGGGAGACAGGATAAATATTCTCCAAATGCGGCCCTCTGCCCATGAGCGCAGCCCGCTCCCCGCGGGGGAACTGCGCCTGGATGATGTGCTCGTGGTGGGAACGGGAGGTGACCCTCTCGAGCTGGAGAGAGTCCAACCCGCTGGCAAAAAGCCGATGAGTGCACCGGACTGGTTTCGCGGTCTGCCGGAGGGGGTGGTGCTTCATGGCTAAAGGCCCCTCAGCCAGAGCAGTGGCGCTCGCGGTTCTGCTTCAGATCAACCGCGATGGTGCCTACGCAAACCTCGCCCTACCCGTTGCTTTGAGTTCGAGCACCCTCGATGAGCGAGACAGGGCTTTAGTAACCGAGATGGTCTACGGTTCGCTTCGGCGTGAGGGCGAACTGGATGCGGTCATTGCCGAGGGTGCCGGGCGGCAGACTTCGACGCTGGAGGCCGACGTCCTCGCCATCGCGCGCATGGGCGTCTATCAACTGCTTTATATGCGCATCCCCAGCCATGCTGCCGTGGATGAGAGCGTGCGATTGGCAAAAGCTTCCGGGGTGCAACGAGCTGCGGGTTTTCTGAACGGTCTTCTGCGCGGGATAACTCGCAAGCCCCCGGAGTATTGGACCGGCATTATCGAAGCGGACACCGGTTTTTTTCACTCCCATCCGGCGTGGATTGCCCAGGAGATCGAGCGAGCCCTCAAGGCGTGTGAAATAGCCGAAGATCTTGGCGCCGTGTTGGATGCCCACAACGACCCCCCGCGGGTGACTCTGGTGCATCTTCCGGGCCTCTCCGAGCCGACCGAAAATCTCACGCCCTATTCGCCGCTTGGCTCCGTGTTGAGTGGGGGAAATCCGGCAACGGTCGAGGGTGTGGCCACAGGGTCGATTCGTGTCCAAGATGAGGGGTCTCAGCTCGCAGCACTGATACTTTCGCGGGTGGAGGAGCTTCACGAGAGAGATTCGCTGCTTGATATGTGCGCGGGCCCCGGGGGCAAAACAGCGGTCCTCGCTGCGGAGGCGTCGAAGGCCCACGCGGTGGTGACTGCGTGGGAAAAAGCACCCCACCGTGCCCGGTTGGTTGAGCAGTCTGTTGCCGGTGTGCTCGCGCACCATCCTTCGGTGGTGCGCGTGGTGATCGGTGATGCGAAGCTGTTGCCCGCACCTCGGTCAGGTTTTACCAGGGTGTTAGTGGACGCACCGTGTTCAGGGCTTGGTGCGTTGCGTCGGCGCCCCGAAGCTCGGTGGCGAAAATCTGTTGACGACCTCGCGGAACTTGTGGTGTTGCAAAAAGAGTTGCTGACTCGAGCGCTCGATCTGTGCGCACCGGGTGGTTATGTGGCCTACGTGACCTGTTCTCCGGTCGTGGCAGAAACGACCGAGGTTGTCGATGCCGTCCTCGGCTCCAGGCACGATGCGATTCTTGTGGATACCCCCGCCGTGTTGGACAGGGTGGCGCGCAGGCCCGTTATGGGTGCCAGACGGGGGAGTGCCGTGCAACTGTGGAGCGTAACCCACGGCACCGATGCCATGTTTGTTCAACTTATCCAGCGTGTGTCATCGGTAGGATGACGTGGTGCAGATCAGAATTCACCCCAGTGTGTTGGCCTCGGATTATGTGAATATGGAATCAGAAT
>Ga0105054_10010932_pt1 | contig 11428 bp, 2 predicted proteins | sample BON02_FD_78091 | JGI IMG/M metagenome (GOLD analysis project Ga0105054, IMG submission 78091) | Freshwater microbial communities from Lake Bonney liftoff mats and glacier meltwater in Antarctica - BON-02 (megahit assembly) | ecosystem: Environmental > Aquatic > Freshwater > Ice > Glacier... | reverse complement strand
CGCCCGCCCCCCCCCCCCCACCCCCCCCCCCCTCCCCCCTCCCCCCCCCCCCACAAAAACCCCCCCCTGCCCCCCCCCCCCCCCCCCCCCAAAAAAAACAACCCCCCCCCCCCCCCCCCCCCTCAAAAACAAAACAAAACACACCGAAAAAAATTGCAGCGTCCTCGTGTCCAACAACGGCCTCGCCGCCGTCAAGTTCATGCGCAGCGTCCGCTCGTGGGCCTACCAGACCTTTGGCTCCTCGCGCGCCATCGCGCTGGTCGCCATGGCGACGCCCGAGGACATCCGCATCAACGCCGAGCACGTGGCGCTGGCGGACCAGTTCGTGGAGGTGCCGGGCGGCACCAACAACAACAACTACGCCAACGTCAAGCTGATCGTCGAGGTGGCCGAGCGCGCCGGCGTGGACGCCGTGTGGCCGGGCTGGGGCCACGCGTCGGAGAACCCCGAGCTGCCGTCGGCGCTGGCCGAGCGCGGCATCCGCTTCCTCGGCCCGCCCTCGGCGCCCATGGCCGCCCTGGGCGACAAGATCGGCTCGACCATCCTCGCCCAGGCCGCCGGCGTGCCCACCCTCGCGTGGTCCGGCTCGGGCGTGGCCGTCTCGTTCGAGGTGTGCCGCGGCGTCATCCCCGACGACGTCTACCGCCGCGCGTGCGTGCACAGCGTCGAGGACGCGGTCGAGTCGTCCGGCCGGATCGGCTACCCCGTGATGCTCAAGGCGTCATGGGGCGGCGGTGGCAAGGGCATCCGCAAGGTGCACTCGGACGACGAGGTGCGCGCGGTGTTCAAGCAGATTCAGGGGGAGGTGCCCGGCTCGCCCATCTTTGCGATGAAGCTGGCGCCGGCCTCGCGCCACCTCGAGGTGCAGCTGCTGGCCGACAACCACGGCAACGTGGCGTCCTTGTTCACGCGCGACTGCAGCGTGCAGCGCCGCCACCAGAAGATCATCGAGGAGGGGCCCGCGGTGGCCGCGCCCCAGGAGACGCTGCGCGACATGGAGCGGTGCGCGCGCGCGCTGGCCAGCTCGGTCGGCTACTCGGGCGCGGCCACGGTCGAGTACCTCTACTGCATCGAGACGGGGCGGTACTACTTCCTCGAGCTCAACCCGCGCCTGCAGGTGGAGCACCCGGTGACCGAGGGCATCACGGGCGTCAACATCCCCGCGTGCCAGCTGCTGATCGGCATGGGCGTGCCGCTCCAGCGCATCCCCTTCATCCGCTCTGTCTACGGCGCCGACCCCAAGGGCAGCGACCTGTTCGACATCGAGACCACGCCCCAGCGCGTGCCCGACACGCACGTGATCGCTGTGCGCATCACCAGCGAGAACGCCAGCGACGGCTTCAAGCCCACGGCCGGCCGCATCGACGAGCTCGTCTTTCGGCCCACGCCCGAGGTGTGGGGCTACTTTTCTGTGAAATCCGGCGGCGGCATCCACGAGTACAGCGACTCGCAGTTCGGGCACCTGTTCGCGAAAGGCCCCACGCGCGAGGCCGCCACGCGCGCCATGGTCGTGGCCCTGCGCGACGTGCGCGTGCGCGGCGAGGTGCACACCATTATCGACTACGCCGCCGACATGCTGCAGTCGGCCGAGTTTGTCAACAACCGCATCCACACGGGCTGGCTCGACTCGCGCATCGCCGCCAACGTGAAAGCGGAGCGCCCGCCGTGGCACCTGGCCGTGATCGGGGGCGCGTGCGTGCGCGCGCACGAGGCCATCGCCGCGCAGGCGGCCGAGTACCTGGGCTTCCTGTCCAAGGGCCAGCTGCCGCCGCCGGACGTGTCGCTCGTGGCGTTCCGCGACGACCTCGTCATCGACGACGTCAAGTACCCTGTGGCCGTCGAGCGCAGGGGGCCCCACAGCTTCCACGTCGGCCTGACCAACGGCAGCGGCAGCGGCGTCGACGTGGTCGCGCGCAAGCTCGGCGACGGCGGGTTTTTGCTGCAGGTGGACGGCGAGTCGCACGTGCTTCACCCGGAGGAGGAGGCCATGGGCACGCGCCTGGTGGTCGACACGCTCAGCTGCCTGATCGCCAAGGAGGCCGACCCGTCGCAGCTGCTGGCGGCCAGCCCGGGCAAGCTCGTGCGCGCTCTGGTGAAGGACGGCGACCACCTGGCGCAGGGCGCCGCCTACGCCGAGGTCGAGGTCATGAAGATGATGATGCCCCTGCTGGCGCCCGCCGCGGGCCGCATCCTCTTCGCGGTCTCCGAGGGCGCCGCCCTCAACGCGGGCGACCTGATCGCCCGGCTCAAGCTCGACGACCCGGCCGCCGTCAAGCTGGCCGCGCCCTTTGAGGGCGCCTTTCCCGACCTCGGGCCGCCGCAGGTCTACTCGGACCGCGTGGACCACCGGTTCCGCCAGGCGCTCGCGGCCGCGCGCTCGCTCATGGCCGGGTACCCGCACCCGACCGAGGCGGTGCTGGCCGAGCTGGTCTCGTGCCTGGACCACCCGGCGCTGCCCTACCTGCAGTGGATGGAGGAGTTCTCGTTCGTCGAGTCGCGCCTGCCCAACGGCCTGGCGCAGCGGCTCGGCGCCGTGATCGCCGAGCACGAGGCGGCGCTGACCGTGGCCGAGGACGACGGGTCGCACGTCGAGTTCCCGGGCCGCGCCCTCGCGCGCCTGCTGCGCGAAGCCGTGGCCGCCGCGCCCGCGGCCGACCGGCCCATGCTGCAGACGCAGCTCGAGCCGCTCATGCGCGTCGCCCGCGCGCACGGCCGCGGCAAGGAGGACTACGCGCAGGGCGTGGTCGCGTCCTTGCTCGAGGAGTTTCTGGCGGTCGAGGAGAAGTTCCAGCAGGGCGGCGGCCTGACCACCGAGCAGGAGATGATCGACGTGCTGCGCAAGGCGCACCCGGGCAACCACCAGGCCGTGCTCGACCTGGTCATGTCGCACCAGGCGCTGTGCGTGCGCGTGGCGCTGGTGTCGGCCATCTTGTCGACGCTGGTGCTGCCGTCGCCCGTGCCCTACCGCTCGCTGCTGCGGCGCTTTGCCGCGCTGTCGTCCAAGGGGTGCGCCGAGGTGGCCCTGCGCGCGCAGCAGCTGCTCGAGGTGTCGCTGCTGGCCGACCTGCGCGCGGTGGTCGCGCGCGCGCTCTCGGGGCTCGACATGTTTTCGGACGACGCCTCGGGCGGCGCCGCCGCCGTCGCTGCGGGCATGGTGCTGTCGCCGTCGGCCGCCGCCGCCGCCGCCGCGCCGACGCCCTTTTCGGGCGGCGTGCCCGGCGCGGCGGGCGGCGGCGGCGGCGGCGGCAGCGCGCCCGGGAGCGCGGGCGGCATGCCTCCCCTGCCCCCCGGCGCTGCCGCTGCGGCCGCTGCGGCCGCCGCCGCGGCCCAGGCGGGGGGCGCCGGCGCTGCCGCCGCTGCTGGGCAGCCCACCGCCGCCCTCCCGCTGCCGCTCTTCCAGGCCGGCAGCGTCCCCTCGCTCCCCGGGCCCGGCGGCCTCAACATGCCGCGCAAGGCCACCTTGCGCGAGGGCGTCTACGCGGGCCTCAACTCGCTCATGCCCCCGCCCGGCTCGGCGCAGTCGGGCAGCGGCGCCCTGCCCGGCTGGACCGCCGCCGCCGCCGCCGCCAACGCGGCCGCCGCCAACGCGGCCATGGCCGCCGCCGCCGCCGCCGCCGGCATCACGGGCGGCAGCGAGCGCGCCGCCGCTCTCGCTCACCACGTCGAGCACAAGATCGAGACGTTGGTCGCCGCGCCCGCCGCTGTCGAGGAGGCCCTCGCATCCCTCATCGTCGACCATCACGACCGCGTGCTGCAGGGGCGCGCGCTGCTCACGTACGTCAAGCGCGTGTACCACCCATTCCTGCTGCGCGAGCCGCAGCTGGCGGGCGGCGCCGCGGGCACGCCGCTCACGGCGGCCTGGATCTACGACGACCCGCGCCTGGCCAACACGCCGCGCGCCCGCCACCTGGTCGGCGCGGGCCTCGTGCTCACGCGCCTGGCCGACTTTGCCGCCGGCATGGCCGCCCTGGGCCAGGCCATCCAGGCCATGGGCGTCGACGCGCCCGTCGGCGTGCTGCACGTGGCCGTTTGCGGCGCGGGCGAGCAGGCGCTGCGGCTGAGCGAGTCGGCCGAGGCGCTGCTCGCGAGCGCGCCGCCCGCCGCCGACGCCTCGGCCGAGGTGAGCGTCTTCTCCTCGGTGGAGATGTTTGCCGGGGGCGCGGGCGCGGCCCACTCCGCCGCCCCCTCGACCTACAACCCTGTGGGCGGCGGCAGCCTCGGCAACTCGCACGGCCACGCCAACGGCCACACGGGCAGCGGCGTGATCGCGCTGTCGGGCGCCGGGCCGCGGCAGGTCGCGCACGTCATGGCCGCCGCCCTAGCCGACGTGCAGCAGCAGCTGCGCCGCCTCAGCGTCAGCACCGTGTCGATGCTGTCGCGCGGCGCGTCCACCATGCCGCTGCGCAACGGCTTCCAGTGGGAGACGCTCGACAACCGCGGCGGCGCCGCCTCGGCGCCGGGCGGCGGCGGCCGCTACCGCCACGACCCCTTCTTGCGCCAGCTCGAGCCGCCCGTCGCCTGGCTGCTCGAACTCGACAAGCTGCGCTCGGCCCAGGTCATGTACGCGCCCAGCCGGAACCGCCAGTGGCACATGTACTCGTGCGTGGAGCGCCGCGACAGCCGCGCCCCGGCGCTCAAGCGCCTGTACATGCGCGGGCTGGTGCGGCAGCTCGGCCACCCGGCGCTGCTGGCGGCGACCTACGCGGGCAACTCGGCCGCGGTGGCGACGGCCGCCGTCAACGAGCTCGAGGAGGCGCTCACGGGCTGCCTCGAGGAGCTGACGCGCCCTTCGCCCGACCACTCGGCCGCGGCCGCGGGCCGCGCCGACTGGGTGCACGTGTACCACAGCGTGCTCCCTTTACTGCCGCTGCACGCCGCCAAGGAGGAGGCGCGCGTGGCCTCCGCGCTGCGCTCGGCGGTGGCCGCGCTGGTCGCCAAGCACAGCGGCGCCTTCCGGTCGGCCGGCGTCGCGCTCTGGGAGATCCGCCTGCGCGTGCCCGACTGCTCCGGCGCCTGGCGCATCCTGGTCTCCTGCCCTACGGGCCACGAGGCGGGCGAGGAGCACGTTGAGGTGTACCGCGAGGCGCTCCAGGCGGCGGGCGGCGGCGGCTTGGGCGGCGGCGGCGCGACGGCGGCGGATGCGCTCGCCGCCGGCGCCAGCATCACCGACGCCCAGGCGATCCCGGGCCTGTGCTACGTGCTCCCGGCCTCGGAGCAGCAGCTCCAGCAGCAGCACCAGGCGCAGGCGTCGGGCGACGGCGCGGCCATGGCCGCCGCCGTGGCCGCCGCCGCCGCCGCCGCGACGGCCTCTGCCGACGCGGGCGAGTCGCTGCACGGGCGCCGCGTGCTCGAGCCCTACCCGGCGCTCGAGCCGCTGCAGATCAAGCGCCTGGCCGCGCGCCGCCACAACACCACCTACTGCTACGACTTCCCGACCGTGTTCGAGAACGCGCTGCGCGACGCCTGGGCCGCGCGCGCGGCCGCGGGCGAGCCCGGCGCCGTGCCGCCCGCGGGCCGCCTGGTCGAGGCGCACGAGTTGGTGCTGGCGGGCAAGGGCGCCGCCGACGACGGCTCGGGCCCCAACAACTTCCGCTCGGCCGCCCTGCGCCTCGAGCGCGTCGACCGCGGCTTCGGCGTCAACGACGTCGGCATGGTCGCGTGGCACGTCACCCTGCGCACGCCCGAGTGCCCCCAGGGCCGCTCGCTGGTCGCCGTCGCCAACGACATCACGTTCCAGTCGGGCGCCTTCGGCCCCCGCGAGGACGCGCTGTTCCGCGCGGCCGGCGAGCTCGCGCTCGAGGAGCGGCTGCCGCTCGTCTACCTGGCGGCCAACAGCGGCGCGCGCGTCGGCGTGGCCAACGAGGTGCGCGAGGCGCTGCGCGTGCAGTGGCTGCAGGACGACGACCCGAGCAAGGGCTTTGCCTACCTGTACGTGTCGGACGCCGACTACACGGGCGAGGGGGGCGGCGGCAAGGGCGGCGCGACAGGCGCGGCAGGCGGCAAGGGCGGCGCCGCCGCCGCCGCCAAGGCGCCCCTCTCGGCGTCCGTGCGCGCCGAGGCCCTGGTCATCGAGTCGGGCGAGAAGCGCTGGGTGCTGCGCGACATCATCGGCCAGGAGGACGGCCTGGGCGTCGAGAACCTGTCTGGCTCGGGCGCCATCGCGTCGCTCTTCTGCCGCGCCTGGCGCGAAGGCTTCACGATCACGCTGGTCAGCGGCCGCACGGTCGGCATCGGCGCCTACCTGGCGCGCCTCGGCCGCCGCTGCGTGCAGCGCGCCGACCAGCCCATCATCCTCACGGGCTACGCCGCCCTCAACAAGCTGCTCGGCCGCCAGGTCTACACCAGCCACATGCAGCTGGGCGGCCCCCGCGTCATGGGCGTCAACGGCGTGTCTCACCACGTCGTCGACGACGACCTCGAGGGCGTGCGCGCGGTGCTGCGGTGGCTGTCGTACACGCCCGCGCAGCTGGGCGACGAGCCGCCCGTCCTGGCCACGGCCGACCCGGTCGAGCGCGCCATCGCGTACGCGCCCGCGCCGCACGAGAAGCTCGACCCGCGCGCCGCCATCGCCGGGCGCGAGCTGCTGCCCGAGGGCGCGGGCGGCGGCGCCTGCAGCGACGGCTCGACCGGCGGCGGCGCCGCCTCGGTCGCCGGCGGCGGCCGCGGCGGCGGCGGCAACGGCGCCTCCTCGGCCCCGGCGCCCTCGTCGGCCACCGCCACCCACGGGTCCTCCTCCACCGGCGGCGGCGCGGGCGGCGCGCCCGCGGCCGCCGCCTCCTGGGAGAGCGGCATGTTTGACCGGGGGTCGTGGTGCGAGGCGCAGGCCGGGTGGGCGCGCACGGTCGTCACGGGGCGCGCGCGCCTGGCCGGCGTCCCCGTCGGCGTCATCGCCGTCGAGACGCAGACGCAGATGCGCCACATCCCCGCCGACCCGGGCATGCTCGAGTCGTCCGAGCAGGACATCCCGCAGGCGGGGCAGGTGTGGTTCCCGGACAGCGCCGACAAGACGGCGCAGGCCATGGAGGAGTTTGACCGCGAGGGCCTGCCGCTGTTCATCCTGGCCAACTGGCGCGGGTTCTCCGGCGGGCAGCGCGACCTGTTCGACGGCGTGCTCCAGTCCGGCAGCCTCATCGTCGAGCAGCTGCGCACCTACCGCCAGCCCGTGTTCGTCTACGTGCCCACGGGCGCCGAGCTGCGCGGTGGCGCCTGGGTCGTCGTCGACTCGCAGATCAACCCGTCGCGCGTGGAGATGTACGCCGACCCGCGCGCGCGGGGCGGCGTGCTCGAGCCGGACGGCTTGGTGGAGATCAAGTTTCGCACGCCCGACCTGCTGCGCACGATGCACCGCCTGGACCCGACGCTGCGCGCGCTCAAGCGGGCGTCGGCCGCCTCGGCCGCCTCGGCGGCCGCGGCCGAGGCCGCCGCCACGGCCGCCGGCGTCGCCGCGCCGGCCGCTGCCGCCGCGCCGGCCGCCTCCTCGGGCGCCATGGTGCTCTCGGGCAAGGCCCCCGCCGCCGCCGCCGCCGCCGACCCCGACGCCGCCATCAAGGCCCGCGAGAAGGCGCTCCTGCCCGTCTACGTGCAGGTCGCGCGCTCGTTCGCCGACATGCACGACACGCCCGCGCGCATGTACGCCAAGGGCGTGCTGCGCGGGGTGGTGCCGTGGGCCGAGGCGCGGCGCTTCTTCGCGGCGCGGCTGCGGCGCCGCCTGATGGAGGAGGCGCTGGTGCGCCACGTCGGGTCGACGGACACGTCGATCCGCCGCGAGGCCGCGATCGCCATGGTGGCGGCGTGGTACGCGAGCGGCGGCGGCGGCGCGGCGGCGGCGGCGGCGGCGTCGCCGTCGCCGTCGTCGGCGCTGGCGAGCCGGCGCGCGGGCAGCGGCGCGCTCGTCGAGGACGAGGACCGCTGCATGGCGGGGCTCGGGGTGGAGTCGTCGCAGCAGGGCGCCGCCGCCGGCCTCTGGTCCAACCCCTCGTCGCCCGCGACGAGCGGGTGGGTGGACGCGCGCCTGCAGCAGCAGCAGCGCGCGGCCGCCGTCGCCTCGACACTCGGCGCGGCCGGCGGCGGCAGCAGCAGCGGCGGCGGCGGGGTCGGCGCGCTGGCCGTCGCGCTCGGCCGCGGCGCCCGCATCTCCGGCGGCGGCGGCCCCATCCCCCTCGCCGCCGACGGCACCACCTTCCGCGAGCAGCTCGAGGTCGACCGCGTCTTCCTCGCGTGGGCCGAGTCGCCCGCCGGCCGCGCACAGATTGCCATGGAGCTCAAGGCGCTGCGCGCGTCGGCCGCCGCGCGCCTCGTGCGCGACATGCTCGTCACGGCAGAGGGCAAGGAGGGGCTGCTCAAGGGCCTGCAGCAGGCGCTGCTGTCGGACTCGGCGCTGCCCACGCAGCTGCGCGCGATGCTGCAGCAGCTCAACTGAGGAGAGAGATTTTAGGAGGGAAGGAGAGGACAGACGAAAAAAGAAGAGAACACACATGCACGCACGCAAAAAAACACGTTTTTGTTGTTTGCGACCAACGGGTCGGTCGGTCGGTCGTCCTGTGGCGCCCCACCTTTTTTTGACGCGTTGGGCCGCCTCGACGTTGATGAAGAGGGGCCATCGCACATTACACACACATCCACAGACACACACACACACCAAATGCACCGCCCCCCTTGCTCCGAGGAAGAGAGAGATAAAAAGAGCCCGCCAGTGATTTCCCGCCCCTCCTTGTCGGCCCCCCCACCCACACACACGTCCGCTTTCCGCGCGCGCCTTTTTACGATCAGGAATTACACCTAATTTTACACACCACCCGCGACGGCTGCGGCGGCGACGTTGACCTCGAGCGGCGGCGACGAGGAGCTACGCGTCGCCCTCGAGGGCGTGGCGAGCGCTCTGATTGCCATCGGGCCGGCGGCTAGCGCGGCTAAGCGCCGCCCCAAAAAAGCCCCCGCCCAGGGCACCATCGACAACAGCGACGACGACGATGACGACGACGACGACGACGACGACACAGCGAGCGGCGCCTGGGCGACGGCGGCGGCGTGCTCCGTGCTGCTGCCCTTCTTGGCGGCGCTGCTGAGCAGCTGCTCGTGGGAAGTGATGGACGGCAGCCCCGAGCGCTACGTGGGGTCGCTGCGCATCTTGCGCGCGCTCGCCTTTCGTGACGGCGGGCGCCACCTGCTCGTGTGGGGCGCCCACTCGTCCGTCACCGACGCCCGGAACGACGCCTCGACGCTGCACGCGGCCTCGACGCTGTACCAGCGGTGCCGCCACCCGATCCCCGGAGCAACCCCTAGCCTACCGGCGACAAACGCGCAGCTTTTCGCCGCGCTGCGCCGCCTGGAGGCCGAGGCGAAGAGCGCCCACTACGAGCCGCTTGTCGCCGCCGCCCGCGCCGCCGCTCCCGCCGCCTCCTTCTGCCCGCCCCCGCCCGCACGCCCGCCCTTGTTCGACCTGCTCGCCCGCGCCACCTTTGACCTGGACGTGCTGCTTAGCCGGCACCGCCTCGAGCTGGATGGCGTAGACGCTGCGGCGGCAGAGGGCGGCCGCAGCGGCGGGTGCGGCGGCGACAGCGGCGGCGGCGGCGGCAGCGGCAGCGGCGGGTCATCGGCTCGTAAGCGCGCGGCAGCTCCGGACTGGTCCCTCCGGGCAAGGGCCTCGAACGCGCCGCCAAGCGCTCGGCGGCCGACAACGAGCAGGACGGTGAGGACGACGCCGGCGCCGCGCCGGCGCGCTCGCGCTCCCCCGCCCGCCCGCCGCCCGACGTCGACGCCAACGGCGAGGCGCGCTCGGCTGGCGGGCGCCGCTGCGCGTCGCGCGACCCCGCCGCGCCCGCGCCGCCCGAGCTGATCCGCCAGGCCGCCAAGCGCAAGCGCGACCGCCGCCAGCCCCCGACGCCGCCACCGCCAACGCCGCCACCGCCGCCGCCGCCGCCAATGCCGGCGCCGGTGGCACAACCCAGAGAGAGCGTCCTTTCGCTTTTGGCAACGCCGCCTCGGAGGCCGCTCACGTCCAGCGCCTCGACCTCGCCGACCGTGCCGGCGTTTGCATCACCGACGCCGCGCGCGCCGCCGCCGACGCCGTCCAGCGCCAGGCTGTCGCGCGCGATGCCGAGCGCGACGAGCAGCGCCGGGCTTCTGACGCCTCAGCGTGCTCTGTCCTGCGGGTCTACGCAAGCAAGGCGCGGCGGCAGGGCCTTTTGGCGGAGGGCCAGCGCTTATGGCCGGACGACCCGGTCACGGCCGCCGACAGCCTGCGCGACCGCAAGCCGGCGCTGTTGCGCGCGCTCGCTCGCGCAGCGCTCTTGGTCGAGCAGACGGCCGCCACGGTAGGGCTAGCCGCCACGGACGTCAGCGAGCCACCGGCGATGTTGGCCGCGACCCCCGCGTTCGCCGCCGCCATGCTGCGCCTACAAATTTTTTGGGGGACGTGACGCGGGTGGCGGCGGCAGCAGGAGGCGCGGCGGCGGCCGCGCTCCGCGCGCTGTACGCGCTGATGGCGGGCGTCTGGCCGGCCTCGCGCGTGAAGACCCGCCGGGACAGAAGCGCCTACGAGGACTCGTCGCTCCTTCAGGTGATCGCCCTGCCGGAGAAGGGCGTGTCCGCGCCCCTTCTCTACATCGGCGCCCTGAACTGTGCGCGGGGGGGCGGGGGGCGTGCCCCCGGCCTTTACCGTCAAGGCGGGAGGCGATGGCGGCAACGGCGGCGACGAGGGGAGCGGCGACGAGGGGAGCGACGACAACGAGGGGAGCGACGAAGAGGGGAGCGGCGGCGAGGGAGGCGGTGGCGGTCGCGTGCAGCCGGTCAGCATGAAGGGCAAGGTGCCCACTGCGACTTGCCGGACGTTGAACGTTCTGCGCGCCGGCCTCGAGTGCTGATGCCCGGCCGAGGACGCCTTAGCCGTCTTTGTCGACTCGACATGGGGCGAGGAGAGCGACCACGGCGAGGGTTGGTCGCACGGCCCACTCCAGGACGCGAGAGTCGTCGCGGAGATGGCCGTGGCCCTGGGCCGCCTTTGGGGCGCCCTGCGCTCTTTGGGCAGCCGCGCGGCGATCGGCGCCCCGCAGGGCGTTAACGGCGTCGTCGTGGCCAATGCGGCGCACCGCGGTGGTCGGCTCGATCAAGGCCATTCGGCCGATGCGAACCTCCTGCACCCGGTGGCGTGCCCCCGGAGTGGATGGAGTAATGAATTTCAAATCGGGGTGTATGTGTTGGCGGCCACCGGGTGGGGTGGCGTGGAGCGGGCTGCGCGGACGTTTTGCGCTATTTCTCCCGCCGGCGTTGGTGGTCCCCGGGGTGGGTTTTTTTTTTTTTTTTTTTTTCCCTTCCCTCCCCCCTTTTTTCTTTTTTTTTTTTTTTCCCCCCACCCCCCCATAAAAAACCCACACACCCCCACCCCCACCACCATAAGACCTATAACCCCCCCCCCCACCCGGGGGGGGGG
>Ga0105054_10010924_pt1 | contig 11436 bp, 11 predicted proteins | sample BON02_FD_78091 | JGI IMG/M metagenome (GOLD analysis project Ga0105054, IMG submission 78091) | Freshwater microbial communities from Lake Bonney liftoff mats and glacier meltwater in Antarctica - BON-02 (megahit assembly) | ecosystem: Environmental > Aquatic > Freshwater > Ice > Glacier... | reverse complement strand
TGAACGAAGGAGGCAACACTCCTGGCAAAAAGAACCATAGCAATTGCAGAGCCTCACACACACACACATACTCTCTCACACACACACATGCAAACACACACACACTCACACAGCACCTGAATGAGCGAGGCAACCCTTCTGGCAAGAAGGGCCATGGCAATGGCGGAGCGGCTGAGAGTTTCGACACTTGACTGTTTATCTACATGCTCTTGTGTTTCGACGGGCTGGCTTTGTGTGAGGTTACCATGACAATACCTGTACCATATTTTCGCAACGTGTAGGCTCAGATGCATGAGTTCAAATAAGGGGGTGCCAAGCGGCGCACAGTGGGTGTGTAAGAGTGCAAAGCGAGTGCAAAGCGTTACGTGCCTCATTTCCACGAGCACGATAAGGGGCGGGAGAAAAGAGATGACTTACTGTACAAAAGCAGGTTGCCCTCCCTTTGTCGTTGTCGAAATGCCGGTGCCGTGCGCTTTGCCTTGATACCAGTCACCCTGTCACGTCCCACAATCTCGTCAAAAGACATTTACATATTCTGTGATGGATCCGACAAACGTGTGCTTTTAGTATGGTAGAGAAGGGGTGAGGGGGGAGGGTGGGGGGCTTAACCTGATAGACAGCACCATCGACAGTGAAGTAGGCGCCAATGCCAGCAAACTTATTTTCCACAAACTCGCCCCGGTATCCGCGACCGTCAGCGAAGGAATCCACGCCCAGCCCATGTTTGCGCTCATTCGACCAAAGCCCTTCGTAAATGTCGCCGCTACCATGCGCATACCTGCCGAGGCCACTCCGCTTGCCGTTGACCCATTCGCCGTCATAACGGTCGCCGTTCAAGTATGTGGCCGTGCCGTGTCCGTGCATCACGCCGTTTCTCCATTCCCCAACGTAGGTGTGTCCTTGGTGCGGCCATGATGCTGTACCCATGCCAAATGGCTTGCCCTTTAGGAGCTCCCCACTATACCTCCCGTCGCCGGCAATAGTCGCTGATCCCACCTCAACAGCAATACTTGCTGATCCCACCTCAGCCCTTGCAGTCTCCGACATGTCCAATATGTCCGTGGAAACAAGACCAATAGCAGAATGGAGATTATTTTCAACTAAAGGAGCAGCCGCACGAGTACGTGCAGGTGCTGAGGCGGCGTGAGCAGCGTGCGTGCTATGTAGTTGCGCGCTATGTAGTTGCGCATCACTGCTATCTACCGGTGTGTCATGTAATCCTGAGGATTGACCTGAGGTAAAGCTGCGATCTACAGGATTGCTCATGCCTCCAATTCCCTGGGGCTCCTGCTGAATGGCCGAAGTTTTTGCACCTGAGATCTCGGCAACTGCAGCACAAGGTGCAGGGGCAATGGGAGCTGGGGGGGGCGGAGCAGCAGATCGTTGTGCTGAACCGGCCGCAGTCTTGACGAATTTTGATGGTGTTTCCACCTCAAATATCGCCTGCTCGGGCCAAACGTCATGCATGGATTCAGTCGTCGATGCTGCTTCTGCTAACATGGGCAGTATGGGCGATGACATTGGACAAATTTTTGCAGAATTGTCCACAAAAAGCGATGATATTGGAGAAATCTTTGCAGAATGAAGCATAGAAACTGGAACTGTCATAAAAACTGGAACTGAAGGCGCTTCCGCAGGTGGGCGAGACAAGGTGAGACTTTCAGCAATTTCTTCTCTTGCGCCCAGAACGGGCAGCACGACTGGTGCACCTTCAAATGGATTATGTTGGGGACTAGAAATGATAGACGCATCAATTTTGCCCGTAGCATAAATGCCGTCCCGACGAATCACTGCGCTAAGAATCGAAAGTCCTAGTCCCTTTTTAACTCCCAATCTGAGCTCAAGACTCTTCCCCTTGACTAAGCTGGAAATGAGCTGGAAGGGCATGCCAAAGATGACTTTCCCATTAATCTCCCACAAATAGTCGCCGGCCGCTATTGAGTTGGACTTTGCTGCAGGTTTGTCTTCTGGCAGTGATGCAACCTTCCATGCTCCGAATTCGCCGCCAGTTCCTGCACTAATGTACATACCAAGCTCCTGGCTCAGCTCCAAAACCTCGGGTGCACTCTCGTTGTGTGCAGGATCTGGATCGCCAGCTTCTGGCATTGATCCTGTCTGCTCTCTGTTAACATCTTGTGTAGCTGGGGCATGCGGGTGCTCGATCGAGGACATAGCAGCACCTTCCCTGCCCGATTGTGTGTCAGAATCCAAGACAACAAAGACACCACCCCCCTGCGGACGGCTCGAGGTCGTTTCAGCGCATTGGTCCTGCTCCATCCCCGACGTCACATGTTCAGACGCATCCGCTATGGTGCCTGGCACCTGCAGGGTACGGGGGCGCATCCACTCTGCCTGTTGCGCTGCATCCGCCTGTGCTGCCGCAGAGGAGGTGTATGCCCGCGATGCGACCGTGTGTCGGGTTGATTCCTGCAGCAACTGCAACATGGTTTCTTTGAGCGCACCACAAGGCGGTCGCTTGTCGGGATGATGAGCCAAATGCATCATGAGCAATTCACGAGCAGGCAGCCCGTACACCGGCAGCATCAATGCAAAGTTGACCACTCCCAGATTAAGAGGTTCGCCACCAGAGGGCCGCAACTGCATGGTCTCCCACATGATCACGCCAATGGCCCACACGTCGCTCTTGGTGGAGTAGTGCAGCGACGAGTGCACTTCAGGTGCGTGGTATGTCACCGTCCCAATCCGCTCGACAGCAGGAGGAGATGAGATGAGTGCCGAGACCCCGAAATCACCAACCTGTTTCATTCACAAAAAGGATTATCGAGTCGCCAGAGAGCAGGAGCGTGCAGCGGCAGAGGTCTTCCGGTTACCACCGGGAATAGAGGTCCAAGTGCGAGAAGAAAAAGAACGGGGACTCCTAGGGGCGCGCGGCGACGGAGCGCTTTAACGCGCAGTTGCCGTGCACCCACTGGATCGGACCAGAGCGGCGCGCGGCGGCCAGGGGGGGCTCCAACCCTCCCCGTGGGTGTGTCGGGTGGGGGTCTGGGCCGATCCGATCGGACTGCCGCGCGCCACCCGAAGTTCGGAATCCAGTCGGAGGATTTATGCATTTTTGTGGAGTTTGTGTGTTTCACAGGCCGTTTTATACTTTGTTTCCAGGTCTTTTCCGCGATCGTGTCTCTTTTCACTCCAAAAAACACGTTTTTCCAAATTGAGGTCCGTTCGTTGCATAACTCATTTTTGCGTTGATCCGAATTGCGTAGTGATCGAGGGGTATTTTCGGGGTGTTTTGACGTGTTTCAGGCGCGGGAAAACTAGGGGATGAAGAAGCAAGAACAACATTTCAAAAAAAAGGAGTGAAAATCGATGGAAAAAACGTGAAAATCGGAAAAAAAAAATTGAAATCGAAAATTAAAAATTGGAAAAAGACAAAATTGACAACAAATTGTTGTGATGATGTCCATACAAATAAAGATGTTGCGTATTGGTAAAAAGATGTTGTGTACACAACTCAAGATGTTGCGTATTGAAAAAGATATTGTGTATTTGGCATACCAATAATATACCAATAATAATACACAACATCTTGGTACCAAGATGAAGTACACAATATCTTTTTTCCAATACACAACATTTTTTTTCCAATTCGCAACATCCGTTTTCAGTATGCAACATCTTTTTTCAATACAAAACATCTTTTTTTCATTACACAACATCTTTTTGCAATGTACCACATCTTTGTATTCACACACGACATCTTTTTTCCAAAACACGACATCTTTTTTCCATTACACAACATCTTTTTTCGAAAACACAATATCTATTTGAATACTCAACATCTTTTAATACACAACATCTTTTTGAATACACAACATCTTTTCATACACAACGTCGTTTTGAATACGCAACATCTTTCAATACACAATATCTGTTTGAATACAAAAAATCGTTTAATACACAACATCTTTTAATACACAACATTTTATTGAATACACACCATCTTTTAATACACAACATCGTTTTGAATACGCAACATCTGTTCATACACAACATCTTTTTGAATACACCACATCTAGATCGTTTCAGTACACTCCCCTCCTTGACCTCATCTGTGTTGTCGGGTCTCCCGATTTTTTTGTGACTTTTTTTTGGACTTTTTTTCGAATTTCATATTTTCTTTTGGCCCAAATCTGGTTGGCCTGCGTCCACCGCCGTGATCCAGCGCGCCCGAAACAGGCCCAAAACACCTCCAAAAACACCCCCCCGACCCGCACGGCGGATCAACGCATAGGTTATCAACGCACAGGTTATCAACGCACAGGTTATCAACGCATAGGTTATCAACGTCTAGGTTATCAACGCATAGGTACCGGAGTAGGTGCGTTGATCCGGTCTCGATTTGAAAACAAACGAGTTTTGCGGGATGATGTGAAACAAGATCGTGAGAAGGAGGATGACCGCACAAACAACCCAAAAAAACTGACCTCAGGGGTGGATTCCAGACTTCGGGTGGCGCGCGGCTGCAGGACTAAAGCCCCTTGCCGCCGCGCGCCCCTCCGGGCCCTAATTTTTGGTCATCCTGCTCTTGAACCTGCTCTGAAGGCACGCGGCAGCGTTGGCGCCTTGCTGCTACGCGCCCACACAGGCCAGAAACTCGAATTTCTGGTGTCCGGTCAACCATGAGGTTATCGGTAGGGGGTTCTCGACAGCGAGATTCGGCGCGCGGCAGCTTCGGCCTCGCCGCCGCGCGCCCAGGGCCTGACAGCACACGGGAGCACACAACTCAATGATTACCTTGATATTGAGTTTCGCATCGATGAAGATATTTTTGGGCTTGAGGTCGCGGTGGAGTATATTTTTGGAGTGGCAGAAATCAACGGCATCAAGCATCTGGTACCACCAGGTGTAGACACGTTCGGCATCAAAGTTGACGTTGCCTCGCCGGATAGCACTGCTAATGTGCCTACCCAAATCGCCCTGCTCGCAGAACTCCATGACGATGAAAAAGTTGGCCGACTTTGGATAAAAGTCGACTAGCCCACAGATGTGTGGGTGTTTCAGCATAAACAGAAGCCGAGCCTCCTGTAGGGCATAAGAGGCCGGTGCGGGCTTGTATTGGTCTCCCAGGCAGACAATCTGCTTGGCGACATACTTCTGCGCATCGGCCTTTCCAGTGACCAGGTATGCCTTGCCAGCACCCCCACCGCCGATTTCCTTGACGACGGTATACGACTGGAGCTGCGAGCTGGTTACCGTGCTGGCGGAGGTGCTCGCAAAGCTGGCGCTGTCTCCGTCTATCGATCCTCCAGCTCTCGAGGCCTTGGCAAGTATCCCGCCCCCATCCAGCGAGCCCCCGTGGGGTTGCGAGAGTGCACTTTCAAACACCGGGAAGTGCTGATGTCCCGTTCCAGATGGCGGTGGTGCCTGCTCAAAAAGACAAATACACAGGTGAGAAGTGGAGAGACTTGCGAGTGCAGCTCTTTCTCTCCACGCCAGGACGTCGCTCGGAAGGGTGCCCAAAATCTAAAGTTGCGTGGAAGTAGTTGTGTGTGTGTGTGTGTGTGGGTGTGTATGTGCGTGTGTGTGTGCGTGTGCGCACGTGTGTGTGCATGTGTGCGTACGCATGCATGTGCGTGTGTTTCAAGTGCAGATTTGTGCGCATGTGCCTGCCTCCCTCTACCTCTCTCTGTCTCTCTGTCCTCCTGTCCCTCAAGCCGTCTACGTGGTGATGTGTGCGTGTTTGGGAGTACCTTGCCTGCGGAAGCTCCGAGGCGGGCTTGTCCTGGCTGTCGGAGATATGAGCGTTGTCCGCTGTGTTGCGCGCTTTGTGGCGCATACGGCTGCCTTCTGTACATTCCTCGAAATTTTCCTCGAAATTTTTCCAACTTCCTGTTCGTGGATACATCATGAAAAATAAATATTTCTCATCAAGTACCAACGGCTTTTACTCAAGACAGGCACACTACACGTGTGCACACGCACTAGACGCACACACACACAAAAACACGCACACACACACAAAAACACACACAGACCCATCAAGAGTCTTCACTTGACGATGCCGCCAATGGTCGAAAATGGCTACAACCCCACCGAGAGGCTAGACCCATGGACCATCAACCTGCGATCGCGTTCTAGCATGAAGCAATTTGGGGGTTGTACGTGGTGAGTCTAGATGCATCTCCTGATAACATACCCTTCCTGCACAACATTGCAATCAGTGATTCCTGCACAATGCAAAACATGCATACGTTTGCACGCTCGTGTTTGTCTCTATTCATTCCTTCACAACGCATGGTCACCCACATGTTCTTCTCTATTCTCTATTCAGAGAATAATACTTAAAGAAAGGGCGGAGGGGCCTCTGCTGCCGCGTTCAACGAGAAATCCCCGCCCCTCGCAAACTCCTGTTTCCTCAGACTCTTGTGTTCGCACTGCAAGAATTTCTGCGCAGTTCCGGCCCTCGGGCCACCCCTTTCACACAGTTTCCGGGCCAAGAAATGCGAGTTGCATTGAGGCGGCAGGCCGAGCGCTTGCAAACGCGCTGAAAACGCCGCACACCCACGAAAAAAACGCGAATTGCCGAAAAATCGGCGGGTCGACGCGATAGCGCGTACGCCATCGTGGATGTGCAAACATACAGTTTGCATAAGTGCTGACATGCGGATTCAAACAGGGAGCCGCCCAAAGCTTCCCGGCCGCCGGCTCGCACGAAGCCTGCGGAATGGTATAACGAATACCAGCGCAACAACGAATATGGACTACGGGGGTGTAAAGACAGAGCAGCGGGTTCTGCCACGATGGCGAGTCGGGACGCTTTATCGCGATACCAGCCTTCAGACCGCAACCCCGGTGTGGGGTTCGACACCAAACGCAAGAACTTCACACTCATTGTCGTGGAGAATGGAATCGACAAACCTTTTGGCTCTTTCCTAACAGAAGCAGAAGGGGTACAAGGATATGGGGGAATGATTGACAAGAAGGATAGGGGTCCTATTGGAATTGAGGGGCTGCCACGCACCCAAAAACGAGACGGTGTGTCGAGGAAGGTACTGATGGAACTCAACGGGCCGCCTGGTGTGCAGTTGCATCCGGCAGGGCACTGGCAGCAGAACAACAGAGATAGAGATATACGAGTGAATGTGGGTGATTTCACAACGCCACAGAATCGGCCGATGTCAGCATCCTTGTTAGCAGGCCGCCCAACAGCTGCCCGGCGCCAACGGCCCTCAACTGCGCTCTTGCGTGAGAAGGGGCAGTGGTCTCAGGAACGACAGGAGCAGCTACAAGAAGTCAAGCGAGGCGATGTCTGCAGTGCAGAGAATGACAGGGTTGAGTATAATCCTGACACCATGCGAAAACTCTGGTCGGGTCTTTGGATGCCACAGCGCCCACCAATCGGAATTCCGTATGACGACTAGTCGCCCCCTTCACCCCGCCATTACAGATGGGCGCGCGGCGGGTGGAGGGGTCAAATTTTGGTTTAGTGTGGACCTTGTGTAGGTCTAATACATCTTTTACACAGAGCTCCGGGGGAGTATAGTGTCGTCGACTTGCAACGGAACCGGCGCTGAGAGGGATAGACATGATTTGAAAAGACGACAGTTGTCATCCACGTGAGGTCTAAAACTTCATTTTTGCGTTCCTGAGTTCTGGTTCAATCAAATCAAGGAGCAACCAATTGTTTGTATGACAGCTTGAGTGTCGTCAACCAAAAAGAGCTACCTCAGGATGTCGAAATGGCCAATATTGCCAACGTGAAATTCCTTGTCCCATGTAGAAAAGCGAACAGGTTTTGGCGGCGACGCAAGTACTTTACTTCCAGAATGCTTATCAGTTCAAGTTTGTAACGCAATACTGTCAAACCTCAAGAGTCATTCCACGCTACACATGACCAGTATAGTGCCTTGTATTTAGAGTAATGAAGTATTTTGAGATTTGTTCAATGTCACAAGGACATGAGCATAAAGATTGCAAAGGTGTACAATAATGTTCCAGTTGGTTCCAACCACTATTTTCGCCCAGGTTGGGTTCTAAAAACTATTGTTGGGGTTTCAAACCAGCTAGCCTAGCAAATCTCAAAGTCGACCAATCATTGGAAGCCACGTTGCAGATGGTGTCGCATACTGACAACTTGAACTTGAGAATTTCCCAAATATCGAACACTTTCCAGAGACTCAGACTGGACGATACTTATTGAGTATAACGATTTCCAAAATCTGATAGGAAATCGGGGGTTAGGGGCTTCAAGTTGTTTAAAACATCGCCCTCAAGCCTGAGAGCCTCTGTTATCGCGAGGGACTCGAAGAGAGAGACAGAGAGAGAGAGAGAGAATATGGCAGAACTGAGGAGAACAAGGGAAAGAGCGAGTGAACTCAAGGTAACAATAGTAACTTGAATTTGTTCCACCCCATCCAAACTTGATCGACAAGATGATGATGAGAAAGCATCATGATGGGCTCTCTTCACTTTTCCCACATTCACACAACTTATTTATTGAATTAAATCCCACTCCCACCTAGCCCAAAAAACGGCATCCCCCTCCCCTTCTCTCCCTGCAACTACCCCGCCCATTCCTCTGTGTGTATATATTGCAGGCCCTCGCCCCCATACACACATTGTAGAACATACTGTGTAGCGCAATGCATGCCCCGCCAGCACGCCAGCCAGCTCACACGCGTGCGTGGATATCATACTTGTTAGTTTATAAGGGTTTCAAGTTATTGATTCAAAGTTCTTGGACTTGGTTTCTGATTTGAAAACCGACCAAGGGATCCAGATCTAGCCGCTAAGTAGTCCATAAAACACATGACGACAAGACTCGAAAATGCAACCGTGACACAGCAAACCTCGGCCCGCAACCATCTCGATTCCCCAGGCCGTCTACAGGGTGGTTCCGGGACATAGAAACCACCAAAATGACCCAGCCAGCGAATTTGTAAGCACACACTGATGAAGCCAGCACCCAGCCTGCCAGTGTTGTTTCCATCAACCATTAAGAAACTGCCACCCCAGCCAGCGAGTTTCTACACCCCCCGTAGAAACTCTAACGTAAGAGATTTTATGAATCATTGAGAAAATCATAGAGGAAATCATTCAGATTTTCCATAGAAAAAATCTGAGATTTTCATAGAGAAATTTATAATTTTCACAGAGAAAATCAAGATTTTCAAAGAGAAAATCATACATCATTAAGAAACTGTCCAAATCGCTGCCAGCGGGGTTCTAAACCCACAGTGAGGAGACCGGCCAAATTCCAGGCTGCGGTTTTTATCTGCCAGTTTCTACGTCCCGGAACCACCCTGTAATAAAAAGCTCAAAAAAGACCAATTTTTGGTTTAACTTTTTAAAACGATGTGGAACGCATGCGAAGATTCAGGATGTTTCGTAAACAATTGTACTATTGTTGGTTGGGAATTAAGGCAATTCGAACGCAAAATGACCGTCAGTGAATGAAATTTCTCTATTTGACAGCTAGCCTAGTTTCTGAAGTCAGTTTTCCTAATATTTACGAATACAACAAATGCAAATCATGAGGATATCACTTGTGACAGTCTGGGGAACGTGACATGCAGTCACAGCACCCATTATTTCAGAAGAAACCAGAGATCTGTCCGGAAAGCCCGACGGGTCTCAGGCCCGGGCGAGAATGAGGAAACAACACCAAAAGGGCCGGAAAACGCACAGTCAAGTTGTGTCGTGTGTATGAGGGGTGTGTTACTACGGATGTTTCGAATAAATATCATTGCACCAGCGGAGGAGTCACGACGGTTATGAGTTTTGAAGTTGCAACGATGACTGGACAACACTCCCTGACGAGGGAGTCGGAGGTGAGAGAGAGGGAGTGGAGGATTTGACCATCATGTACGATATTTTGGAGTCAGAATCCAACGATGACACAGGTGGTTAGACTCAGAGGCAAATTGCATTGTTGATTGGCGAAGCCTAGCCGCCCGCTAGCTTCGAATTCTTGCACGAGTGCGCTTGTCTTGACTCGATAGAATACCTGAAAGCCCCTTATGCTGCATCTGTTTATGTGTGTGCGGGATGATGTTGACAGGTGCGAGACATTGCGAATGCCTTCAAGGCCAACTTGTTCGTCAAATATACCGAGTCCCTGACCAAGGACAAGAAGAAACCAAAAAAAATTGACCAAGGACAAGAATAAGCAACAAAACGGAGAGAATGCATGACAAAGAAAAGGGGTGGGTCATGCTGTGAAGGAGTGACCGCCACAAACTTCCTCAAAATGTGGCCATTGCATCTATTTGTTTGAAATGAATGAAATGTATCATTAGTCTTGACTAAACTGTCATGTTTCTGGGCCCTCCCCCATATTTTTGACAGCTAGCCCAACTATTGATGTCACTGAGTTTCTAATATCCATATGAACCGATTCCTTAAAGAACCGATTCCTGAAAGAACCGTTTCATTTGCTAGCTAGCCCTGTTCCTAAAAACAACTAACGAATTGATCCCAATCTGGCGCTGAAGATTCTACAAACTGGTTTCTACTTTCCAGAAAACTACTGTACATATACACGTATCCTCGAGACAAATCTACTGTATATCTCCATGCGTGTGTGTGCTCACGTTTGTGTATGTATGTATGTGTAAGTATATGTGTATGTGTACATGTGCGTGGATGCTTGATACATATGTCGCGTGTAAACTTAGTCTAGACACGGCCTCTCAGCACTCGACCACGCCCGCCCTCCTCACCACCCGATATTTCGTCCATCTTTCTTTTTGGGGATACTGGAGGAGAAGTGTGGTCGTCGCTCGTCTGCTTCTGCTTCTGCTGCAAATTGTGTGCAACCACACCAGTATTGACACCAGAACCTTGGATCGCAGCACCTGCGCCATTGACGGCAGATTTCAAGCGGCTGATGACGTAGTGCTCGCTCACGACTGGAATATTCCATTTGAGCGCCCTCTGCACACACCTATGAGACGTGACGCATTCATATGTGTGACATGACTCGTTCGTATGTGTGGCATGCATCAGTCCTCGAATGTGACATGGTCCATTCAAATGTGTGACGTGACCTCATGTGTGCGCGCACCCTTTGCACAAACCTATGAGATATGATATATTCATACGTGACATAACTCGCTCATTTGTGTGACGTGAACCCACATGAGTGCGCCTCCTTTACACACCTGTGTGTAGGGTTTTACAAAAGCTTATGTATTCTACTACATAGCATTTTCTATCTTCTCATACCCTACACAAATGTGCCCCGAGCTGCAAGTAGACTTATTTTTGTGGCGTGTGCAAATAATTTTCAATTGGGCAGGGTATGCGTGTGTGGACATGCATCAGTATATTTGTGAGTACCTGCGTATATTTGTATATGTATGTACGTATTATTCGAGCACTGTCCAGCTGTGCTCTCCCTTGCCCCACGCATACACAAGCTCGTGCATATGTGTGTGTGTGTGTGTGGGGGGGGGGGGGGCGGGTGGGTGCAAT